>ENA-UENT01000901-UENT01000901.1-marine-metagenome-genome-assembly--contig:-NODE-901-length-10260-cov-8.582087_pt1 | contig 10260 bp, 6 predicted proteins | sample MGYA00237879_ERZ529330 | MGnify/ENA primary metagenome ERZ529330 (study PRJEB26372, sample SAMN05368345) | marine metagenome | biome: cultured habitat; feature: ocean water; material: water; isolation... | reverse complement strand
CCGCACCGGTATTTGGTGTGGGGCTTTTTGTTTTGCATGGCATGCAGGCATTTCCGTAAGCGCAGGGCTGAAAGAAGCCCAGATAACTAATCGGCGGGAAGCGAATACGAGGCCACTCTACTGCCGGCAAAGCAGGAGAAGCCTTAGTGTGATTATAAGGCGTGTAGCATAAGCGAAACGAAACGGTCGTGTTAGGTGGATTATGTAAAAAGAGGGAAACTCCAAAAGGCGGATACCCTGTCCCGGAAAAGAGGGCCATTTATGCAATCTTAAGGGTGGGGATAAGTGCACTGAGTGGCTAAATACATATAGCCCAACAGCTCAGGATTTTTGAAATTATGGCATATCAGCCAGCAGGGTACTGGACGTAATCTGGAAAATAATAGAAAGGTCAGGCATACGGGACGAATTCGGAGGTGGAGATACCGCAATCATCTTATTGCCTAATGATTACTCTGTATCCAAAATGTTTTGAATATGTCGTTCTGAATACCCCACAATGCTAGCTAGCTCATCTATAGGCGTTTCAGGGTTGTTTTTATAAGTTTCCAAGACGATTGCTTTGCGTTTTTCTCTAATGAGCTGACCTGGAGTTTTACGATACAGGGTTCTCGTTAGAGCATAGAGTTCATTCTTTTTAAGGTCCAAAAACTCACAAAGGCTGTGTACCGTTACGGTATTGATATTGGAATGGATAAATTCATCAATCAGTGCTTTCCGGTTTGCTGCTGAGGGTGGGGAAGGGGGCTGCTCGTACAGGGGTTCTTTGGTGGTCTTGTTCTTCCGCCGCAGCAGGAACAGGAAACCGAAGGCTGTAGCCATAAGTAAAACGACAATAAATAGCATCAAATATAATCTCCTGAGCCCGGTCTCTTCCCGCTTGGTTGTGACAGATGAAGGATATGGCTGCCTGGCTAGTATAGGGGCTGTGAAGTCAGAAGGAGTCCAGGTATATAATCCGTCTGTGGACCCCATATAGACGGTGTCTTTGTTCCTGTAAAAGGAGCGTTTGTTAAATTCTACGTTGTCGAGGTAATGTTTATGGGAATAATTCGACAGATCGATCTGATAGAGCCCATTGTTGGTGCCACACCACAGAAAACCCAGCTCATCTTTAACCATACTTTGGACTTTGATAACGGCCCCTTTGGAGGTCTTCGTTAAAACAGGCCGGACTTCGGGGGAGTGGGGGCTGAATTGGTAGAGCCCTGAATCAGTGGCAAGCAGGAGTTTATCTCCCTGTTTTATGGATTGATTATAGTATTTAGGCGGAAACTGGAAAGGGGTTAGGTTGAAATCAGGATGAAGCAGGAGCATATCCTGGGAGGTAGCTAACAAATGACCGTTTCGTGTCGGCCTGATTTCTTCAATACTGATATCCGGAAGTAAGAAAAGGGTCGTATCGGGCTGTACTACGGCGAGTCCCTTATCCGTACCGATTAGCCAGGCACCATCTTGGTTTTGTTCAATTTGAATGATATTGCGCCAATCGGTTTCCATCCAATCTGAGAAAACCTCACCAAGGTCAACCACGTGGCTTTCGGTCCCTTCGATTCGTAACAGTTGCCGGCCAGAAGAAGCAAAAAGCTCACCGGAGGCAGAAAGGAATAGGTCGCCTCCGATAATTAAGCGGTCGTACAGGGCTTGGTCCTTAAATAGTCCACCGTAGGTATTGAAGTACATGCTCCCCTTGCAGGGCTGTATACCACGGATTGAATAAATCGGTAGGATTTTGTGTAGGGATTGTTCAATACGGAACTTATAAATATGGTGATCGGTAGCTACATAATGGTAACGGAGACCGTCTATTGCGACCGTAAGTAAAGATTGTAAATCTGAAGGAGGGAGGTGAGCTAGCCATGTAAGGTTAGCAGCCTTAATAGCATTTACCTGCAATTGGACGGAGTCATCAGAGATCTGAGTTAGATAAATAAGACGGTCTACGTAGTAGATCGCGTCATTATACGAGGGATCGTGGAGCACTAAATCGCCATTGTTGGTGTCTAGTGCATATACTCCAGAATCAAAAGAGGCATATACAGTGCCCTTTTCATCATGGGCTATAGTATTGATAGCGTTTTCGTAGGAAAATACCTTTACCAAAAGGGTATCATTGCCAAGTAGTGAGTAGAAATTAATCAGGCACAAGAAAATGAGCCAGGTTTTGTGTTTCTGCATATTTGTTCGGGTAATAAAACTTAATTCAAGATACTACACAAAGTCTACAAATCCACTAAAGTGTTCATAAAGGTGCCCGAAAATTAAGTTATAAGGGATGTTGGTCAGGTGCATGTTTTTTATTTTAACTTGTTAAGCATTGGTAATAAGTGTTATGTGTTATTCGAAATTTCGAAAGCGGAGTTTGGATAGGCTTTTACAGGTTGAGCTTAATGCAGTTCGGGCTGATATTACGTAACCTACAATGCGAATGTAGTCAAAAGTAGTATGCTGTTATCGAAATTTCTGCCAGGCTCCTGCTTTTTTTTCTGCTGCGTTGGCGTTTCTTTCAGTTGCATAGTTTTAAATCCAAGGCTCTTCAGGGGTATTATTGTACCTGTTCAATCAGGTAATCTGATTGATACAGCAATTATAATACTCATTAATAAAATTAAGACACCACAATGAAAAATCAGAACAAAATGTACAAGCGTACCGGCTTTGCGGTAGTCCGTACTATGTCGGCTTCCGTACTCCTCCTGGGCATGATGCTGACCGGCTCTGCTCTTAATGCACAGACCGCCGTAGGTGGGGAAGAGCCCGATGCCTCTGCCATATTAGATGTTCAGAGTACGGAAGGGGGCGTGCTCTTCCCCCGGATGACAGCAGCACAGCGGGACGCGATTGTCAATCCGGCGCTGAGTCTTATGCTCTTCAATACCACTTCCGGATGTCTGGAAATTAACCTGGGTAGCGCAGCCACGCCGGCTTGGTCAGCTATCGCATGCCTGGAGGAACAAGAGTCTGTAATTACAGATGAAACTCCTGCGGAGTCCGGTCAGTAGCAGCTCTGTTGGATTTAGTCCTCAACTCAAAAACAAAAATTGATGAACACAAATAACGCACAGCCCAACCGGGCAAAACGGGAAGTACTATTCCCGCCTTCAATTCGCACAGTGATGGCCCTTGCCGTACTGCTGCTGCACACGCTGTCCACGTCTGCACAAACCGTCATAGGAGGCCTGACAGCTCCCGACGAGTCCGCTATTTTGGATATTAGGAGCACAGAACAGGGCGTCCTTTTCCCCCGTCTCAGCGAGTCAGAGCGCGATGCGGTGGAAAGCCCGGCTTCCGGGCTGATGATTTTCAATACCACTTCTATATGCCTGGAGATGAATGCCGGTACGCCGGAAAGCCCTTCCTGGGTGGAGGTGATCTGCCGGGTAGCTCAGGTAGCGTCCCTTTCCTGCGATGATGCTTCCTTATCGGGAGTATTGCTGTCTGGTGAAGAAGTGTCAGATGCCTCGGTTTCTATTCCGTATACAGGAGGGAACGGGGGGCCTTACAGCGCCCAATCTATTGCTTCCGGCGGCCTGGCGGGGCTGACGGCCAATCTGGCAGCAGGTACCGTAGCGGAAGGGGACAGCTCGCTGACGCTCACCCTGTCGGGCAGCTTTATGGGCTCGGGGGTGGCTTCTTTCCAATTGGAAATTGGAGGGCAGTCCTGTCAGGTGGACTTAAACCTTCCTAATGTAGTTCCTAACGGTTGTAACCCTTCCAACCCCACCGTTATTTCAGATGTAACCAACCCCGTGACGGGCAAAACATGGATGGACCGTAACCTGGGAGCTTCTAGAGTAGCTACTTCCGCTACTGATGCAGAGGCTTATGGTCACTACTATCAGTGGGGGCGGTATTCGGATGGGCATCAATGCCCTGGCAGTACGACAACGGCTACAATAGCAAGTACCGTAGAGCCTAACTTGGGAAATGCATGGGATGGTAAGTTTATTACCGATACATCCCCGTATAACTGGCATGAACCTGTACGCAGCGATTTGTGGCAAGGCGCCGATGGGGTCAATAATCCCTGCCCAACGGGTTACCGTTTGCCAACTAAACAAGAATGGGAAGCAGAGATAGCAAGCTGGTCGTCGAGTAATCCAGCAGGGGCGTTTGGTTCTCCATTGAAGTTGGTACTTGCAGGAGGGCGTGACCCTTTCTTTGGAAATCCGCAACAAACAAATACGAATGGTGAATATTGGTCAAGTACGGTGTTGGCTTTCAATGGTACCCTTGAAATAGACCATTTACGGATACAGACTAATCTCGCTGACATTTCAAAAATAGAAAGTGGTACAGCGAAGTCGGTACGCTGCATCAAAGACTAAAGGTAGGCATACACCTGCTTATTCTTTCTACGCATAGAAGCGGTCATACACTTTCCTTTGGTGAGAAGAATACCAAAATAGAACAATATGAACTTACAATCAAATCAGCACTACGGGGGCAGGTTGTTTGCCCCTGCTGTATTGCTTTTTATAATGGTATTCAGCTACTGCCCTGGAGGTATACTTGTTGCCCAAACCATTATCGGTGGCGCTACTCCTGACAATAGTAGCCTAATCGGTGTGCAGAGCACTGGTAAAAGGGGGCTGTTCCCACGTATGACTACTATGCAGCGGGATGAGATCAGAAGCCCGGCCACAAGCCTGATGCTTTTCAATACCACTACCGTCTGTCTGGAAATAAATGCGGGCACACCGGATAGCCCGAGCTGGGAGACTGTATTACTAGATATTCTGTACTGTGTATAAAAGATTGATGGTCAATTTCAACGGGCTGCAATATGGTACCTGGCTTAGCAGGTCATTGGTAGCGTCTCCGTTAAGCGGATGGCTGCTCGTAGGTATGTTATTCATAGCTAATGCGGCTACCGCTCAGCGTATCAGCATCTACTTTCCGCACTTCGCCGGACAGGAGTGGGACTTTCTGTTGCCGCAGGGTGATGGGCAGGATACCATTCTCAGCGGGCGTATGCCGGAAGGCGATACCCTGTTTATCGATTGGCCGGCAGCCTACAGCGGTTACCGCGGTATGGGGCGGTGGATGCTCCGTAAGGGCGGAGGGGTAGATATGGTGCTCAATGGGGAGGACTTTCAGATTGTCTGTCCCGACGAGCAGCCAACGGAGGAGCGCATCACCTTTGAAGGTTCAGTAGAGAACCGCTTTCTCCGGGAGCACCACCGCCGTCAGCAGCGGCTGAGAGACCGGTACTCGGTCATGCAGGCAGCTCTGCAGTTGTACGGGCCGGATGAGCCGCTTGCGTCCGTTTTCAGCGCGGAGGCAGCAGCCCTTGCTCAAACCTATGCCAAGCTGCAGGACACCCTCCGCCAAAGTCCTTTGTATGCGGCCCGCTTTCTGGAAATCGTCCAATTCACCCGGGGGCAGGGTACTGCCCTTGGGCAAAGAGAGGAAGTCCTGGCACAAGAGGCAGCCACTTTTCTGGAAAAGGAGATGGATTGGATGGACCTCTACACTTCCAATCATTGGTCCGGGGTGATATACAGTTGGGTACAACTACATACCCGGCTCCTCCAAACGGACAGCCTGCTGCATCAGGGTGCTCTGCAGATCCTTGACCGCATAGCAAGCCCCGAAGCCTTTACTTCCTTCTGCGAGCTGCTCGCACGCTACCTCACCAAGTTTGGAAAAGAGGAAGTGCTGCAGCAGCTATCGGATGCCATGATGCAAAGCGATCGGCTGCTCCGCACACCGGAGTATCTGCTGAAAGCCAATCAGGTGGCTGTGGGGGCAGAAGTGCCTGCTCTGCTTGGAGCTGATGGTAGGCCCCTGGCCTGGAATGCGGAGGAAGGGCGGCTAAAGTTGCTGGTGTTCTACCAAAGCACCTGCGGCCCTTGCGAAATCATGCTGCAGCAACTAATGGCCAACTATGATGCCATTAGGCAGGCAGGAGTGGAGGTCATTACCATCAGTGCAGATACCGATCGGCTCACTTTTGAAGATACCGCTTCGGCTTTCCCCTGGGAGCAGCAACTGTTCGACGGGCAGGGCTTCAACGGAGATAATTTTGTGAATTACGGCATAACGGGTACCCCGACGCTTTTTGTGGCGGATGCATCCGGCCGTTTGCTCAGGAGGGCTGTCGATTTGCCTTCCTTATTGCTGTGGCTGGATGCACGGCAAGAGAAATAGATTTTTAAAAGCTAATCAACAAATTAATTTGATCATGAAAAGAAGGTTAACACTATTCTGGCTGGCTCTCCTACTGAGTTGGCCAGGGTTGACATGGGCTCAGCACACCATTACCGGTTGCGAGTCCGTCGAAGGGGAACAGGCGTTCTTCTTTGACACCCTAAGGGTGACTGCCGATGGGCACTTCCTTAATTCGGGTACGGTGCACTACAACTCCGTGAGCGTCATTGTCAACGACGGAGGGTTCTCTGAGACAGGCGAAGACTGTATGGCTGTCTACGATGACCCCTGTGATGCAATGGGGGCAGAGCAGGGCGATAATGTCTTTGATACCAGCCTGGTCAAGACCGATATCTACGCCAATGCACCCATCAGGATGTATAATGTGGAGCAGTTCAGAGATATTCACTTGCAGGGAGAATGGCAGATTTTAGGAGAGTGGGACAGTCCAGGTGATAAAGGAAGCATCATCACAGATCGTACTCAAACAGACGATTTTGTGCACTTTGTAGGTGATGTCAAGATACCTATTCCATCACCAGGTTTTTTCCCTACTGCGGGCATTGATGGTTACGCAGGCTGGACAAGCTACGAGGCGGAAGAAGGTTTTCCCAGTTTAGAGCTATTACTCAGTGACGATGGGGTGCGGGGTGGTATATTCCTTGCTTCAGCTGCACCGGTAGATTGTGGGGTAAGCATGTTTAAGGCTGCTTTCTTTGCAGGCGATCCTACCGCAGCTACCTTGCCGCAAGGTGCACCTTTTTCCAGATCGAGCCTGGGCGAGGGCGTCGGATTGGTTCCTGATGCAGGTTACTGGGATATTATAGGTCAGGATTCTGCGTTTGTTGCTTTCGTTGTAGGCGAAGGCTTCTTCGATGTAGGTGAGAGCATCAATCCGGCTGACCTTACTTGTGTTGGTTGGACAGGGGAAGAGTGGGCTGATCTTGGGCCAGTTGAAACAGAAGTAAATCCTATTTTTGCATTAATCCGGACCACAACCTTCGTCCCCGACGATTATCAGGCTTTTGCTTTGGGCGTACCATACGAAGCACCGGTCATTACCGCTGGGGAGCAGCAGGCCATCTGCTGGCGTACGGAGGGTGCCGAGATCACAGCCGAACAGGAAACAGGCCCTGCCACCTTATTCTATCAGTGGCAGTCCAATATGTCGGACCCTGATGACGAAGCAGGGTGGGAAAACGTTATGGGCGCTACTTCGCTTAGCCTGAATCCGGGAGAATTGGAGACCACGACCTGGTTCCGCCTCAGGGCGTCTTTTGATAACCTCGACTTCGAGACCCTGCAGCCCTCCGAGGTGGTAGAGATTTTCGTGGAGCCGACCGATTGCGATGGCGATGGCATTGACGACCTCACGGAGGCTGGGCCCGACCCGGACAATCCGATCGATGCCGACGAGGATGGCACACCGGATTACCTTCAGGCTTGCAGCCCTATGCAAGAACCCGGTTATACTGATTACAATGCAGAAAATCTGTTTTGGCTGGAAGAAGACTGCGACGGGGACGGGCTGACCAATGAGGAAGAACTGGACCTCGGCACAGACCCCTACAATGAAGACACCGATGGGGATGGGGTGAGCGACTTTGAGGAAAGCTGTGGGTATTACTTTTTCTGGGCAGGAGAATTCACCCAGGAAGATGAGAACACAGTGTCTGGTTTAATTAATGATATAGGTTTCACTTACACTTCCAGCACGCCTGTGGTGTTAAATGGGGGCATTGCTAATTCTGGCGTTTTTCCTCAGTCTTACAATGTACCACCAATAAATCCGGTAATCCGAAACACCAAGATTAATAATAACACATTGACCTTTGATGAGCCGATAGAGAACCCAGTGTTTCTTTTCTCTTCAGTGGGTAGCCCTGAAATTGCAGTGAGCATTCTATTTGAAGTGCCGGTAGAAGTTGAGTGGTCACAAAATGTAACCCAGGAAGACTCTACCTCAATTACAGGAATGGAAGGCCGGGTTATTTTACGTGTACCCGGGACCCATACCTCAATTGATTTTACCTATCCGGTAGAGGAGAATTATAGCAACTTTTACTTTGGTTATGCAGAAAGCTTTGGTGCTTGTACTCCGGATGGAGTGAATACAGCTGTTGATGTTTGTGCACCCGCGCAAGACCCCGGCTACACAGGCTACGATGCAGACAATGCCACCTGGGCTGCCGACGACTGCGATGAGGACGGGCTGACGAATGGAGAAGAAGTTGCTTTGGGCACCGATCCTTATCTGGGCGATACCGACGGAGACGGCGTGAGCGACTCAGCTGAGGACGAGCAGTCCTCCGACCCACTAGACCCCTGTGACCCTGTGCAGGAGGAAGGCTATGAAGGCTATGTTTCAACCAATGAAATCTGGGCAACAGCCGATTGTGATGCCGACGGGCTGACGAATGCGGATGAACTGGAGCTGGGCACTGATCCTTATAATGCGGATACAGACGATGACGGTGTAACGGACGGGCAGGAAGCAATGACAGATTCTACTGATCCGCTGGAGCCCTGCGAATACGAGTTTGCATCGGTGACCCTGCCTAAAGGCGCCCTGTGGGCTGCCGCCGATTGTGATGGCGACGGGCTGACCAATGAGGAGGAGCAGGACGAGAATACGGATACAGACGGCGATGGAGTCGTTGACTTCTTTGACCTGGATAGTGATAATGATGGTATTTTGGATAGTGTAGAAGGTGTTTACAGCTGTGGTACAGGAGGGACACAGTTTTTTCTTAACGACTTTGGTACTCTGGGTGCGAATAGTGAAGCTGAGGATTTAAGTATTTCAGAAAGATATATTGGTCCCAAGGGAGTTGGTGATGGGGATGCCTTGCCAGATAGCTTAATTCCCGGCTATAAATACACATGGGTGAATGATGGGGTTTTTGACCCTGGATCAACAAGTGATTTTGATCCTTCTTTGAGAATGGTAAGCGATGGGCAGTACGCTTTGATTTCTCATGTAAGGCTTTCTGGAGGGGGATGGAAACTTAATGGAGGTGATCACACAACACAGGGTAATGATGTCAGAGATGGAGGCATGTTGATGATTAATGGTGCTAACCCTGGAGAGGTTGCTTTTCGGCAACCCGTTACGGGCCTGGAAGTGGGAAAGAACCATGTCTTTTCTGCCTGGGTTGCTGATTTTTGTGCGAATTGCTACCCGGGAAGTAACAGGCCAAATCTTGAATTTCGAGTCTCTGATTCAGAAGGAGTTACCCTTGCTTCCAACCAAACGGGGCAGTTGTTCTTCCCAGCAGTTGATACGTTAACCTGGACTGAATATAGTCTTGAGTTTGAGGCGACGACTCCTACAGTTACAGTTGAGCTGATCAGTTTTGCGCCAGCTGGAGGAGGTAATGACTTTGCATTGGACGATATTAGTCTAAGGTCATGTCCTAGCTTTGCATTTGTGGCCGACATAGACGGAGACGGGGTCCCGAACTACCTGGACCTGGACAGCGACGGGGACGGCTGCTTTGACGCGGTGGAAGCGAGCGGGGATTTCAGCCCTGCGGCGCTGGACAACGATGGCCGCTTTTTGGGCGGTGTTGATGAAAATGGCATACCGCTGGCGGTATTAGACGCCGGTGGAGATGAAGGGAATGAGGCCAATACACCCTCCACAGCAGCTGTCGAGGAGGGGCCTGCCGGCCTGTCAATCACAGACGAGTGGCTGGACGATGAGCTGTTCGATGAGCTCTGCGGCTCCGACCTTGGCGGCTTTGTCTGGCTGGACAACGACCGCAACGGCTTGTTCCTGCAGCAGCAGCCTGGCCTTCCGGGCATAAGCTCCATGCCTTCTTCTGAAGAAGTGCTGCCTGGCGTACAGGTGCGCCTGTTCGGCACGGACCTCAACGGAAATCCTGTTGATGAGGTGCAGACAGCGGACGCTGACGGCTACTACCTCTTCGAGCTGGTGCTGGCGGGCGACTACTGCATGGAGGTCAGCTTTGAAGGGCTGGACAATGCGGAAGACTACGTGCTGACCATCCCCAATGTAGAGTTCAACACGATCGACAGCCTGGACTCTGACTACTCCCTGGAAGGGGACCAGTGCTTCACTTTGGAGGCGGGAGCAGCGAGTGT
>ENA-UENT01000900-UENT01000900.1-marine-metagenome-genome-assembly--contig:-NODE-900-length-10300-cov-3.515243_pt1 | contig 10300 bp, 7 predicted proteins | sample MGYA00237879_ERZ529330 | MGnify/ENA primary metagenome ERZ529330 (study PRJEB26372, sample SAMN05368345) | marine metagenome | biome: cultured habitat; feature: ocean water; material: water; isolation... | reverse complement strand
GACTCACCGGGTGAGTACTCACCCGGTGAGTCGTTGAAGATTCCTTACCGTTGATTGAAAAATCTTTCCCACCCTTCCAATCTGCCTTTCCTTTGTGGACATCAAAATTATTTCTTCAACCATCAAAAGTACTAATATGAAAACTGTAAGCACACCAAGTTTCTCCCTAAAGAATCTGGCCATTTTATTGACCCTCTCCTTGGCTTTTTTCAGCACCGCTTGCAACAAAGAGGCGAACAATACGCCCGCCGAAGAAGCTATTACAGCGGAAGAGACCCTAGCCTTAGTAGAAGCTGCCTTAGTGGAAGGAGCGGAAGGAATTACCCACGAAGTTGACGATGCCGTAGAGGTAGCGGAATTGGTTTTGGAAAAGACCCTAAGCAATACGTATTGCGGCCTTAGTAAGGACAGTACCATATCACGCACCTTTAACAGAACACGCTTGTCTGGAGAATATTCTACGACCTGGGGCTGGATGCTGAACTGCAATGAGCAGGAAGTACCCGTCAACCTCACCTTTTCTAGGGAAGCCATAGGTACTTATGAATCACTTCGTCTCACCTCTGATGATCGAGCCGAATCAGATTGGGTACTGGATAATTTGGTTTTCGGTCCGGAATATGTACTAAACGGCACCTATAAGCGGGAAGGTTCGCAAGCCAGTAAGGTAAGGGAGCAAAAAAGCTTTTCTTCTACCGTTCAATTCACCGTTACAGACCTGAGTGTAGGAAAAATCAAGCGCCGGATCAATAGTGGTTCTGCTGTTCTGTTGATCAATGGCCAAGCTTCGAGCGGAGAGAATTTTAGCTTTAGTGGAACCGTTGAATTCTTAGGAGATGGAGCAGCGACGGTAACCATCAATGGCGAGGTCTACGAAATCGATTTGTATTAAGTCAGCCTGATGAAAAATATAAGTCCTCCTAAGAAACTGTGATTTCTTTTAACAAATCCCCCAACAGTCCGGAATTAGCCATCCTTGCTTAGGCAGGGATGGCACTTCATATATACCGCCGTGGATTCAAGAGGTCCTGCTAACCACTACTGCTTGATAAACCGCTGGTGCAAAAAGCTCTCGTTCTGCCAAAGTCTGAAAAAATAGACTCCACTTTTCAAGGCTGAGACATCTTCACTCCATTCCCTGGGCCCTTGCGCGTCAAATTTGCGTATCATCCTACCAGATGCATCTAGTACTTCCACACGCGTAATATCTTGTGGCAGATTGCGTAGAACCACTTGATCTGTAGCTGGATTTGGAAATAATTGAATGGCTTCTAGGGACCTAATCAACTCATCAGAGGAGAGTACAAAGGAATAGGGCTGGGAAAAAACGTTGCAACCGCTTCCATCACTAACTTCCACCGTATAATCCCCAGATGCCTCGGGTGTGTAATTTTGGGTAGTAGCTCCCGGGATAGACTGGCCAGCCAAATACCACTGGTAGTTTGGGCCAGAAGTCGAGATCAATGATGCTCCCTCCTGGGAGATTTCGGGAATCTCAGGTCCTTCAAAGGTGAAGGTTGGACCTAGTCCAGAAGTGAGCTCGGTTTCAGGACAGATACTGGGAGATGCAAAGACGACATAGGTGCCAGACTCCTTAACCCAATAGGTTGAATCCGTTGCTCCTGGAATTGGGACATTATCCCTTGTCCATTGAATATTTTCCCATAAACCTGAACCAATTGCGATTACCGTGGAATCTCCACGGCAGAATTGAGGTTGAGGAAAGGAAATCACTACTGGAGACAAGAAAGCCCAGGTATCAATAAGGATGGTCGAAGAGACTTCGGTGCAGTTATCCTTCGTAGCCTCCAAATAGAAGTATACAAAGCCAAATTCCCCCGCCGTTGTGCTGTATTTTTGCGTGTTGGCTCCATTGATGGGTGTTCCTCCCTGATTGGAGTCCGAAAAGTTGTAGTACCATTGATAGGTATCAAAAGTATCGGGGGTGGAAAGCGTAATGGTGTCATAAGTGCAGTAGATATTGTCTGGTACGGAAGGCTGGATGCTGGCAGCAACATCAAAGCTGCATTGACTAAAACTAAGTGAAGGGCTAATGAGTAGGCCTAGACCAAATAAGAGGATCGTGGGGAAATAGGTTTTCATAAGGTACAAAGTGGTGGATTTAAGATTCAGAGTCAAGAGAAGAGGAAGAATTGTTTAGAGGGGCTGTGACAAAAATAGACGGAGTAGGAGTAGGTGTTAACGGATAGTAGACCAGCTTATTCAATCACGATCATCCCCGATTGGCAACCAAATTTCCAAGGTAGTACCTTTCCCTTCTCGGCTTCTGGCTGCAATTGTACCTTGGTGTTGTTCGATAATGCCATAGCTAATGGAGAGTCCTAGTCCTGTTCCAGTTCCAATTTCTTTGGTGGTAAAAAAGGGCTCAAAAATGCGATTTCGCACGGATTCCGACATGCCCTTGCCAGTATCACAAATCCGAATGCGAACCTGATCATCAATCTGGCGAGTTTGTATTTGGATCTTACCCTCTCCTTCGATGGCTTGGATAGCATTATTGATTAAATTGAGAAAGACCTGATTAAGCTTTGTGATCTGACATCGGATCGGCGGTACTTCTCCGTAATCTCTGATAAGTTCTATCGTATTCCCGAGGGCACTGTTCAAGATGGTTAAGGTGGATTCTAATCCTTCATGGATATCGCTCAGGGCGAATACTTCGGTGGTATTTCGAGAAAAGGTTCTCAAGCTGGTGACGATATCTCGAGTGCGCGAAGCACCACGTATAATGCTTTCAATCAATGATTGTATTTCTTGATCCAAGAAGCCAATGTCCATTTGCTGATAAGTGTCTAGGAGTTGTTGACGATTTTCTTTTGATGGATCAGCGTTAAAAACTTTAGCTACTTTGAGAAACTGCTGTAGGTCTTGAACATCCTGTTGCAAGGCCACTGCATTGGCGGAGACAAAGCCTATGGGGTTATTGAGCTCGTGGGCGACGCCGGCGGTGAGTTGGCCGATGGAAGCCATTTTCTCCGATTGAATCAGTTGTAGTTGGGCACTTTGTAGCTTTTCATATAGCTTATCTTTTTCTGTTAGCAGTTGTTCAATTTCTTCTTTCTGCTGCTGAAGGCGGGAGAAAGCACGCCTGCGGTTGATCCAGGCCAAGCCACCGATAATACCTGTAATGAATAATAATACCAGCCCCAAAATTAGCCATCTGCGTTCCGTAGTAATCCGGTCTTGATCTAGTCGCAATCGTTCATTTTCTTGTTCGACTTGCGTTAGTTCTAACTGTGCTTTGATGGCATTCAATTCCTCCTTGGAAGCTAGAACATCTAGACTATCTTTCCATTTTGTGTAGGCTTTGAAATGAGTTAGGGCTTCCTCATGTCGATCTAAGTCGCCTAACTCTTCCGCTAAAGATTCATGTATCTCCATCAGGCTATGAAGATCGTTTTTAGCCTGTGCTATAGCAAGACTCCGTTGAAAGTACGCTAGGGCTGTTTGATGGCGACCTTGGTCATGGTGAAGATATCCCAGGGTATTGATCGCCATCGGGAGATAAGTACTGTCTTTTGTTTGTTCGAAGAGCCGAACTGCACGCTCCAGTTTCCGTTGGGCTTCAGCAGGGCGCTTCAGTTTAGTTAATAATTCCCCTATGTTAATCAAGGTTGTTCCTTCCCGCAAAAGCTGACCCTGTTCCTCGAAAATGGCTCTGGATCGTTCAATGTATCGGAGGGCAGCTTCGTAGTCTCCTTGCTTGTAGTAGACCACGAAAACATTGTTAAGGGTAGTAGCTTGGTCATAGTAGTTGTCGAGACCTTCGTAATGTTGTAGCGCCTTTTCAAAGTAGTCTAATGCCTTATCCCACTCCTTGGTAGCCAAGAATATGGTCCCTATATTATGGCAAGCCCAGCCTATAATTTGCTGTGATCCGCCACGTTCTTCTCTGATCTTCTTGCAGGAGAGATGGGCTTCTAGCGCTTTGGCGAGTTGGCCGGACCTTCTATAGGCGTTACCTAGGCCCTGATACGCATCCGACATTTTGATCGAATCTCCTAGCATCGTAAAAAGGTCCAAGCTTTCACTTAATTCTTTTTGTGCCTGCTCAAAATTTCCTTTTATCGTTGATAACAGCCCCAATCGGGAAAGGGCATAAGCCTGTTGGTATGGCAAGTCATGTTGTATAGCCAGTGTTAAGGCTTGCTGACCATAAGCAACTGCACTATCTGGATGTTGGTGTCGGAGCTGAAAACAGAGCGCAGTGAGTGTCTTGATTTGGTTGGGAACGTATTGTGCCGTATCCAATACCTGCTGCAAGCTATCTGTGGTAGATAGCTGGCTGAGGCCCACAAACGGGAGCCAGATCAAGCAATAGGTATATAGCAATACACGCATAATAGGGAGTTTCGGGGGCAAAGGTAGGTCAAAATAGAGTAGGAGATCTCTAATGTAGGACCACTTCACTGCAGGATTGGGGGCTTTCAAGAACGGTTAATACCGATTCACTACCAACTTTTCTCAGTTCACTACAAAATAAAGGAAGCCCGACCACCCAAAGGCAGCCAGGCAACCGAAAACCGATTTAAGTACGACTTGCTTTGCTTCGGTGAAGCAAAATCTTTATATAACTATGCTTGGGTTAATGTAATGCTTAATTACCTTAAGGGAATGTGGGAAACTCTTATAGAAGTCCAACTCATGGACAGTCATGAGTTTAGTTTTATTTCTTGACGAGGGAACCTAAAGTGAGACCAGGATTTGTTTGAATATGGTACAAATATTGTGCCTAATTGTTGGGTAAAGGTGGTTTAGAGGTAATTTTTGGGAAGCTTCTGAACTGAATATGTTTACCAATTGATGGTCGTCGATTGTACCATCACAAATTTAGGAAAAAATTGAATATTCTCGAAAAGCAATGTGATTTTGAAAAAAGAAAAGAGAAGGGGAGGGGAAAAGGCTAATCTTTTCTATCTATTTAGCAGCCGACAAAAAAAGAGCCTGGCCAAAAAGCCAGGCAAATTCTTGCATCAGTATTTGTGTGTTAAAGTCCCCCTTTTAATCAATAGCTCACTCTTGAGAGCTTACTATTGTCCTAAAAGGCATTACAAATGTAATCAATTAAGTAGGTGGGGGAAACCACATTTTGATGTGGTTTTTAACCTTTCTACCCCCCATTTTTAAGAAATCGACCTGTATCTTTATGGTTATGAGGAAAAAAATACTTTGGTTTTCGCTGTTTATCTTACCGCTTGGCTTATTGGCACAAGAGGTAGATGGTAAATGGATAGGATGGCTGAGCCAAGATGGAAAGAAGGATACCTTTTACTATGAAATTAATATAGCCCAAAATGGTGATGGGATTAGTGGCGTGGCCTTTTCCAGCATAAACCAAGGGAAATTTCAAGCTCGTTTTGTCCTTTCTGGCGTGAAACAAGGAGAGAAGATGGTGATTCAGGAAGTAGAGCAGATCGAACCGGAAAAGCCAAAATGGTGCCTGAAATACATGACGCTGCAGTCTGATGGAACCGGAGCCTACTATGGCGATTGGAAGGCGGACGGGTGTACGCCAGGGAAGGTTTATCTAGCTCGACCTGGAACAAATCAGAGTGACGAAGAAAAGCCGTTTACTTACGTGGGCCGTTGGACTGGGCATCTTTCGCAATCTGATCGTGCCTATGGCTTCTTCTATGAAGTGAACCTAAAGCCGGATGGAACTGGCGTGTCTACTATCGTATCAGAGGGTAATGGTGGAACAGCACATATGGCATTGGAATGGGATACCTTGACTGAAGCAGCGCACTTGAGGATCATCGAAAGTGAAGTGGTAGAAAAGACGGAGACGAAATGGCCTTGGTGCATTAAATATGCGGAATTGTATCTCACGAAGGTAGATGGGAAATATTTGCTAGATGGAGATTGGTCGGGGCATATCGAGGGGCATGATTCCGAATCTGGTCCCTGCGCACCTGGCCGTATGCATCTTGAGCGACCGATCCTGAAACCAGTGAATCGCCAGCGCGCCAAGGAAGAGTTTGATCCCTACCAAGCCAAATTTCAGCGTAAGGTAAAAATCGATAATGTGATCCAAGTGCAAAGTAAGAAACTGAGGATCAAAGTATGGGATAATGGTACCGTAGATGGAGACTTTGTAACACTGCTGTTGAACGGAAAGAAAATTCTAGATAATTATCGAGTGGACAAGCGAAAGTGGGCTATCCCCGTTGAGGTACTGGATGGAGATAATTTTCTAATTCTGCATGCCGAGGATCTCGGAGACATCTCACCTAATACAGTAGCCGTTTCCATAGATGATGGCGTGAAGGAGGAGATTATAGTAATGAGCTCCAATCTGGAAGTGAGTGGGGCGATATTGATTAAGCCTTTCCGCTTTGAGAAATAGTTGTCTGGGTTTAAAGTTGAAGGAAAGGGTTTAATAGCAAATTCTATTTGATCTCTCCAACTTCTATGCAGCTTACTAGTCTATGAGTTTTTGTAAACTCCTCGGCGCGGAATAAGCCTGCGTCAATCTTGATACAATGAGGATTGTCAACAGTCCGCTAACCATGGCTAAGGTCCTGAAGGGGAATAAGACAACGCCATCTTCCACCATTGGATAGGGAAGGATAATGGGTATACCTAGCGTCGGGTCTCCTCCGCCAAATCGAAGGATAAATGCCACCACAAAACCGCTGATAGCTCCGATGGTATTGGCCTTGGGATCGAATAAGGCACAAACCAAAGGCGGGAATAGCAAGCAATACACAAAATCACTGCATAGAAACCAGAGCTCGTAGATGCTTTGGATATTCAAGGCCAATAAGGTGGCTGCGATACCGATAATCCATATGCTCCTTTGAATGAATTCCTGTAGTTTGTTAGGCTCCAAATTAGGACGGAAGAGCGGTCGGATTACATTCCAAACACTCATAGAGGCGGCGGATAAAATGGAGGAGTCGACAGAGGACATCACTGCTGCTGCCACAGCCCCCAAGGCAATGGTGCCTACCCAGGTAGGCGTGAGATAACGAGCTACCCAGGGAAGTGTTGATGCTGCGTCAGGCGGCGGTGTGATCCCCAGCGCTCCCCAGTCGGCCACGGTACTGGCAATGCCGATCAGCACTGGAGGTATGGCCGCTATAATGCATACTACTCCTGCTAATAAGGAAAGACGTACCGCAGTGTTCTCATCTTTTGCTGAAAGCACCCGCTGAAAATATACCTGCCACGGAATACCTCCGAACATGAGCAGCAAAGCAAAATCCCACCAATTCCAATAATAACTACCTAATCCTTCTTTGGTGGGCAAGAAGCTGGCTGTGGCTCCCTTTATTTCCTTATAATTCAACCAAGCGGTGTTCCAACCCCCGACTTGTTCCAAGGCAAAGGGGACGACCAGTAAAAGGCCAAGGATCAGGATTATCATTTGAACCAAATCTGTCAAAGCCACCGCCCATAATCCGCCCAGTGCAGTATAGGCGATAGCAATTAGTGCTGAAAGCACGATGGCAGATTCTATATCCAGCCCAAGCACCGTACCGAAAGTACTGCCCAAGGCCGTTAGGATAGCGGCTGTCCAGAAGATCTCGCCCGATAGAGCTGGAAGAAACAAGACTGCCGTCATGCGCTTCCCGAATCTTTGCTCGAGGGGATCTAGCATCGTTCTGAATTGGTAACGTCGCATTTTTCTTGCAAAAAATAGACCTCCGATGATCAAACTCATGGCATAGCCCCACGGAGCCTGTACCCAGACCAAGCCTGCATCAGCCGTATATTCAGCCGTTCCATTAATGTAGCCGCCGCCTACCCAGGTGGCGCTCATGGTGAAGATGGCGATGAAAAGGGGGATGCGCCGACCGGCCAGCATGATGCCAGTTGTACTGGAAGCTTGTTTTAAAGTGGCGGCATAGGCTCCTAAACCAAAGATGAGGGTATAGAAAAGGATCATCGAGAAGAAGGCAGGCCAATTGACATCTACTGTGGTAAACCAGCGTAGATATCCTCCGATCAATCCCAAAAATAAAAGGAGACTGATCGTTGGTATAATTACCCGTTTTGTCTTGTCCTGCATTTATGCGGTCGCTTGTAGCACAACAAGGTAAGTAAAATTTTTACCTTTGCTGGCCAATGCGACAGTTTTCAGTATTACAGCAAATCTTAGCCTGGAGTGTACATCTTTTCACGGCCAGCGGCCTGCTAGCGGGTTTCATGTCTATTTTGGCGATCAATGACGAAGATTGGCGTACGGCCATGCTTTGGCTCTTTCTTGCGCTATTTATTGATGGAGTGGATGGGACTTTTGCACGCCTATTCAGGGTACAGGAAGTACTCCCGGGAATGGATGGTAAGACCATTGATTATGTGGTAGACTTTATCACCTATGCCCTCATACCTGCCTACTTTTTCTTCATGGCAGATTTGGTGCCCGGCGTCTGGGGGCTATTTATGTCCTTCTTGATGCTATTGGTGGCTGCCATTTACTACGGTAAGACGGGGATGGTGTCTAGCGATATGCACTTTGTTGGCTTCCCTGTGCTTTGGAATCTGATCGTTTTTATTCTCCTTTTTGTTGTGACGCTTTCTCCGATTGGCAATATGATTGTGATCATTCTCTTTTCGATTCTACACTTTGTTCCGATCAAGTTTGCTTATCCCAGCCGGGCTATTCGTTTCAAGAATCTCACTTTGGCCGTCAGTTTTTTCTCAGTGCTCTTTGGTTTTTGGGCGACTTGGATTTATCCGCAGCGGGAAGGATGGTTGAGTGGAATGATCTTGGCGGGACTAGCCTACTATATGGGCTTGGCTTTATATGAGACCTACCTGGTGAAGAAGGTCTAAAAGTCTAGCTTTCTTTCCAAAACTATATCCGCTCCAGCATTGAATTGAATCCGGGCCTTGATGGTGAAGATACCCCATACTTTCAAGCGAAGTTCGAAATTATCCCGGACAGAATTTCTGCTGACCTCTTTGTTTTTAAAGGATTCATGTAAGTAATAAGTAACCTCCTTGATGGCTGCTAAGTCTTCTGACGAAGCTTCCACCTTTACTCGAAGTTGATGACTCAACTGTCTGCCTTCTTCATTGGTAGATGGGCTGGAAAGAGATCCAGATTCATGACTGAGCGTAATTCGTCTGAGCCGTTCCATGGCGGTATTGGCCTCAGTTATATGTTCGCCAGTCGGATACCTAGAGCTATAATTTTCATAAGCGCGCAAGTTGCCCAATTCAGTGGTTTCTTTCCAGAATTCTTCTTCGACCTTATTTTTAGATTCTTTTGATTTAACCTTATTCAGAATCGGAAATGATGGTAAGCTATTGACGGCTTTCAAAACACTCTCCATGTCATATCCTTCCGTCGATTCTCCGAGGGAAGAACTCAATTGATCTAGAATTTTACCACGAATTCTAGTGGTCAGATCAAAGCCTTCTTTGTTTTCCAGTTCAGCAATAAAGGCCAATAGCTCTTGGAGGGCCTTAGCTTCTTGAACCTGTCCATCAGCAGCAGATATTATGCCTAAGCTCTTGGAGCGTTCATTCTTTGTGAACCTACTTTGAATAACGGCTAAACGCTGTCGATCTTCTTCAGTAAGAGAGGGCTCATCTCGCAATAATTCAAGAACCCGTAAGGTTTGGCCTTGGGCAAGGCGATCCCTTAACGTCCCCAAATCAAAATCACTTCCTTGGGTCTGTATTCCCCCAGCTAGTGTCCCTAGCCAATCATCGATATCGTCCAGGCTGACTTTGCCGAGTGTGGGTAAAACGGTGGCATTGTTATATTCTCCCGTCAAGCTTTCCAGCCAATCTAATTGTCTTTTCAAGGGGTCGCCACGCAGCAGACGTCCTATGGCAGTCCGCGAATTCACCTCTGGTACCTCTAGGATGATCACAGCAATGACTTGCTTTACGCGAATTTCTTCTACCCGTTTGCTTCCTTCACTAGCTAGCCATGCTGCTAATTGATCCCTATTTTCAAACCAATCTTGATCGAATTGCATAGAGATTAGCATCTGATCTGGACTTTTTATTGCTCTAGTTCTCCATTGCTGCTCCCATGCCTTTTCTAGTTGGCCACTTAAGCGATGTAGGGGCGTACTAGAATTGATGAAAATGGGATCCCAAAACATCGTGTCGGATTCCTCCACAGGTTTAATATGCCAAGTTAAGCGTCTGAGAAAGTGCTGCGGTTCGGACTTGGGAGGGGCCGGAATGAAGACTACTTGTAATCGCTCTCTTTTTTCATTTATGGCTTTCGCAAACTGATCAAATTGTTGCTGCCTATCGATTGTTAAGGTCAAATCTGGAGGGACGGGCACTGGGGCTTCCGCAGGTGATTCAG
>ENA-UENT01000894-UENT01000894.1-marine-metagenome-genome-assembly--contig:-NODE-894-length-10492-cov-3.182235_pt1 | contig 10492 bp, 4 predicted proteins | sample MGYA00237879_ERZ529330 | MGnify/ENA primary metagenome ERZ529330 (study PRJEB26372, sample SAMN05368345) | marine metagenome | biome: cultured habitat; feature: ocean water; material: water; isolation... | reverse complement strand
GGTTCACAGGCCAATTGACTATCGTTTGGATCTCCCAAGCCATCATTATCCGGATCGGCATAATACGTGCTGTTCGGGTCATTGATCGTAACGGAACCCGAATCTTCACAGCCATTAGCATCGGTGGCTGTCACGAAATAAGTGCCAGGTGTCAAGCCACTGATACTGGCTGAAGTAGAGGAAAACTCACCTGGTCCTGTCCAATCGTAAGATATTGCCCCTGTTCCTCCTGAACCATTAGCATTCGCAGTTCCATCATTAGTGCCACCACAGGAAATATCTGAACCACCAACGCTTACACTAACAGCAGTAGGAGCATTCACACTAGCTACCGCCGTAGCCGTAGCGCCAAGCGCATCAGTAGCGGTGACCGTGTAGCTTCCCGCTGAGAGATTGTTGATCGTAGCCCCACTTCCTCCATTACTCCAGGCGTAGGAATATGGGCCGGTACCACCGGAGGCGATTGCAGCGGCGGTACCATCTTCTTCTCCAAAACAGCTGATGTCCGAGGCTGAGGCTGAGACGCTCAGACTAGGATTAGAGATAGCCGTGAAGTTAATCATGTAGGTTGCTTCGGGATTCAGCAGAGGCTCATGATCCGCCGTAACCAGTTGAGCCATCAAGGTATGATTACCGGGTTCTACATTAGTGAGTGTGTAAGTCCCGGAGGGATTGTGGATGGTTATATGTGGTGGTCCATCAAGCATTAGATGCACGTGGTCAACCTCTCCATTCTCCAAATCCCCAGACATTGTATAATTTACCGTGACATCACCTGCTGGGACAGTCCCCTCATCGGTCGGTGCATCAATGACAATAGTAGGAGGGTCGTCAAAGACTACAAAGTTGTCAAAAACATCTGGTGCCGGGTTGTATTGACCGTTACCCGCTTGAGAGTAGCGCAAAATGACGGTGCCCGTGTTGCCATTCAAAGTCACCGTATTGCCAGAAACGGAGGCGGGACCAGAGACCACCTGTACGGTCACAGGTAAGCCAGAGCTGGCACTGGTACTCAGATCGAAAGGAGGATTGCTAGTAAACTGTAAGCCCACCGGTGAATTGCTGATCGTTTGATCCAATTTGTCACTATAGGGGGAGAGCCGACTACCAGGGATAGGCTCTTCTATGGCACCACTAGGCACTTGCCAACGGACAGCGAGATTGTCTCCACCACCCTGTTCCTTCATATAGGCCTCGACGTAATATCGCTCTCCCGCTACTAATGGGATAGATGCTGATTGTTGCTGACTATACTTGTCCCACTCTGCCGAATTCGTCCAGCCAGGCACACTAGCAATCAGTTCTTTATTCGCTGGGTCATCGTCGGTGCTCAACCAAAGCTCCCCGCCGTCATCACTTGATATCCAAAAAATGTAATTACCAGTTTGTGGTGCGCAGAGGTAACCTCGTAATCGGGTACCGTAATTATCGTCTACATTGGTCGGTATTTGAAAGATAGATAGCTCATCGCTGAGATCAGGTGTTGTCTCCAAAGGAATATCATCTACCGAAACGCCAGATATGTTGTACCAGACATCCCGACTAATGCTGCCCTCGGCGGAGCATCCACCGCCACCAGCTGGGGTTACATTAAAGGATTGGAATACAGGCAGGGCTGGCGCGTAAGTCTCATCACCCGCTTGGTTAGCAGATATGGTGACAGTACCCGGAATTCCTAAGAGGGTCACAGTATTGCCGCTAATATTGGCGGGTCCCTCTGTGACGTAGAAGGCCACATCAAGTCCTGAGGAGGCGGATGCACTGATCGTAAACGGACCATCGGTGGCATCTTTATCCGGCAGGGCATTGAAGGTGATCGTTTGAGGCGTCCCTGGGCAATCAGGGAAAATATCTTTATAGTAATAACCTGTCAAACCACTAGGGTCAGTAACAGTCAATTCAATTCTATACCAATAGGTCTCTCCATCGCAACCAATCGGGGTCAACACAGCTGATGATGTAGGGTTATTGTCGACTGGTTCGGGGTGGCTGTGCTCATTGTGGAAGAGCGAGACCTGCCAGCTGTAGCTTAATTCCGCATTCGGACTTTCATTGTCTACTACCACTGCACTTAGACTTAGGTTGGTAGTCCCACTCATGGAATAGGTATTGATAGCGTCAACACTGGTCGAGACGATTGTCGGTGAAGTATTGTCGAGTGATACCTGTACCGTAGTCGAACCCGTGAGCCCTTGTGGATCTTCAACCGTCAAAGTAACTACGTAATCAGAGCCATTGGCGGCATTGAATACATGAGCGGGGTTGGCCAGCGTACTTGTACTTCCGTCGCCAAAATCCCATAAATAGGTAATGGGTGAAAACTCTGGGTCATAGGAATTATCGCCGGTAAACTGCACATTGAGCGGGCTTGCCCCCTCGGTCGGTGTCGCCGAAGCAACAGCCACCGGTGGATTGTTGGTGGCGCCACTGTAAGTGATCTGCCGAACTTGGTTGGGGTAGCTGACGTAATACAAACTACCATTTTGTGGGTGAGTTCCTAAAAAGACCACCGGGCCAGTATTGGATACAAAGTCTCGTATCCCGGTGGGATTATAGTTGCTATCAAAGGTGAAATTGCGAATCCAATTGGCCCCGTAATCAGCATGGAAGTAGGTATTCTGATAGGCGACTGGGAAGTCGGTTCCGCTATACCACACTCCACCGGTGGAGGCATTACCTTGGAAGCTAGTCCAGGGAGATTGATTCCCAACGGTTTGGATATTGCCATTGATTAATACCCTTGGATTTCCATTGCGCCAGTCTACTTTTGGGCGTTCGTGAATGCTAGGTACAAAACTGGGATTATCGTAACCGGGTTCATTGGTCATCCCCTCATATTTTGGCCAGCCAAAATTTTGATTCGGTGCCGTGACGAATGACATTTCTTCTCTTCCACCCCAACCTACATCCCCAAAAATGAAATCACCAGGATCTCCAGCGGTTACATTACTGCTACCTGTACCTGGGATCAAGCAAAAGCGGTAAGGGTTTCGGACACCTAGCGACCAGGTACGTGAACGAGCCGAGCGTGGCGATCCTGCCTGATAATGAGGATTGGATGGATAGCCGTTTCCATTGGCTGGGTTGATCCGGAATATTTTGCCATTGTGAGAATCCAACTGTTGACAACGATAGGCGCCTACATTTTCAGCCGCAGTGATAATACCGTCGTCGAGTGCTTGCTCCCAGTAGGTCCCTGAGGCCGAGCCATCATCTATAGAATTATAACTCGCCCCATCACCCATGGACACCATCAAGGATCCATCGGAACCAAATACTAGATGACCAACACCATGCGACTGGTGCAGAATAGGCATGCCTGTAGAGACCGATTCTCCCATCAGGATCGTTCGACTATTGTAGTCGATCTCCGTGTACCCTGAGGCCGCGGTAGCCTGATAGCGCGTTACTCGTCCTATCGTAGCGGCAAAGTATTCATCAGTGTTTGGATTGTAGTTAGAGGTGCCAAAATTCATCAGATGATGCCGATCTACAACGTATAAGAGATAGACATAGCCATTGCTAAGGAAATTAGGATCAAGGGCTACCCCCAACATGCCGAAATCTCGCCAGTCGCCGACTTCTTCACTGATATCCAGCATGGGTGTTGATTGTTTAATCCCATTATCCACGATCCAAATTTTACCTGATTTTTCCCAAACGTACATGCGTCCATTATCATCCCAGGTGAATCCGACGACCTGGGACCATCCGCCCAAGAACACTTCGTCAGAAAATCCTGTGGGCTGTGCTGCTATAGTTGACACATTGAGTAATGGGAATAAAATAACTAAAAGGACGGCCATCTGGCGCCAATAGGGGTTTAATGCTTGCTTCATGGTGAATAGAATGCAATTAGTAAATAAAAACAAGGGGGGACAGTCTTGGTACATGTTTGATTAGGTTGACTAAGCCAGTCCTGGCTATTCGACCTAAGTCAGTCAGCAGTCAGCAATTCGGCGGATAACCTGCCTTTGACGGTAGGCAAATCTATGGTAATCTAAAACCAGGCTCGCTGCTCGAAGGTATTTGAGACCTAATCAAACATGTTCTTTAAGGGTGGACATCAAAAGGGTGAATACACACAGAGAGACGCTCGTTTGGGGGGACTTGGCACACAGAAGAAGTCCTGGTACCAAAGCATGTATTAATAGTTATCAATATAGGAGTTTTTATGCTAGAATCAAACTTATTGCGATGCTATTAAATTAGACAATAACTTCACTTGGGATCAAGATTCAAACTTATCCTTGCTGATGAGTCAGTAAAGTGCTAAAACGACTACCCAACCGCTCCAATCACCTTCCGAATCCCTTGCCGTACCTGCTCCCCCGTCGTGGCAATATTCATGCGCATAAACAAAGCTCCTTCGCGGCCGTACCAGTGTCCAGCATTCAGGGCTACCTTGCTGTTTTGAGTAACCTGCTTGAACATGATTTTAGTGTCACTGAAGATGGCCCGGAAATCTAACCAGACCTGAAAGGTGCCTTCGGGTTTGATTAGTTTAATGGGGGACCTAGCATGATGTAATTCTTCTTCAATGATCAAGACGTTATCTTCAATGATCTTTCGCAACTCCAACAGCCAAGCTTCCCCTTGCCGATAGGCGGTTTCCAGGGCAACCCTGGACAGTGCATTCGTTCTTCCTAAGTGATACTTTTTTAGGGTATCCACTATGGTCTTGCGAAGACTTTCATTAGGGATAATAGCGAGAGAATCCAAGATGCCAGGGAGATTGAAGCTCTTGGCTTCTGAAGTACAGATGACTAGTTTGTCCCATTTGTTAGCGTAGTGCAACATAGAGGTAAAGGAGTGACCAAAGAGTACGACATCCTTATGAATTTCATCTGAAATCAACAGTAAATCGTGCCGTCGACAAATGTCGACAATTCGGCTTAGTTCCGCTCTAGTCCATACTCGTCCAACTGGATTGTGTGGGTTGCAAATGATCAACGCCTTGTTAGCAGGAGCACTCGCTTTTTCTTCCAGGTCCTCAAAATCGATTTCGTATCTGCTGGCTGCTAGTCGGAGGACGTTCTTTTCTACTTTGCGTTTGGTGCGTCGAATGATATTTCTGAAATCATTCCATACGGGCGGCTGAATAATGATGCCATCGCCGGGAGCGGTCAGCTCTTCCATGACGAAGGTTAGGGTAGTTGGAATACTGGGACTGTACAAAAGCTCTTCATGCACTAGATTTACTCCATAGTGTTTTTTATACCAAGCTCGCTGTGCCTCGAAGAGAGACGCGGGTTTGTATTCGTATCCAAAGCCAGCATCAGTAATGCGCTCCATTAGTGCTTGCTGGATGGGAGCAGCAATTTGAAAATCTGAATCGGCGACCCACATCGTTTGTAGATCTTGCTCACCAAACAAGTGGTCTAATGAGGTGGGTTTAGTCTTTACTAGTGGTAATTGCTTGAGCTTTTTGTCTAGTTTCATTGATCCATTTTATTGCCTTATTTCAAAGATGGCTAATATACAATAGCTACTAGATTCCTAGCCAATTTGGGCATAGAGAGATTCCCTTCCTCAGTTTGGTCAGGGCTCAGAGCATTAGAAAACGCTGCTTTAGTGTTATTTTAGTCTTGCAATTTTTTCTAAAAACCAACTTATTCATATGAATCGGAAACAGTTCTTGCTCTCTATGGGGGCAGGTATGCTCACGCTACTACCTGATCAGACCACTGCTACTGTAGGAGTCTCATCTGCCATTCCTCTAAAAGACCTTTCAGTACCCCGCAAAGCTGTAATCCCTGCGGCTCTAAGTTCTTTTGATCAAGAGGGGAAGATTGATTATGATGATTTTAGGCGACACATTAGTGCTTTAGCGGCGGTTAGAGGGGTGTCCGCGATCATGGTAAACGGTGGTTCAGGATTGGACAAGTCCTTGACGCGAGCCGAACGCCGGAAGTTGCTGAGCGAGGCTATAGATGTAGTTGATGGTAAAGTGCCCATCATCGCTGCTTTGCGGGAATCGAAATCTATTAGCAAGTTGGCGCCATTGGCGGAAGATGCGGAGGCGGAAGGTGTGCAGGCCATCACGATCATGCCCCCTTCCAAGAAGGAAGGCTATTCGTGGAAGATGGCCAAACGCCGATTCGAAGAGACCTGCGAAGCCAGTAGCTTACCCGTGGTCATTTATCAAACGCGCTATGAAACAGAGGTCCTAGTGCGCTTAGCCAGTTCTTTTCCGGTGATAGGCATCAAGGAAGGCAGTAAAGATCCCGCAACCTTTGAAAAAAACCTTCGCTCATTGCGAGCCCTGGAACGAAATATTGCCGTTTGGTCCACTCATAGTACATGGCTGCTAGCCGATTTGGCGATTGGGGCTGATGGGATTTTGTCTGGAATGGGAAGTATAACGGCTGATCTGCATGTGGCCCTTGCTGAAGCGGTTGAACGCTCAGACCTGAAGACGGCCAGAAAAATCAGTGATCGACTCTTTCCTTTGACGCAGGTCTTTTATCGTCCAGGGCAGAACGGCCATATTCGTATGATGTATGCACTCAAGCAACTCGGTCTACGAAAACACGATTTTGTGCGGCCACCCTTTCAACCCTTGGATGCTTCGGAACGTGGTCGAATAGATCAAGCCTTAGTAGCAAGCGGGCTTCTATAGGTGTTGATTATATGAGCGTGCACTGCCACGGATCAAGGGAGTTTGCACTACTCTTCCTTCAAGATATCTATTGGATTGGTATTTGCCAGCTTTAATCCTTCAAAACTAAGCGCCATCAGGACAAGAGCTATTAGAATAACACTAGGAAGTAGGAAGGTCCAGAGATCCAAGGAAGTCCGATAATGAAAACTTGATAGCCACTTGGTCAAAATGTAGTAGGCAATTGGGGTTCCAATCAGGATAGATAGTATTGTCCTCTTGATGAAGGTATTGGAAAACAACAGAAGGATTTGCGCGGGTTTGGCTCCGAGTGTCTTTCTGATTCCAATTTCTTTTCTTCGCCGTAAGGAAATGAAGATGGATAAACCAAAGACACCTAGGAAAGTGACCATGACCGAAATGATAGTAAAGGCTAAAAAGACGCGCTGAAGCACTCTTTCCCTTTCATAGATATCGTTAAAGCGTTCATCCAGAAAATAGTAATCGAAAGCTTGATCTGGATAGATTTCCTGCCATACATTTTGGGTGCTAGCCACCACGTTAGAAAGTTTTGCAAGGCTTGGTTGTTTACCTAGATTAAGATGGATGGAAACGAACCCAATCGATGGATTATACTCGAAAACCTGAGGCTTTATATCCTTTCTTAAAGACTCATGATGGTGGTCTTTAACTACGCCCACGATTTCCTGTTCCTGATCAGTTTTTTGGTTGCGCAACTTTAGGTGCAAGGCGTCGCTAGGGTCCGCAAATCCCATTGCTTTGGTGGCTTTCTCATTAACTACTACACCTCTACCATTGGATTGGAATTGCCCAGCTTTGAAAGCTTCTCCGGCCACTACCTCTAGCGCGTAACATTCGAAATAGGAGTCATCGATGCCAATGAGAACACATCTGGTTGATCCATGTTTGCCGCCAATCTGAAAATCGGTTGGTGACCCAGGCCACCAGAGAGGGACCGTGGTGGATGAGGTCACGGACTGTGAGAATGACTGTCCCTTGAGCTCATTCTTGAGACTATTCATACGCTCTGCCTTACCATACCATCTGTCTTTTGGACTTTTTAGAATCAAGATTTGGTCCTTTTCAAAACCAATTTCCTGATTGCTAATGAATCGCATTTGTTTATAAATAGTAGCAATACCAATCAACATGATGATAGAAATAGTGAATTGGAAAACCACCAAAGAGTTTCGAAAGCCCGGAGATTTTAAGCTGGCCTTATTGCTGCCTTTCAGCAGCCCAAGAACAGGTATGTGTGATACGGAAAATGATGGAAAGGCCGATGAAAGGATGGCCCCCACTAGTATTAGACTTAAGAACGCGAGGTTGATGGGGGTATTCCATTCTAGTATGGGGAGCATCTGACCACCCGATAAATCAAAGAGCAAGGGATAGACCGCAGAGACCAATGTTATAATTGCCGCTATGGCTATGGCGTAAATGATCAATGCTTCGGATAAGAATTGCTTTATCAATTGTGCGTTATTAGATCCCAATACCCTTCTGAGTCCAAATTCCTTACCTCGAGCCAAAGATTTAGCCCCACTTAGATTGGTGTAGTTGATCCATGTAATTAAGAGTAAGACCAACCCCACCAAGATCAGTAGTTTTTGACTACTGCTTAGGCTTGTTTCGTCGGTTAGAGCCACCAAGTGAAAATCTATACTTTCTTTTCTGGCCTTCAATACCTCCATCCCGAGGATCATAGTCTTCATTTTCTCAGACAATGGCTTGGCACTGGAGGTCTTGTCCAATAGTAAATAGCTTTTGAAAGTAGGGTAGGACCAGCCGCCCTGGTCTCGCTCTTCCAGGTTTTTCCCTGACAGCGATTGGAGAAAGTTAAACTGGAAGCTGGAATTCTTCGGATAGTCTTTGACAACACCTGTAATGGTCCAGTTTTCTTCTTGCCCCCAGCGTTTTTTAGTGGTTATTGTTTGACCCAGAGGACTGGCTTCGTTAAAGTACTTCTTTGCTATCGATGCCGATAAGACAATGCTATTTGGTTCGTCTAGTGCCTGCTGTGGATCGCCTTCTAAGAACTGGAAGGTGAACATGCGGATAAAATCAGGATCTACTTCGACTACACCAGATTCATTGAAGCGGAGGTGTTTCCCTGCGTTATTGGTGGTGGAGATTAGCGTCTCACCGGCAATTAGATACCGACTCATAGCGCTCACCTCTGGAAACTGATTCTTAGATAGGGGAGCTACTTCATGATAAGTACTTTCTGATCGGTTTGCTTTCCCTTCTTCACCTGTCAAGGTTTGATGAATGGCAAATAGGTTTCTCTTGCTTTCCTGGAAATTATCCGTGCTGAGATGAAATCCAACGTATTTTGAGAGTAGAAAAACGGACGAAATCCCAATGATTAATCCAATTAAATTGATCAGGGAAAAGGTCTTGTCAATAAAAAGTCGACGAAGGGCGATTTTGAAGAAATGTTGGAACATTCCGGCCAAGTTTAAAAGGATGTACAAATCGGGTAATTACCAAATGTACTTCCATTAGCGTAATATTTGGCCGTTCTAAAGGGAAAGATTTGCATAGTATCTTGAATCAGGATAAGCCTACGGAATTTGCTAAGGCAAAAAGCCGAAGCGCTGGATTAACCAGACACTTCAGCCGTTTAGATGATGATAATTCTTTGTTATCATCGGTTTGCTGGATATTAATGTAGATGGAAACCTCTTTTCACCAAGCTCCTTGGGTATTGGGATAGTTCGTTCTTAACGTATTAAACGCGGTTATTCTGAGACCAACAAAGGTTTAGTTAGGTTGACATTAGGTCCATGTAACCGTACGGTAGAAACACCTGCCGGTAAATCTCCTACATTGAAAACATTGGTATGTTCTCCTGCTGCCCGCGTGTTGTTTTGTACGATATTTCGAACCAGACGGCCTTTGATATCTAAGAGGTCCAAGTTGATGTTTTGACGTTCCTGCAGGTAAAAAATGAGAGATACTTCACCATTACTTGGATTGGGGAAGGGGGATCGGAGCCAATTGCCTTGATCGTATTGAACATCTGACGTATTAGTGGGTTGTGTTTCCCCGATCACAATTTCCTCATCTCCTTCCCGATAGGGAACGTAGGCAGTGCCCACCAGATACATTTCATCGGTGGTTCCTTCTCCCCAAGCAACGGTTTGAGGAGGATTGTTCAGGTTAAAGGGATTGCTCAGGGTATTATCGTAAGTAGCATTAATATGCATGATCGAACCTGCCGGTATCTTTTTCATGCGATCAAAGGTGTAGGAGCCTTGCCAATTGAAATCCCAATCATTAATGCGGATAATGTTGATGGTGTCGCTTTGAGGGGTCACAGCAAATAGCTCCCAATTCTTCCCTAGATAATGACTATGCGGATACACTGAGATGAAGCTGATATCTTCCATTATTTCTTTGGTTCCGTGAAAAGTCTTCACTTCATCAGTTGGGATGGAAAAAGAAAAGAATCCTCCATCTAGATCAAGCGGTGTAATGGGCATATTTTGAACCTCTCGATTGACGGGATCATCCTGATCTTTGAAAAAGATGTTTAAAGAAGACCTGTCCGTCTCATCTGTGGCTAAAGGAGCGTAATGGACCTGAATGATCAGATCAGCATTGGCAGGTAATGTTTTACCAATACCAACCGGGAAGAAGATAGATTGTATACCAGGTGTGTATCCGGTGAAGGTACCTTGGATGGGAACGCCGAAGTCTCCAAAAGATTCATAGCCATATTCTGGGCTCAAAGCATCCATTGCCGCAGCTGCACCATTGATCTCGTAGGCAATCAGGGCATGATGTACTGCTCTAGTATTGCCTGGGCGGAATTCGATTGCGGCTATCGTTTAGTATATGCGTAGTGCGACCGTTTAGGGAGCA
>ENA-UENT01000893-UENT01000893.1-marine-metagenome-genome-assembly--contig:-NODE-893-length-10510-cov-3.369571_pt1 | contig 10510 bp, 8 predicted proteins | sample MGYA00237879_ERZ529330 | MGnify/ENA primary metagenome ERZ529330 (study PRJEB26372, sample SAMN05368345) | marine metagenome | biome: cultured habitat; feature: ocean water; material: water; isolation... | reverse complement strand
CAGCAAGTTCAAAGGGCCGGCCGTGTTCTACTACCTCTACAAATTGCTGAAACACCTGGCTGCCATAGCGACGTGGAATTAGTTCTTTCACCCACTTCACTTGTTGTCCTTTAAGAAAAGGAAACATGTCATAAAAAGCCCCATTGACATGCGTAATCTCAAAGTCCCTAATTGTGCCATTAGGACTACGCTTAGATTCAACCGCGATAATGCCATCTTGTGCTACCTCCAAAATGCCATTCATCAGGGCTTTGATATGCTGATTCTGATCTTGTTCAGCTAAGCGTCTACTCCAGACGAAATAGTTTCCGATGGAAATAATGACAAAAGCCGAAGCCACAAATACTTTGTATGCTATTGAAAGAGAGGTAGATAAAGCTAAAAAACTGACTACACAGGCAAATATGAAAAGACTATAGATCACCAGTTGACGTTGCCATCTCAATACCATGAAGGTAAACTGGATCAGGATCATTTGGGTTATGAGATATTGGCTGGCAAAACTGCCAACGTAATCGATGTAAAAGCCTGCAAAAGTAAAATAGAAGAATCCAAAGTCGAGGATGAGAAAGCGCCGTTCCGTAGATAAATCCCTTCTCAAGCTAAGACCAAATAATAGCAAACATATGAGGCCAAAGGCCCAAGATTCCCAGTTTGACTCGAATACGCCAAATCCGATCCAATGATTTAGACCGGTAAATACAGGCATCCCTAAACCTCCTAATAATAGATATATTCTACCAAGTAAAATATGATTGTTAATTCGTTCAACACTCATGCGTCATGGTGGTCTAATAATAAGATAGGGGTTACCCCCAAGTGTCTTTGATGATATTAGTGTTGATCGAACAGCAGGAAAGGACTGGTGTCTTTATTCTGCCGAATGCAGTGTCTGCGTGCTTGTTAGAATGGACCGAATGTTCTGTGAGTTTAGGGTAGAATTGATCTAGACTTTCCTAAAGAAGCGCAAAATCCAGATAATTTATTTTCAAATATAAAAAATTTAATTCTATAAGAAAAGTATTCGCATCACTTCCCTCCTACTGGCTGGATATTATCCAGGGCTTGATAAAAGTCTTCGCTGATGGCTTTTTTATCAAAATTTTCCCAAAGCACGATTTTTCTATCGTTCTCTGGTTGCTCTTTCCACTTCCCATCAACCAAAACCGGACAAGGAATCAATGATTGTTCTGCCCAATTTGGCGATTTCACGATGGCTACCGCTGCCATGTCATATAGGGCTCTAGCCGGTGGGTCTACATGATACTCAATATGTTCAAACAAATTGATGGCGTAATCGCCAAAGGTATAATAGGTGCCACCGTGCCTACCAGTAATGGGCTCCGCAATTCTTGGCCCTTTCCCTGGCATTTTCTGCTGTACCTCTTCTTGAGTTACTTGTACGGCATCTGTGCCAGATGGTTTCCCATATCGCACAGTTACCATTTCAAATGGCACAATTTGTTGCAGGACGTAGGACATGGAGGATGTATCATTATCTTGATTGTACTCACCGGGTTCCGGGTAATTAGATCCCAACCAGACCACTCGCAGATGCTGAGCAATACTGGGCTTCTTAGCCAGGGCTAGGGCTACATTGGTCAGCTTACCTACTGCCAATAACACCAGTTTTTTCCCGTTCATTTTTTGGGCTTCCGCAATAATAAAATCAACCGCTGCTGCACCATCATGAGTCGGGTTTTCCAAATCCTTTTGTATAGTAAGAAAGTCTTTGTCTGCTCCTTTAAACAAGGGAATCTTCCCCTCCTGCTGACATAATTGTAGGATTCGTTCCGCTTCCCTGTACTGCTCATCTATATTTCCTCCGGAGTGTGTCGCATTTACCGTGATCCCCTTCACATCAAAGGTTTGGCCATTGAATAAGAGGTAAGCCATGGCATGTTGATCATCCAATTCGTTATTGGCATCCGTGTCGAAAATGATGGGAATCAAGTTTGTAGTTTCTTCCGCTGGAGATTGGTTATCTCCCTTGTCCGCTGGTTCAGTACAGGAAAAGCCTAGTCCAAACAAGAGGAAGAAATAGCTTAGAAGTAATTGTCTTTTGGTCATAGCAGTTGAAATTTACATGTTATCCTTTTAGGACTAATACCCAAGGTGACAAATCAGGAGCAGTGAAAACGCCAGCCTTGGCAACAGCATCTATCATCACGAATTCACCTGTCTTAGGATCATACCATCTTGCTTCTAATCCACTAGGTAGGGCTTTCAATTGGATGGATCCCCCCTTAGGCAGATAAGATAAGTAGAATTTACCCTCTTTTGCTAACAAAGTTCCTTCTCCTTCTACCAAGTCCGGTCTCTTTTCCATGTCTGAGAAATCCGCTCCTTGAAAGGGTCGAGATACTAAACCGACAAAACCAGACCCCCTCATCTGTAAGGCTTGATCCCATGACTTTGGTTGACTAGCCCAGGCGGTCCACCCTTCCTCATCCGGACTCACCTTCCATTGCCAAAGCGCCGCCGCACCGTAGACCACCCCCATCGTTCCACCTGCCATCAATTGCCCCCAAGCATCTTCTCCCTGCCACCATCCCAAACCGTTTTTGCCATCGTTCATTCCCTCATAGGTCGGCTCACCATTGGCCGTAGCTTTTGTGGGAAGGTTATCATACATCCTTTCTACTTTATGGAAAAGGTGATCCGTGCCATGCCCCGTCTGCGCCCACTGGAAATCCAGCCATGCCTCTTTCTGGAAGGTTTTGTTAAAATGCATAGCATGTTTTAAGGGGTTATCCTTCGCCCAATCTGCTACATAGTCATCAGAAGGGTTATAGTGTAATCCGGTAGGTTGCCGGTAAGCATCCCAGATTTCCAGCATTTCGCCAGCTTCTTTCACCCCTGGATCCCTCCCCCCATTATCCCCAGCTAGTAGCCAAAAGGCTGGCTGACTTCCATATCGTGCCAGTAGATATTTGCAGTAACGCTCATACTCTTCAGGGACCGCTACATTTCCCATCACCTCCAATCCCTTCCAACCAAACCCATGGAACACAGGCTGATAGACTGGAACAATTTCATGATCTATCAGGATATTCATTAAGGTATCCAAGTATTGAAAATAGCTGGGTTGCAATGCATTGATATGTCCTTCTGGGAGATCGTTGAAAGCACGCATAAAACCGAGTGGTGTATTGCGTGCTGCTGGTCCTTCCGCTTTCATGTCGGGCTGTACGGTCATCAGTAAAGCTGCATTAAATCCCTTTTTCTGTCGGTCGGCAGCGTAGGTTTTGACTTGATCAATTGTAGCTCGAAAAGGTATGGCCCAAGGAGTATCCCCAACCAATAAGAATGATGTTCCGTCTTGATGGATCACGTTCCGCTTACCTTCAGACATCTTTAGCAGGCCATGTCGCAGCAGTTGATTGGCCCCTCGATAAGCTTCTGCCTGAATGGTCCCAGTCTCTTCATGTAGCCCCTCAATCTGCGGACTGCTCACCGTTTTCCAAGTCCACTGGCTGGTAGAATCCGGAGAGGCAAAACGTATTTTCCAAACTGCTCCTCCATCCCAAAAGGCAGGTCGCTTGATGGTGACACCATCGACATTGCTGAATTCTGCATAGACCTCTACAGCTGTGTATGCATTTTCGGGAACGGCTTCAGCTTGAAGTTGAATCTCAAAAGTAGTCCATTGTTGGCAGGTAGAGATCGGTGTTTTAGTGGAAGATTGGCATCCTAAAAGTATCGTAAGTAGGCTAAGGTAGAACCAATTAAGTTTGCCTGGCATTGGATAAATTCGTTTTGTTTTATAGATTGATGTTCTTAAAAATAATCAAAACAAAATAATGAAAAACCTACTAACCCTTATCCTGTGCTTACTGGTAGGCACGGGCTTCTCACAGACAAAATCCAGTCAGCGTAGCCCTTCTTTGATGAAGGGCAGTGCTCTAAGCGTGGGGATGTCCGATGAGCGCCTCCAGCGAATAGATGAGATGTGCGAAGCCCATGTCAAAGACGGGAAGTTACCAGGGATGGTCGCGCTCGTGGCTCGAAATGGCCGTATCATATACCACAAAGCGTTTGGCATGTCAGATAGTCCTGCCGGAAAACCAATGACGAAAGATGCCATATTCCGCATTGCTTCTCAAACCAAGGCTATTACTTCTACGGCTGTCATGATGCTCTGGGAGGAGGGTAAGTTTCGTTTGGACGATCCCATCAGCAAGTATATTCCCGAATTCAAGAACCCCAAAGTGCTTCGCTCCTTTAGATACCAAGATACTACGTATAATGCAGTAGCAGCTAAACGTGAGATCACGATTCGGCATTTGTTGACCCACACCTCAGGAATTGGTTATGGTGTGATTGATGGGGATGAGCGCTTTCGCATGATCTATGAGAAAGCGGGTATAACTGACCTGTTTACGACGGAGGATATTACCATCGAAGAAAGTGTCAAAAAATTGGCCCAATTGCCCTTGCACCATGATCCCGGAGATGGATATGTGTACAGTGAAGGCCTTGATGTGCTGGGATACTTCATCGAGTTGATCTCTGGCATGTCTTTCTCGGACTTTCTGCAGGAACGACTCTTTAAACCCCTAGGCATGAATGACACTCATTTCTATTTGCCTGGTGAGCTCGCGGATCGGCTAGTAAAGGTGCAAAGAAAGGAGGGGGACAAGTGGGAGCATTATCCGGTCACTTTCTATGATACAAATTATCCAATCACCGGAGCCAAACGCTTCTATTCTGGAGGGGCCGGCTTGTCTAGTACAGCGGAGGATTATGCCACCTTTTTACAGATGTACCTCAATGGCGGGGAGCTAAATGGCATACGTTTCCTAAGTAGGACCACCATTGAAAGCATGATGCAAAACCAAATCAAAGACTTTTGGGAAGGTTCAGGTCGGCATTATGGTTTGGCTTTTGGCGTCTTGGATGAGGTCGGAGTGGCCCAAGGAGGAAGAGGAAGTCTTGGTACCTTTGATTGGGGAGGCTACTTTAATACGCAATACTTCGCTGACCCAAAGGAAAAGATCATCGGCATTCTGATGAAACAAACGCGAGGGCCAGTGGATGATCAAACTGGTTGGATGTTTAGAATGTTAGTAGGACAGGCTGTTGACAATTAACGGCGCGAACTATTCAAACAGAAAAACTCATCTTTGGTAGTTGAACATCGTACCATCGAATTATGGGGAAAGAAGGTATTCGAAAAGGCTGTAGTCAAACCGCCTTTTCGGAACCCGAATCCCCTTCCTGATGAAGCCTGCTTCCTTTATGTGTTGGAAGGAGGGAATCAATCCTTTTCAGAAGAAGAGCAGCTTAGTCTGCAGCAGGATGAGGCCGTCCTGATGAAGTGTGGGCAGTATATGTACGATGGGCAGGCCGATCCAAAAACTGGTCATTGTGGCTTGATTGCCATCCACTTCTATCCTGACATTTTAGAGCGCCTTTATGCGGATAAAGTGCCTAACTTTCTGAAGAATCGATCAGAAGTGCAGTTTCGGAGCAACATGACCAAAATTACCGCTCAAATACCCATTCAGAAATACATTGAAGGCCTGCTCTATTACTTCGAAAATCCTTCTGCCGTCCCCGAGGAACTGTTAATCTTAAAGTTGAAGGAAATTATTCTCCTCTTGCTACACACACCCGACGCTCCAGCCATCATGGAGATCATGCACAACCTATTTAGTCCGAAGACTTTTACCCTCAAACAAGTAGTTGAAGCTCATATTTTCTCTGACCTTCAGGTCAATGATCTAGCAAAGCTATGTCAACACAGTTTAGCCACCTTTAAACGTGAATTCAAAAGGATCTACAAGGATAGTCCTGCCAACTATATCCGTCAAAAAAGACTGGAAAGAGCCGCCGACCTATTACGGGTTACAGAGGAGCCCATCAGCCACATCGCCTATGACTGCCAATTCAAGGATGTAGCCCATTTTTCTACTGCCTTCAAAGCAAAGTATGAATTGACCCCTTCACATTACCGAATGAGCTTTAGAGCAAAATAATTGATCTAATCTCCAAAGTATCTCACTTTCATGCCTCGTATTTTTGCTTTAGTGTTGAATTGATGGCGATTCATTTCGCCTTCTCCCTCATCCTTTCCATTAAATTATAAATTATGAAAACTAGCGTATTAGTCACTGCGGCTAATGGCAATACTGGCTATCCAGCTGCGAAAGAATTGCTACGTCTGGGGCATGCTGTTCGTGCCTTTGTGCGTAACCCAAATACAGTCAAGGCTAAAGACCTAGAGGCATCAGGGGCAGAACTTTTTGTAGGCGATGTCCAAGATATCAGAGACCTAAGGAAGGCCTTGATCGATATCGACAGTGCCTATTTTGTACCCACTTATCCCAATGTTTTGTTTCAGGGGACTACCTTCGCCATTGCTGCTCGAGAAGTTGAGCTAGATCACGTAGTTTGCCTGAGTCAATGGCTCAGTTCACCGGAACACCCTTCGATCTATACCCAGGCCCATTGGCGGGTAGACGAATTGATCAAGAACCTGCCCAAAACGAATTGGACCATGCTCAATCCCGGTCTTTTTGGTTTTACTTATTTCATGACTCCACACGTCCTGGCTCAGTTGGGGATGTTTCCAGATTTTGGGAAAAACGCCCCTCCTTCCAGTGAAGATATCGGTCTGGTAGCCGCACACATCCTACATGATCCAACTCCGCACCAGTATCTGACTTATCGCGTGACCGGAAAGGAGGTACTAGATGCCATGGCCATGGCCCAGATCATTGGAGAAGAATTGGGTCGCAAAATAAAGATTAGTCCCCTCCCCGAATGGTTAATGTTTAAAGTCTTCAGGGCCTATGGGTATCCGCAAATTGATGCCTCGCAAGTAAAGTATTATGTGAAAGAGGGAGCCTTGAACACCTGGATTCATCAGGCACCTAGCTCCACCGTAAAGGATATCGTCGGTAAAGAACCAGATGACTTTCGAAGCCTGGTACGTCGCTATCTACTCAGCCACCCGATCGCGGAACAAAACTGGTCAAATTGGTGGAAAGCACAATTCTTCATGATGAAGGTGATGCTCACTCCTAGCTGGAAAATGGACCAATTTGAACGTCAACAACATTTTCCAAAATTCCAGCACATGCATTTGTCAGGCGCCTCGAATACTTGGCTGCAGCGTCATCAAATTCAATATTCAACAACCTCTTAAACTAGATCAAGATGCAATATTTCGCAATCGATAAAAGCATTGAAGGCGTGACGGAAGACCAACTTCGTCCACATCTCCCAGCAGAACTAGCCGCCACTTTACAATTGTACCTCTCAGATAAGGTTAGAAACTTCTACTTCCGTAAGGATCGGCCAGGAGTCATCCTGTTGATGGAAGTAGAGCACAAAAAGGAAGCAGAGAACTTATTGAACACCTTGCCTCTGGTCCAACTTGGTTTATTGGCCTTTGATCTCGTTCCCGTTGGACCTTTGGAACCTTTGGAGCTACTGTTAGCGAAGAACTAGAAGCATTCTACTTCTTTCGAGGCTCAGATCTCAAATCAAATTCTAGCACGCCTCCTTTAACCATTTCATGGTGGTCGAAGAAATAATCTTTCACCTTTTTACCGTTGAAGCGGATCTTATTGATGTACCGATTTTTGCCCTGCTCAAATCCGGTCGATTTGATGGTCAATTTTTTACCGGGATAATAAGCATCATTTAGGTGGATGGTTATTTCTTCAAAGGATGGGGTAAACAAGGCATAGTCCATATCTCCGGGGCAAACGGGATAGAACCCCATCATACTGAAGATCAACCAGGTTGACAAGGTTCCTGTATCATCGTTTCCGGGAATGCCATGGGGCGCATTGGGATAGTATTTATCGATGAGCTCCAAGGTTTTCTCCTGTGTCCGCCAAGCTTCTCCCTTGACATAATTGAATAAAAATGGATAGGTAATATCTGGCTCGTTAGCCATATTGTAGTTTTCAGTTTCAAAGCAGGTTTGCAGGGCTGAGGCGAAGTTCTTTTCTCCTCCCAACAACTGAATCAAGCCCCGCATATCATGCGGTACATAAAAGCGATATTGCCAGGCATTGCCCTCTACATAGCCTGTGACGGGTTCAAAATTCTTGCCATACTCTGGATCAAAAGGTGCAAACCACTTGCCATTAGCTCGTTTAGGGCGAAGCATCCCTGTTTCCGAATCGAAATAGTTCTTGTAGCCTAGGGAGCGATCCAGGAAGTAGGTATAATCATCCGCTTTGCCCAATTCCTTTGCTAGGGTAGCAATATTCCAATCTGCAATGTAATACTCTAGTGCTGTCGACACTGTGCCATCATACGGTCCTTCTTTATCCATCGGAATATATCCCAATTCCATATACGCATCAATATCTGGTCGGAGTGGGTTATCTTTTTCCTCCGTCATGGCCGCTTTCTTCATTCCTTCGAAAGCTGTTTCTACATCAAAATCGCGAATCCCTCTCAAGTAAGTATCCGTGATAACTGGCGTGCCTGGATCGCCCACCATCACGCCTGTTTCCATCCCCATCAACTCCCATTTTGGTAACCAGCCACTCTCCTTGTAGATATCAACCATGCTGCGTACCATCTCTGACTGAAGCTCTGGATAGATCAAACTTAACAGCGGATGGAGATTTCGATTAGTGTCCCAAAGGGAGAAAACAGTATACCGATTCCGACCTTCTACCTTACCTGATCCGAACTGCCCCATCAACGGATACTCCCCATTTACATCCTGAAAAACACTAGGATGCGTTAACACATGATACAGGGCGGTATAGAATTTGACTTTGTCCTCCTTGGCTCCCTTCAATTCAATACGCCCCAACAATTCGTCCCACTTCTTCTTAGAAGCCGCTGCCGTACCTTCGAAATCAAAGCCTGCCTGTTCCTTTTCTAAATTCTCTCGGGCGTTCTCCATGCTAACATAAGAAACCCCCACTTTCACTTCAATCGTTTCATTTTGTTCGGTATCGAAAGAGAAATAGGCTCCCAAGTTCTCCCCAGCCATTTCGTGCTGAAAGCGAGGATAAGGCTTGTAGGTATCATTGTATTTGACCCAATCTCCTTCCACGCCCTTGTAGGTGGGCATTTTCTTCCAGGTCCCAAAATCCTTTGGCGCTTTGCTCAATTTAGCAACAAAGTAGACAGGCCGCACATCCTCCGGATTATAGCAAAAGGTTCCGATCATCTTAAAACCTTCTACTTCCCGATCCGATACCATGCGTAACATGGCTCCGGTTTCATTGGTCAAGCCCAAACCCAAGTTTAGCAGAATATTGGCCTCGCCTCCGGCGAAGGTATATCGACTCAAACCAGTGCGGGGTGTGCTGGTGACTTCTACCTTGATGTTATGCTTTTCCAAGGTGTTAGTGTAATAGCCGGGAGTAGCTGACTCATCTTTATAGGTACTACCGTATTGCTCCGGATCAAGTTCTAAAGTCCCCGCAGTTGGCATCAACAAGATACTTCCCAGATCCGGACAGCCAACGCCACTTAGGTTGACATGACTGAAGCCCGTCAAGAAAGTATTTTCATGGACATAGGGGCGAGAATGCCATTCCGAGTCTTTTTCAAATTTATTTTCCGCTCCCTTTTTGAAAGCAACATTGAAGGGGACAACGGAAGCCAAACCATGTGGGAACTGGGCACCAGGATGCGTAGCCCCAAAATTGGAGGTTCCGATAAAAGGGTTAACGAAATCGGATGGCGATTGTGCCTGGAGCATCACGAGGCTCAGCATGAACAAGAGACAGGTTTTGTAAACTTTCATGAAAGGACCGTATTTGGTCCTAAAATTAGAAAAATATCCGTGCACGCCCACAGGCACATATGTCAGGCTATAATTTAATCTTCAATTCGGTGGTTGTCTGTCCATGCTGGAAAGCGGCTTTCTCGAATTTGGGAGGACCAAAGGTTGCTGCTGCATTCTGGGAAAACCCATAGGGTTCCTTGGGTATTCTCATCCAATTGCTATCCAATTTTCCATTCCCATTTTGATCATGGAATAAACTGATCGCATACGTACCAAAAGGAATTCCCTTTAGTCTTACTGTCATCGTACCTGTTTCGGATACAGCTACATTTTGGAAATGAATGGCCTTTTTCAAATAATTTTCTTCGTCAGCATACACACCAATACGCATCACGCCCGTTGGCTTTTTCACATTCTCAATTTCTAGAAGAATCTGGCCTTGACTGGCAGTTGGAGAAAATAATAGGCATACGTACATCCATACAAATAGCATCATAATAGATTGTTTTGATTTACCAACAATCTAGGATGTTAAGGACTGAGAAAAATCTATTTGGATCGGGAGGGACTAGAACATGGGGTTGTTTAGGTTTTGTCGGTGGAAAATATCCCCAAAGAGCCATTCTCGCTGGTTCGTGTTTTCCACTATATCCGTCAGGCTAATAGTTAGCAATAGTTTTTAGTCTTAGGGCAGCACATTGTGTAGTCGTTCACCTATTTCCATTCGTGGTTGAGGCCCTTGAGACTTGAGTATTACCTTGAGATGGCCTTCGGCGACTGACTTTCTTACAATCG
>ENA-UENT01000888-UENT01000888.1-marine-metagenome-genome-assembly--contig:-NODE-888-length-10610-cov-4.935048_pt1 | contig 10610 bp, 7 predicted proteins | sample MGYA00237879_ERZ529330 | MGnify/ENA primary metagenome ERZ529330 (study PRJEB26372, sample SAMN05368345) | marine metagenome | biome: cultured habitat; feature: ocean water; material: water; isolation... | reverse complement strand
TGAAGTGACTTTCTTAATCATTGGCCTCAGAGAGAAGGCACATTTATTTCCGTCAAATTACTAAAGTTAGATATTCAGGGCCTGGCGAATTTTTGGTCGCAGCTGTTCTGCTAAAGCTCGAACAGTCGGCAAAGATACATGGTCTAGCTCAGGAATACGAAATAGTACTGGAAGCTGAGTCATATGTTCAATCACACTTTCCGTACTTGGGTTCACTGGTCCGTTGAAAACGATACCGGCAATAGGTACTTGACGCTGCTTCAATTGAGCTACACTTAGTAGGGTATGATTGATACTCCCCAAGTAGTTTCTAGATACCAAAACCACTGGGACGTTTAGGTCTGCCATCAAATCTAGAATGGTATCATCGTCATTTAGGGGTACCATCAGGCCACCGGCGCCTTCGATAATGAGGGGGGCTTGCGTTTCCGGAACCTTGAAATCATCCATGTGAATTTGCACACCATCAATAGCGGCGGCAGCGTGTGGAGACATAGGCGTGACCAGCCGGTGCGTCTCTTGGTGAAATCTAGGGTGCGGAAGTTCCAGGCCATTCCACTCAGCTACCTTCATGGTGTCGGTATGGTGGAGGTCGCCAGACTGGACGGGTTTCCAATAATCAGCCTCTAGGGCATTTACCAATAAAGCGGAACAAACCGTTTTCCCAACCTCGGTGCTGATACCGCTGACAAAGAATTGTTTCGGGGCCATAATCGTTGTTCTTAATGCACTTACGTTTAATATACCACTTCGGCTTCGGTATACTTAAAAGAGTAGAATTTTTATGTGAAATACTTATCCAATGTAGCTAACAATTGGTCGATCTGATCGTTCGTGTTAAAGGTGTGAAGGCAGATCCTCAGGCGCTCTTCTCCCTGAGGTACAGTGGGATAGCGTATTGGCAAAACAGCAATTTTTTTTACTTGCAAATGGGCTGCCAACGTCTGAACTTCCTCATTACCCGGACAGAGTACTGCTTGAATAGGAGTAGTGCTGGGAATGAGTCGCTCACGCACGTTTTTAGGACATTGCGCCAGGAAATACTGTATCCTTTCCTGCAATGCTGCGACTACAGGTGTTTCCTGCATCTGCTGATAAGCTGCCTTAATATGGGCCAGACTGATCGGTGGTAGAGAGGTGGTATAGATAAATGAGCGGGCAAAGTTAATCAAGTACTCCTTCAATAGCTTGCTGCCTAATACTGCCGCTCCGTGGCTTCCTACGGCCTTGCCGAAAGTATGTACACGTGCCCATACCTGATCTTCCAGGCCAAGGGCGCTTACACTACCCTCACCATGCTGACCAGTTACCCCAGTACCATGTGCTTCATCGACGATGAGGTGTGCACCATGGGCTTGGCATACTTCAACCATCTCCTGAAGGGGGGCTTCATCTCCATCCATGGAGTAGACACTCTCAATAATCACCCACTTTTCTCCCTCCGCCACGGACAGCTTCTTCGCTAGGTTTACTACATCATTGTGGGCGAAGCCCAGTGCGCGTGCTTGCGTCAGTTTAATGCCATCCCTCAAAGAAGCATGCAATAGTTTGTCAAAAATGATGGCGTCTTTCCGACCAACTACTGCCGGTAATAAGCCAATATTAGCCGAATAACCGGAAGGGAATAGTAAGGCTGCCTCCGCTCCATGAAAGTCAGCGATCAGGTTTTCTACCTCTTCTGCCAGCTTCGAATTCCCACTAATCAATCGGGAGCCCGTAGCTCCTGCCTCCAGCTCCTGAATCTGTGGCAAAGTTTGCGCAAAACCCAGGTAATCATTGGAGCAGAAGTCCAACCGTCCCGCGATCGGGGGCGGTAGCTTCCGTTCTAATCCTGCTTCGCGGCGCTTGCGCAGGGCCTCTTTCATTTTGTCCTGAATCGAAGACATGGCGCGAAGATAGGACAGCACGATTTAATCACTGTCACAAAAAAATTAGATTCTTAGGTAGGTGTTTTTTTACGTGGATGGTATTTACAGTATAGCAGCAAGAAAACTGCCGCTGTTTTTGCTCCACCTCGCTAAACAAGCACACTATACGATTTCACTTTACATGCTTCAAGTTAGTCCATCGGCCGTACTGGCTAACCATTGATTGCACCTCCTGTGATTTACCTGATCACGCATTGAAAATGATAAAAGTGAAATCCATGAATTACCAAAAGATTAAGTTTCCTCTCTATGCGCTGCTGATGCTCTTCCTACTCCAAGGCTGTAAGAAAGATGATGATGTCATTATAGATGACGATACCGTTGCAGAAGGGGATGAAGTAGCTGCATTAGATCACACTGTTCTACACGATTGGACGGACCTCTTGTTAGAAGTGGAACGATACGCTGCAGGTATGCGCCCTAATGCCACAGCCCGGGCCTTAGCTTATATCTACTTAGCCGCTTACGAAACAGCGGTCCCAGGAATGCCAGACTTTAACTCCTGTACCGAGAATTTAGATCGGTTAGAGATTCGCTCGAACCGAGTGCCTGACGAGGTCGATTGGGAATTGGCTATGAATAGTGCGATGGAAGATGTACTTGATCACTTTTTGCTCAATATTCCAGACGCATTAGAAACTCAAATAGCCGACTTTGCTGCCGAGCGCGAAGCAATCTATGAACAGGGTCTTACTGCGGAAGTCATTGCCGACTCCAAAGAGTGGGGCGAATATGTGGCTCGTGAGGTGATCCAATACAGCGAGACCGACCGAGATGCGGAGGAGCAAATTCTGGATCCGCAACCACTGTCTTATGAACCACCTACAGGAAATGGATTTTGGACGTATTCGGCCGACCCGGAGCGTGCCTTATTTCCCTACTGGGAAGAAGTACGAACATTCGTCATCCGACCAGATGAGACTTCAACGGTAGAGCCTATCAACTACAGTAGCAATCCAAACAGTCCTTACTTTGCCCAAATGCAAGAGGCCTATGATGAGAACAATGCCGCCCGCGACGAAGACGGAGAGCAGTTGTGGATCGCTGAATTTTGGAGTGATGATGTAGAAGGCCTCATGTTTAGCCCGCCTGCGCGGCAATATTCGATTGCCAATCAGTTGCTGCGTCAATATGATCTGAACTTGGAGGAAGCTGTCCACTTGTATCTAAAGCTCGGTTTTGCGCTGAATGATGCCGCTGTAGCCACCTGGAAGTATAAGTACCAGCACATGGTGATGCGCCCCAATGTATTCATCCACGAGTTCATTGATCCGAGCTTCCAGACGAATCTCTATCGATTGGTGTATTGGCCTAACCCAAGTTTCCCGGGTTATCCATCTGGGCACAGTTGTTTTGCTTCTGCTGCGGGAGGTATCTTCATCAACTTTTTTGGAGATGCTACCAATTTCACGGATCGGTCACACGAGGGACGGACCGAATTTAGAGGAGCGCCTCGCCAGTTTAGCACTTTTTCTCAGATGGCAGCAGAGAATGCCTACTCCCGAATTCCTTTAGGGGTCCATATCCGAATGGACTGTGACGAAGGACTGCGCTTAGGCTATGAAATTTCTGATGCAGTCAATGATCTGAATATGCGAAATTGATCAGCTGTCGATCTAAGGTGGGAGCTGGAGGGAAGTATCTTCTTCTAGCCTTCATCTGATTTTTTACCGATTTGATTTTAAGCAATAAACCGGGAGAGACGTGCAGGTTTTGCTGCGCGATATTAATACGTCAAGTTGCTGTGGGGCTGGGTGGTAATCTTTACCACTCGGCCTTTTTGATTCTAAGAATTAGGATACTGCCTTGAGACGCCTCGCTAAGAAAACAGCGATAATACTCATGCCAATCGTAAAGTAACCTACGATATGGTACTGACCTAAGGTGCCATCTGGTTGTTCGACAACGATTAAGCCTGCGATTAGTGAGCTCAGGGCCAAGCCCGCTTCATTTACCGACTGGCGAATACTCATAAAGCTGCCGCGCTTTTCTGCTTTCACAACTGCTGTCACCAAGGTTGTAGCTGGAATGTTTCGACCACTGGCTACCATGAAGAAGGTGGCAGCGATGAACAAGGCCACAGGGAGTGCAACCTCTGGTAAGTTGGTGATGGCATAAATGGAAAACAAAGCGCCAACACTAGCGATTGTAAAAATGATAGCGTGACCAAAACGATCTGCTAGTCGACCAAAAATAGGCATGCATACTACTGTGACACAGCCTCCAATGGCGTAAAGTAGCGCCACTTCATTTTCTGTGAAGCCTACGTTCAGTTGGAGGTAAGGCGCGATGAATGGAATGATAGTAAAGTGCCCCAGAATTAAGGTAATGGAAAATAGTAGGGCCCAACGTTGATTGGAGTCATTAGTGACTGATTGAATAACCTCCGTGGGGCTAGCCGTTACGCGTTCACCATCTACTTCCATTAAATGACTGCGCAATGGGGGCACCGTGAGAAAGGCTACCGCTAGCATCCCTGCTGAAACCAAGCCGACTACCCAGAACGGCATGCTAACACCGTAATGCCCCGCCAAATAGATGCCGGCTGGGACACCAGCAATTGCCGCCGCTGAGAAGGCGATCATGACTTTGCCGATAGCAGCACCTCTTCGCTCGAACGGAACCACATCACCAACAATGGCGAGGATCAGTGCTCCCAGGGTACCACCGAATGCTCCAGTAAGTGCTCTGGCGGCTAAGAAGATAGAATAGGAAGGTGCTAGCGCACAAACCAATGTACCAATGGTGAAGCCCGTGTAGAGGACCAAAAGGGTATGCCGCCGATCAAAACGATCGATGTACAAGGCACTAATCAAGCCCGCAATAAACGCGGCAAAAGCATAGGAGGATACCAGCATGCTGAACTGCTGCGGACTGATCTCGTACAACTCCATAAACTGCTTGCCCAGTGGCATCATGATCATGAAATCCACGATGTGGGTAAACTGAATGGCAGCCAATAAAAAAATAAGAATTCCTTCGTTACGGATCATTTGGCAGGCTTGAAGTGGGGCCGAGTAAAGCATCACAACAAGAGCAAAGGGTGCATGGTTGCAAATGGCAGTGTTATCTCACTCAAAAGTCAATTATTGACCAGCAATGACTGATTGTCCCTTGAGTTTCGGATAGCAGAAGTAGTATTTGGTAAACATCCGTTGCTGGATCGCCGTATCTGAGAGTTGCGACATGGGCACCATCTCGCCAGACTTCAGTAGGATTCGAATTTCGTCCTTCGAGCTCGAATAGGAGGTGTTTGTTTCCTTGCCCGTAATCATGAAGTAAGGGAACCCTTCCTCCGGAAGCTCGGGAGCGGATCTTAGGTGCTCCAAAACCGCAGCCTGATCTTGTTCCGTAAAGGGATCATAGCTGAAATCTAGTCGAAACAGACGGCGATTGGCCAAACCGCTGGCTAGATACGAAAGCACAGGATCTTCATGAAAAACCCACTCTTTTACTGCTGCGGCAATATCGGTGTCATCCAGTCGGGAGAAAACACTTAAGAGCTCATCTCGTCGACTCTTAAAGTCTTCTGCGGTGAGGTCCCGGTTCTCTAGGAAATAGCATAAGGATGAAGGTGCCGGTAAAGTAGCGCCTTGCTCAATGAGGTCCTTAGCGCGTTCCATCGTTTTGATGAGCATCAACTCAGCAGAAAGCACCGTTTTGTGCAAATAGACCTGCCAATACATGAGACGCCTTGCGGTGAGGAAACGCTCAATGGAGTAAATGCCTTTTTCCTCTACTACTAATTCCCCTTCGTGGACGGTTAACATTTTGATCAAGCGATGGTAACCAATGACTCCTTCACTTACGCCGGTGAAGTAGCTATCTCGATTGAGATAGTCCATCCGGTCCATGTCTAACTGGCTACTTACCAGCTGTGTCAGATATGGTTTATGGTATTCTCCTTTAAATATCCGCAAAGCCAGATCAAGCTGACCGTCAAGTTCTTCATTAAGCTTCTCCATGAAAAGAATGGACAATTCTTCATGGTGAACCTGTATGAGGGTGTGTTCTAAGGTGTGCGAGAACGGCCCGTGGCCAATGTCATGCAGCAATATGGCAATCTGTACCGCCTCTGATTCCTCGGGACTGATGTCTACGCCTTTGCCCTTGAGTGTAGCAATAGTTTGCCGCATGAGATGCAAAGCACCAAGCGCATGGTGAAAGCGAGTATGTAGGGCGCCAGGGTAGACGTAGTGCGTAAGGCTGAGCTGCTTGATGCGTCTCAAACGCTGAAAATAGGGGTGTTCTACCAGTTGGAACAGTGGCCCATATGGCACCTGGACAAAACCGTAGACGGGGTCGTTAAAGATCTTGTGCGTCTTCATTCTTACAGGTTCTTGATAAATAAACACTTTTTTCCCTAGAAAGTGTAATTCCCAGGCCTTAGTAGGCGCTGGTTTAACCCAAGCTTAATACAAGATTAAAACAGGAATATGTACATTTGTTTGTATGCGGCTGGATTATGGAACCATTTTGGCTCCACCGTCGTTCAATGAGGAGATAAAGCGGAATGGTCTGATTGAGAGACCCGCTTCCGGATTAGTAACTTTACAATATTGTTGCTTGAGCGAAATCAATTTGCAGGTAGATGGAGTAGATCCATTAGCCCTATTTGGTCAGAAGAATAAGAACCTTACCATTCTCCGTAATGCCGTTCCTGAAGTGAGCATCACTAGCCGGGGCAGCAACGTAAAGATCAAAGGAGAAAAGAAGTTTACCCAAAAGGTTAAGAATCATATTGAGATGATGGTGCGCCTGCTAAAGGAACAGCATGAGCTGACGGAGCAGACGGTCATCGATCTTGTAAAAGGCGAAAACCCTTTCGCTACTAAATTGAGCAACGGACGCTCAAATAAAACCATCCTTCACGGTCGTAGTGGTAAGCCGATTAAGGCAAAGACAGTTAATCAGCAAAAGCTGATCAACCAGGCCGAACGCGATGATGTAGTGTTTGCCGTTGGCCCTGCGGGTACCGGTAAAACCTACACAGCTGTTGCGTTGGCGGTAAGAGCTCTTAAGAACAAGGCAGTCAAGAAGATTATCCTTACTCGTCCGGCAGTAGAGGCAGGGGAGAGCCTTGGTTTCCTACCCGGTGATTTGAAGGAGAAGATTGATCCTTATCTACGCCCGTTGTACGACTCTCTGGATGATATGATTCCAGCCGAGACTTTGCAGAAGTTCATGGATACGCGTGTGATTGAGATCGCTCCGCTTGCGTACATGCGTGGCCGTACGTTGGATAATGCCTTTATCATTTTAGATGAGGCACAGAACTGTTCCACGGCTCAGATCAAGATGTTCTTAACGCGTTTAGGCCCTACGGCCAAATGTATCATTACTGGCGATTTGTCACAAGTGGATCTTCCGTTTAGTCAGAAGTCTGGTTTACGCCGCGCCATCGATCTATTGACACCTATTGATGGGATTGGATTGGTTCGCCTAACGGCAGACGATGTGGTTCGTCACCGCTTGGTGAAAGAGATCATCCGTGCCTACGAAAAGGCTGATGAGCGACGCCGTAATAGAAGGTCTTCTCGCGACGAGGAAGAATAGGTCGTATTTCAGTTTTAGCTATGATTTTGGAGAACAGTGGCAAATAAGCGCTTGCTATTTGCACTAAGCTGCTATTTTTGCCGCTTTCCCATCAGAAAAGAAAGCCGCGATGCAAGTATTTCGTGTTTCCAAAGCTGACCGTCGAATCGAAGGCCGTATTCGCCTGGCGGGTTCCAAGAGTATTAGCAATAGAGCTTTGATCGTTAAAGCGCTCAGTGGAGAAGACTTTCCGCTAGAGGGATTAGCTAATGCAAAGGATACGGTTACCTTACAAGCCTTGCTGGCAAGTGAAGACGAAGTACTCGACGTCGGTGCGGCAGGGACTACCTTTCGTTTTTTGACGGCTTACCTCTGTACGGTAGCAGGTACGCAGACCTTGACGGGCTCCGAGCGGATGAAACAGCGTCCTATCGGAGTTTTGGTGGATGCATTGCGGGAACTCGGTGCACAGATTGAATACCTGGAAGAAGAAGGGTATCCACCTTTACGAATCGGTGAGAGCAGTGCGTTTGGGCACGACGCTCGTCTGAGTATTCCCGCCAATACCAGTAGCCAATACATTACGGCATTGCTGCTTTTGGGGCCAAGTCTTCCACAAGGAATCGAATTGCAGCTGGTCGGTAAGGTCGTTTCTCGCCCTTATATTGAAATGACACTTGGTCTAATGGCTCATTTTGGTGTGACCCACACTTGGGAAGACGATACCATCAAGGTAGCTCCGCAGCCTTATCAGGCTAAGCCATTTAAGGTGGAGGCGGATTGGTCAGCAGCGAGCTATTACTACAGCCTGGCCGCACTCAGTGATAGCTGTGATCTACAGCTGGATGGTCTATTTGCTGATAGCTTTCAGGGTGATGCTGTTTTACAAAAGTTATACACCACCTTCGGTGTGACGACTACCTTCAATGAGACAGGCCTAAGGCTACAGAAACCAGCTGATGCGACTGCAGCACCGATGCTAGAGTTCGATTTCCTGACTTGCCCGGATACGGCACAAACGGTTGCTGTTACTTGTGCGGGTGTAGGTACACAGGGGCTATTTACGGGCTTGGAAACACTTCGTATCAAGGAGACCGATCGAATCGCTGCTTTGCAAAACGAATTAGGTAAAGTCAACAGCTTTTTTAGCGCTTTACCACCTCGTCTATCTGGCGGCGTGGAACAGGAATACTTCTTATTAGAGGGTAAATCTAGCTGGGATACCCCTCCAACCTTCGCTACCTACGAAGACCACCGAATGGCCATGGCGTTCGCCCCTCTGGGAATGCTCAACCCAATTCATGTTGCGGAGCCAGATGTAGTAGTAAAGTCATACCCAGACTTCTGGCGCGACCTGGAGACCTTAGGGTTTGTAATCGAAGAATTATAACTAACGACCTTATCTGTTGAGGTTAAAAACAAAAGCCCCGATGCTAACACTTGGTCAGCATCGGGGCGATACTTGTTTTAGTAGCGCAGAAAAATTGACTTCCCGATTTTGGCTTTTAGATAGTGAATCAAACGCTCCACTTCAAGTGGATTTGGTATCTGAAAGCCATTAAGAAAATCGTGAAGTAATTTTTCAAGTGGTACTTACATTGGTCTTTCTATTACTGCTTTACAAAAGTCTGCGTGTTGATCGTCTCGTCAGTACGAACAGAGAGTAGATATACTCCCGCAGGCAATTGACTTACGTCTAGATTTTCACGCAATAGCATTTGTCCACCTACTTGAGATTGGAGCACTACCTGACCCAGTTGAGTTCTTACTTCATACTGGACAAATTCTGGTCGAGTCTCAAAAGTGGTACGTACATTCAGTATGCTTTGCACTGGGTTCGGCCACATTTGCAGTTGTACAGTCGCAGGGTTTGCTTCTTCTGTAGCGTCTACAATTTCGCGGTTTACCGTAATGCTATTTGAGAGGCTAAAGCAACCTTCCAAATCGCTGGCATTCAATCCTACTTCCAAACCAGATAGGTCGTAGTAGCTAACGTGCCAGATCAAGCATACACCTGGTTCTACACCGTCGAAGTCTACAGCACTTGGGGTAGGAGGTAGGCCTAGGATATTACCTAAGTCATCCGTTACGATCCAAGCGGTGTTAGGGCCACTGTTACCGCTTAGGGTAATGTCTCCTTCAGGAATCATGTCTGCGACACCGTCACCTACGATGAATGTAAACGGACCACCTTCAAGCGTACCGCCCTCTGGTTGGTTACGAGTTACTGCAATGCTATTTGATAGACTGAAGCAACCATCCAAGTTAGCCGTATTCGCTCCTGCCTCTAGGCCAGTAAGGCCATCTTCGTAGCTAATGTGCCAGATCAAGCAGATGCCAGGGCCAGCTTCATCAAAGTCTACAACACTTGGCATTGGAGGAAGACCTAGGATGTTTCCTTGATCATCAGTCACAATCCAACCGCTGTTGGTTCCGCTGTTGCCGCTAAGCGTGATACTACCTTCAGGGATCATATCTGCTTCACCATCACCAACACAGAACTCAAATGGACCACCTTCGATAGTACCACCTTCTGGCTGGTAGCGAGTTACAGAAATACTGTTTGACAAGCTAAAGCAACCGTCCAAGTTAGCAGTATTTGTTCCTGCCTCTAGGCCAGTAAGGCCGTCTTCGTAGCTAATGTGCCAGATCAAGCAGATGCCAGGGCCAGCGTCATCGAAGTCTACAACACTTGGCATTGGAGGAAGACCCAGGATGTTACCTTGATCATCAGTCACAATCCAGCCGCTATTCATGCCGCTGTTTCCGCTAAGCGTAATGCTTCCCTCTGGGATCATATCCGCTTCACCATCACCGACGCAGAAAGCAAATGTACCACCTTCAAGCGTACCACCTTCAACATCACAATCGACAGCTTCAACTCGGTTTACATCTACTGGATTTGATAGATCGAAACAGCCTGCAAGGTTGTCAATGTTTTGACCAGCCTCTAAGCCAGTAATCTCACCATCATAGCGTAGGTACCACACTTGGCATAGGCCAACTCCCGCATCATCAAAGTCAACAACAGAGAAGGTCGGAGGAAGACCTAAGATATTACCTTGGCCATCAGTAACGATCCACTGGAAGCTTTCGCCTTGGCTGTTCGCCACGGTGATCGCACCTTCCGGAATCATATCGGCTACA
>ENA-UENT01000884-UENT01000884.1-marine-metagenome-genome-assembly--contig:-NODE-884-length-10678-cov-3.459746_pt1 | contig 10678 bp, 11 predicted proteins | sample MGYA00237879_ERZ529330 | MGnify/ENA primary metagenome ERZ529330 (study PRJEB26372, sample SAMN05368345) | marine metagenome | biome: cultured habitat; feature: ocean water; material: water; isolation... | reverse complement strand
AGATATGCGAAGAAACACTACAGAAGGATATGACCGTGATTGGCGGTATCCCACCCTGGGTGTTGATGTACTTTGAGCAATTGATCCAGAAGACGGGTAAGAAGACGGTAGGAGAGATATTCCCGAACTTCCAAGTCTATGTATATGGTGGTGTGAATTTTGTTCCCTACAAGGATCAGTTTCGCCAAGCGATTGGACGCGATATCGCCTATATCGAAACCTACAATGCCTCTGAAGGATTTATTGCTTTCCAGGATGAACAAGGGGTAGAAGGGATGTTGCTGAATGTCGATGGAGGAATCTTCTATGAATTTGTTCCGGCCGAGGAAATTCACAATGAGAACCCTACTCGCTTGCAACTAAAAGACGTGCAAGTTGGGCCTAATTATGCCATTATTCTGAATTCCAATTCAGGACTATGGGGATACATTATCGGCGATACGGTACGATTTGTTTCAACCAACCCTTACCGAGTGGTGGTTACCGGCAGAACAAAGCACTTTATCTCAGCTTTTGGAGAGCATGTGATTGGCGAAGAAGTGGAGGAGGCCATTCAGGAGGTGGCTGCTAAAGAAAAAGTTGGGATTATTGAATTCACCGTGGCACCACAGGTTAATCCGGCGGCGGGGGAATTACCCTATCACGAATGGTTCGTAGAATTTGCGGAATCTCCCAATGATATGAAAGCCTTTTCCAAAAAAGTAGATGACATCTTATGCGACAAAAATATCTACTACAAAGATCTGATTGAAGGGGCCATGTTACAGCCTTTAGTGATACGATCTGTACCTAAGGATGGCTTTAGAAATTATATGAAATCCAAAGGTAAATTAGGCGGACAAAATAAGATGCCCCGCCTGGCCAATGATCGAAAATATGCGGATGAATTGATATCCGTCTTGGGATTGGAAGTTTAAGCGTCTGTTTTAAGTATCATCAACAAGCAAGTAATTTAGAAGAATGAGACATATAGTAATCACAGGTACTTCAAGCGGAATTGGATATGCGACCGTAAAGTATCTGATCGATCGAGGTTTTTATGTATTTGGTTGTGTCCGGACCGAAAAGGATGCCGCAGAATTGCGCAAAGCTTATCCTCAGCAGTTCAGCCCCTTGGTATTTGACCTAATTGACGAAGAGGGAATTCGTACTAGTGTCAAGGAAGTAGAACAGCATCTGGATGGCCAGCCTTTGTTTGGCTTAGTCAATAATGCGGCTGCCGTAGTTTCTGGGCCGATCGCTCACGTGTCTAAGGAGGATATGTTCTATCAATTTGAAGTCAATACCTTTGGACCTTTGAATCTGTGCCAGGCCTATTTCCCGCTTTTGCGGGGCGGAGAAGGCCAGAAACCAGGCCGAATCGTAAATGTGACTTCACTATCAGGGGAAATAGCCATGCCTTTCCTAGGACCGTACTCTGCCTCCAAGCGCGCCTTGATGAGTATGAATCACACTTTGCGGAGAGAATTCTATCCTTACGGGGTAGATGTGATCGAGGTGGTTCCTGGGCGGGTAAAGACAGGTATCATTGAAAAGCTAAATAAGGTAGAATCCCAATATGCTGGATCTGACTTTGAAGAGCCTATGCAGCGACGAATGGAAACTGCTATGGAGATGCGAGAGTTTGGCTTGGAACCTGAAGTGATCTCAGGGGCTATCCATACGGCCTTGACAGTGAAGAACCCGAAATACCGCTACGTTAAGCCGGATCTTTACTTCAAAGGTTACCGACTGCCGACCATGCTCCCGCAGCGCATGATTGATCGAATCTTGGGCAAGCAGATGCGCTTATTGCCTTCTTTTCTTCGTTCCAAATAAATTACATACATGAAACATATATTGATAACAGGGGTTTCGTCGGGAATTGGGTACACATCAGCTAAATACTTTATAGAGAAAGGTTTTCATGTCTTTGGAAGTGTGCGAAAAGAGGCGGATGCACAAAGACTTAAGACCGAATTAGGAGATAGTATCACACCGCTCTTATTTGACGTCGTAGACGAGCCTGCGATTGCAAAAGCAGTAGAAGTTGCTAAGGCGAAATTAGAGCCTGGTGAGAACATAGCAGGCTTGATTGCTAATGCAGGGATACATATTCCCGGCCCCATCCTACATTTGAGTCGCGATGATATGCGCAACCAGTTTGAGGTGAATGTCTTTGGTGCCTTGAGTGTGATTCAGGCCTTTGTTCCCTTAATGCGTCAGACAGATAGCCAAAAACCAGGGAGGGTCATCCACGTTAGTTCGACCTCTGCCGCGATACCTTTGCCTTATTCCTCATTGTATGCTGCTACAAAGAGTGCAATGCACAGCCTTTGTGATACTTTGCGGAGAGAGCTAATGTTGTATGAAATCGATGTGATTGATATTTATGTAGGCCCGGTAAAGAACGATATGGTATCGAAAGTGTCTATTTACGCAGAACGATATAAGGATACGGACTATTACCATTCCATCACTGCTCGCCTGGAGAATGCTCTCAAGAATACGATCCCTAAGGGGCTAACAGAACGTGAAGTGGCGAAAGTGTTGCACGATACTTTGGAAAAAGCCAAGCCAAAGCACAGGTTTGCTATCAATAAAGACTGGTTCAATACCTGGTTCTTGCCCAATATTTTGCCAATCCGATTCCTGGATAAAGTATTGGCAAAGAAATTGCAATTGCGACCGGAAGATTTTGCGGCCAACAAGACTAAAGAAAAAAGCACCAGTTCCGTTGGGCAGTCCTAGCCCGAATTAGTATTTGCCTAAAAAAGACAACCCGCATCCGAGCGAAAGCTAGATGCGGGTTGTTTTATATCTAAAGGATGGTTAGATTTCTAGGTATCTGATCACAGAGCGGCCAGGATATCTGCTGGTTCCGCTCGGTTGCGGTATTCTGCATCCAAAAATGCATAAGTGATTTTACCATCTGGCTGGATGACATAGGTCGCCGCCAAGGGTAGTTCATCCGAATCGTTACCATTATATTCCAAGAGGGAAAAATTCTTGCGATACACTTCACCCACCTCATCAATCAGTTTGAAGACAATGCCATACTCCTTGGCAACTGACAAATTCTTATCTGTCAATACCTCAAAACTCAATTCGTTTTTCTCCTGCGTTGTTAGGGATTTATCGGGCAATTCGGGGGTGAGTGCGAGCAATTGCGCACCAGCAGCTTGGATGTCTGGCAATGCCTGCTGTAGGTGTCTCAAGGTGATGTTACAATAAGGGCACCAGCCTCCTCGGTACCAGGTCAGCACCACTGGCCCTTTCTCAAGATATTCAGAAAGACTTACTGCCTTGCCTGTTGCATTTTGTAAGGAAAAGCCGGGGGCAGTATCTCCTGTTTGTTTAGCCGAAGCCAAAATACCACTGTTTTCAACATCATCTATCCCCTCTGTGTAGATACGCTTAATTTCGTCTGAGGCCTTTTCGGCCCAGCCTGCTTTCCGAGCGTCTAATGCGGTTTTTAGATCTGTGCTTTGCATAATAAGTGTACTTAGTAATGCTGACTAAATTAATTCCTTTGCTGATATACTCTCAAGTAAAAAAGGGATGAAGTTGAATACTTCATCCCAATTCGAATATGGATTACACTAAACTGTAGCTAGTTCTGGGGCGACTGGGAAGTCAACCGGCACTTGCGTCACCTTATGTAGGTAGTTGCTAATGGTTTTGTCTCCAATCAATACGATGGTATCAATCAAATTTTCTTTGGTATATCCTGCGTCTAGGAAGCGATCTACGAAGTCTTGGTCAGCGGCTCCTCTGTTTTCAGTGATGTTTTGCGCTAGTCTTACTAGGGCGTCATATTTTGCGTTGAAAGAGGCACTTCCGCTTCTCAATTCTAGAATTTGATCGTCGTTGAAACCATTCATTTTTGCGATAGCTGTGTGTGCAGCTTTGCAATATTGACAATCGTTTACTTCACTTACGATCAAGTTTACAACTTCTTTCTCTTTGTTGGATAAGGAGGTTTTGGCATTGGATAGGTTGAGGTAGTTCGCCAGGGCATTTTCAGAATGCGCATAAGTGGCATACAAATTAGGAACGAATCCAACCGCCTTCTCTAGGTTATCAAAAATTGCTTGATTGTTCGCAGATACTTGCTCTCGGGTTGGAACATTGAAGGTTGCCATTTCTTTATGATTTTATTTAGTAATTGAATTAATTAATTGACATCACAAAGATGTAGGCAAAACGAGGGGGAAGGTTAGGCAACTTTTCCCGAAGAATTATCAATTTTTCCCTTATTCCGATATTTTGTTGCAGATTGGCCGGTAAGCCGTTTGAAAAAGCGACTAAAGTGAGCTTCTTCCTCAAAGCTCAATTCCCAACCAATTTCCTTAATGGATTTGTCCGTGAAGTATAGCATTCGCTTCGCCTCCAGCGCAATCCGCTCGTGAATCTGCCGTAAAGGAGACTTTTCATTGTTCTTAGAAAAGAGATTGGAGAGGGTTTTGGGCGATTTATTGAGCATTTCAGCATAATCGCTCACCTTTTGCTTGTCCTTGTAGTTTTTCTCTACCATGACATGGAACTGCCGGATTACGTCTAACTCTTCTTTTTTGTATTGGGTCTCTGACTGCTCTTTATATAGGCGAGTGCAAATGATAATCAAGCGCTTTAAGAGCATGCGAAGCATCTCTTCCTGGATGTTGTCCTTGGTGTCAAACTCATCTAAGAACACCTCCCAAAGCAATTCAATCTTGCGCTGGTGTTTTGCATCCAAGTTGATGATAGGCGTTAGAGAAGAGCCATAGTATAACAGCCCTACACAACTGATCTCATGATCGTGGTCAATTAAACAGTAAAAATCTCTATTGTACTGGAAGATATAGCCTTCTGCAGGCGAGAGGATTTCAATGTGTTGATTAGGGACCAAACATATCATTTGATGCTCCAAGATGGTCACCTTCTCATAATCCAATAGCATTTCTAGCTTCCCACTATTTACCCAGAGGATACGAAAGGTCCCATCTACTTCATGTGCTTTAAAATCTTCTATGTTGCTGATAATGAAGTGACTGTTGCCAGGTTTATAGAATTTCTTGACCATGCCTTGCTTACTGTTTTTTGAATGGATAAAAAGGCTAAGGATTTTCTCGCTGTGTCTTTACAACAAATCTATCCAAATGAAGTTGATCCCAGTCCTTGGGAACAAGGAGCAGCCCAATTAGAAATACCGCCCTGACAAATACATGCTGCAAGTCCCAAATAGGGGAGGAGAGGCCATGACCATAAGTCACCAGTAGCAGCACTGCTCCTAAGCCAAGATATGCCCAGTGCCGGAATAAGCCTAAGACCAACAAGAGACCACCGACCAGTTCCATATAAGAAGTGAAGTAGGCGGTAAACTGCAATAAGAAATTGGGAATCCAGGTCTCTTCATAGCTGGCAAAAACGTTCTGATAAACATTGGAGATCCCCCAAGTGAAGACCTTGCCAAATCCCTGCATCAAAAAGATTAGGCCTAATAGAGTCCGTAAAAGGAAAATGCCGATGGCCCTATTCGTTTGTGTACTGAAGGTCATGATAGTAGGTGGATTTGCTTAGAAAGGTTGCAAGGTAATAAGCTTCAAGAATAGAAACTGTCGTATAGGGAGAGATTTCAAACCCTTTTCGGGATGGTCGCCCGCCACCGTCGTATTACTTTGGATGTATAGGTTGTACCTGACGGCCTACGGTTTATACACATCTCTATTTTAACTAAAAAACAATGATTACACGAGAAGGAAATTTTGTCATGTTAATATGCGTTCCTGATTTTTATCCAGGAATGTTACCTTCAATTTCGAAATTTTATTTTGCCGACCATACTTGTGTATAAACTGTAGACCTGACGGCACAAATATTCATTCCTTTCGACATGGCTAGGTATATTTTATCCCTACGGGATATGCTTAGGCACGCCTTGCCCCGTAGGGGCAAAATATATATAGCCACGTTATCGATGGGATTTCCCATGCCTTTAGGTATGGTATGTAAATGCTAGGAAAGAATGGTAAACGGAGAGGCATAAAAAGCAAAAGAGCGGACCTTGGGTCTGCTCTTTCATTGCTAACAATAGTCGGTTCAAAACTTAGGATAAAAACTACTTGGTTAGTTGGTGTATGGGGATTTATTCAGATTTAACGGTAATGGTGTAGTGCGGGGTAGGATTAAGTGGACAACTATACTGATAGGATCCTGCAGTCAATTCTACCAAGCCAGTGCGTGCCACTTCGCCTTCACCCACCAATTTGGACAAGCCAGAATTAGCAACCTGAGCTTTAGGGCTGTCAGCAGGAGTGAGCCCAAATCCCAATTGCTTGTCTACATTCTTGTTGGACACCTCGAAAATGTATTTACCTGGAGGAAGATTCAATTCCGTCGTTTCGTACTCACCAGGAATTTGAGATAATTTTACTAAAGTCACACCCTCAATAATGTTTCCTTCGTCAGATTGAGCCTGAATGGCTGTAGTAGCTAGGAATAAGGCCAAGACGGGAAGCATTTTCAACATGAATTTCATTGCTTTACTTTTTTGTGTTTTAATGATGACACAAAAGTGCGAGCATATTAGATCATATACCTAATCAATACTTCCTGAGAACTTATCAATTTTTCCCTTATGGCAAGTTTTATTTCGAAAGGTGCGTTTTCAGTTCCTCGATAGATGGATTAACAGCCAACAGCTTCCCTCCTTTATCATACAAGAACTGAGAACCGCCAGACATGCTAATGCCAAACTTCTCCCAAATCTTATTTTCATCTTGAATCTCCATGTAGGAATCCCATGGGTAGGCAAATCTTTTGACTGCTTTGACATAGTCTTCTTTTCGATCAATCCCACCTATGACACTAAAAACGGACAGTCCACGAGCTTGTAGTACAGCGTGGTTTTCCTCGATTTTTCTGCTTTTTCGGATACAAGGTCCACACCAGGGTGCCCAAAGATCTACCAAAATCACTTTGTCTTTTTCTCTTGCCTCTGAGAAAGCCACTTCCTCGCCGGAGGAACTTCGTACCGTGAAGTCAATAAAAGGAGAACCAATCTTTAAGCCTGATAAGGCCGCAAACAAATTAATGGCTCTAGCAGCTAATGGATGATCTGGGAATTGCTTGAGCCAAAAGGCCTGCTGAATATCTAGGTCTTTGCTGGTGAGGTTTCTTCGTTTTGCGCTTCGTAGCAGATCAACGTATTCATTGAATCCCAATAAATTGGGGTTTTCTATAAAGTATTGATGTTGAAACTTTGCCGCTTCCACATTCAGTACATCCACTTTGGATTGGGCTAGCTCCTTGGCTGCCGGATCATCACCAGCCTCCCTCAGTGCTTGATATGCTGGTCCCATTTTCTCTTGAAAGGCATCTTTTAAGGCTTCATTGAATGCTGTCTTTTGAATGCTAAGTGGACTTCCTTTGGTGCTATTTCTTTCGAACTGCATACCATCGTGTAAGGTGAATTCGATCTCCTCACCATCTGAGAAAAAATATATCGGACGCCAAGCTCCATTTGACCACTCGCTAAGAAAGGTCAAAGAATATTCTTCTATTTCGCTGCAAGTAAATTCATAACTGAAGGTGCTATCTGCTCGGATAGGGATTCGGACACCGTGGGATCGGAGGTCTTCATGTACTTTGGTCAGGATTAAGGTATCAAGAGGTCGATCAACGATTTTTCCACTAATACGGACCGTTTTGGATTGGCTTACAAGCAGTGAACTGGAAAGAAAGAAGAAAAGGAGAGCTAGGTTAACTTTCATAGTACCAATATTTTGAGCGGATGATAGAATCGATCGTTCTGCGACAGGATGTATTTTCCTTTCTTTCAAAAGGAGTATCCTTGCTGAAATGGCATACTGGTAAAAAGAGTCTCTGGAAATTGTTTGGGAGCTCAGATCGCGCGATGTATCTACTGCATCTAATATTGATCAAAATACGAATATAAGACCACATTGTAAGTAGCGGGAGGGTAAATAAGGGCAACCGCCGCACTTGATTTAAGCAAGGCTTGCCGCTTCTTATTGTTAATATCTTCAGGAATTGAATACCAAAATTCAACTAGTTCTTTATTGTTCCTTGCGGAAAAACCGGCTTAATCCTTTATTCTTCTTTTCCTCTGCTTTGGTACGAGATTTGGTAGCTGTCTTTTCTTTTCGGGAGACCTTTCGTTCTGCGCGTTCTTCTCGACGTTCCGCTTTGATTCGGTAGGCACGTGCTCTGGCAGCTTGTTCTCTAGCTTCGGCGGCTTTACGTTCCTTCTTGGAGGCTCTTACATCTGCTTTGGCGGCTTTGTGAGATTTGCGTAGCGCGACCTTTTCCTTTTCGGGTGTTTCTTCCTTCGCCTGCTCCTTTTTGGAGTTTCTATTAAAGAGCCCTTTCTTTTTCTCCGCCTTGACCTCCTCCTGCTGGGATTCTTTTTTCTTTCGACTAAATATTTGGGCGTCTAGAGTATGTGGTAGGCCAATGCATAGAATCAATAAGGCTGATAACCAAGCTAGTTTCATATTAAGATTTTGCAGTATTAACGCACTCGCAGGGGAGTTTAATACATTACCTGCTTAAAAATTGCGTGCTCCACTGACAGAATAACTCGGCATCCAAGGGGAGGGCTAGGCTATCTATCCCCGCTTGCACGACTGTTGTACCCATTCTTTCCACCCGATTTTCCATCAAAACCCGGTCGTAAGTCTTGCTAAATTCAGGATGCGCTTGTACCCCTAACATACGTTCTCCCACCTGAAACATACCGACTGGGCAAGTAGGAGCGCTTGCCAAGACCTTGCTATCTGGAGGAAGTTCTTGTACCTGATCCTGGCACATCATCAATAGGTTAAGGGAGGTTTGATAAGGGTTCATCCAGCTGGTTTGCTCCTGTAGCTCAAAACGGTGTATGCCGACGCACCAACCCCTATCCTCTTTTCGTACTTTGCCCCCTAAGGCCTCTGCCAACATCTGATGACCGAAGCAAACCCCGAGGTAAGGTATTTCCTTTGCTCCAATTTCTTTGACCAGGGATTTCAGCTCTATGATCCAATCATGTTCCTCATAAACAGAATAGCGCGAACCGGAGGAGAGATAGGCCTCACAATCATTAATGGAAGCAGGAAATTCACCATCACATACCGCGAAAACCTCAAAGTCGAATGCTGGCCACGCGACTGCAAACATCGGAGGGTAATCCCCAAATTGTTCTTGATACTCCGACCGAACGTGGTCGCACAATAGTAAGCCTACCTTCATGTTTGAGGGAGTCTGAGGTGAAAAGATTTGCTTTGCGTCAATGCTGCGAAACCGAGGCTCGAAAGAGTATATCCTTTACCGGAATGCTTGACGCCAGTCCAAGCCAGTGCCGGATCGAGATAATCACAACGATTCAAGAAGCAAGTCCCGGTTTCCAACTGGTCTCCGAGTCCAATGGCTTCTTCGACGTTTTGAGTCCAAATCGAGGCAGTTAGACCATATGGGCTATCATTCATCAAACGAACCGCCTCCGCATCGCTTTTTACGGGCATGATTCCTACTACCGGAGCAAAGCTCTCTGTTCGCATGATATCCATCTTATGGTCTACATGGATAAGGATTTGTGGAGCCATGTAAGGCGTATCTGGCTGATGGTGAACAAAAAATCGGGGATCCACCAATGCCTTGGCGCCTTTCTTAATGGCTTGCTCGATCTGCCGCAGAGCAAATGCTGCAGCGCTGGGCCTCACCATAGGACCTAGAGTGGTTTCCGGCAATAAGGGATTGTCCAATATATAAGTCTTGGTCAACTCCACCGCTCCTTCGACGAAGGCATCAAAATGAGCTTCATGCACATAGATTCGCTCTACACCACAACAGGACTGACCGGAATTGAAAAACGCACCATCTACCAAGTTTTCGATGGCATGCTCCAAATTGGCATCTTCTCGGACGTAGGCGGGGTCCTTCCCGCCTAATTCTAGTCCTGCGGTAATAAAACGATTGCCTACCGCCTTTTGGATAGCCTTGCCACCATTTACGGAGCCAGTAAAGGCTACATAGCTGATCCGTCTGTCTGCAATTACCTGAGCCACCTGCTCGTGAGAAAGGTGCAGGTATTGGAAAACGCCTTCTGGTAGTCCTGCTGCTGCAAAAGCTTTGGCATATCGTTCTGCGCACAATGGCGTTTGTTCGGCATGCTTTAACAAGACTGTATTCCCAGCCAACAAGGCTGGCCAAATGACATTTACCGAGGTGAGATAGGGGTAGTTCCAAGGGGCCAACACCAAGACCGTACCGATTGGATCTTTCCGGATAAATCGCTGAAAAACTCCAGAATCCTCCAATTCGATATCAGCCAAGGCCCTAGGCGCTATATCCATCATGTACTTAGCTCGCTCCTGAAATCCGCCTTTGATCTCAAAAGGGGTGTACCGGATAGGGCGCCCCATTTGATAGGTCAGTTCTTGCCCAATTTCATCGGCATGATTTACGAAGTAAGCCAAGGCTTTTTCCAGCACCGCTATACGTTCAGCTAAGGGCGTTGCCCGCCAGCTCTTCCTCGCTTGCTCTGCTTTAACTAATGCCTCTTCTATCATTGGGCCACTAGCCAAATCTCTCTCTACATAAACACTACCATCGATCGGACTAAGCGTACTAATTTTCATCTGCATCCATTCAATTTTTCAAGCGTAACTAATTACCTCCCCTAAACATTAAACATTAAACATTAAACATTAAACAT
>ENA-UENT01000883-UENT01000883.1-marine-metagenome-genome-assembly--contig:-NODE-883-length-10681-cov-3.281273_pt1 | contig 10681 bp, 9 predicted proteins | sample MGYA00237879_ERZ529330 | MGnify/ENA primary metagenome ERZ529330 (study PRJEB26372, sample SAMN05368345) | marine metagenome | biome: cultured habitat; feature: ocean water; material: water; isolation... | reverse complement strand
AACCGCATAGCAGCGCTACGTGGCGATAAAAAAACGAAAAGTGAGGTGAAAAGGACTTCTTAGTGGCCAGTGAGATATTTTTAAACAACTTCAAATGAATTTATTATTGATCGCTAAAATTACGTGATGTATTATGCAATTGGATTATGATCTACGACTTACCACGGCAATTGTTAATCTGCTGACAGAAATCAGTTTGTCCATTTCGTCCTTTATCTCGATCTGCCAGACGTGAATATTGCGACCAATTTTAGCCGGTTTTGCCGTCGCATATACATGACCCTGTCCTTCCTTAGCCGAACTTAGATGATTGATGTTTAATTCTACTCCAACTACTGCATGCGTACTTAAATCTTCTAGACACAGCACTGAAGCTGTGCTTCCTACAGTTTCTGCCAATGCTGCAGACGCTCCACCATGTAACAAACGCATGGGCTGAACGGTTCGGTGATCTACCGGCATTTTGGCGACCATATAATCATCTCCAAATTCTACGATTTCTATACCTAGGTGTTCCACTAAGGTATTTCCACCAGCTTGATTAAGACCCTCTAAAGTAATAGGCTGCTTCCAAATCATATTGTCGCTTTTGGCCGCAATGATACGCAATATTTGGGAGGAGCAAGGGTGCAACTTTTTCCAAAAAAAGACATCTTTGCATAAAACACCTGAGAAACATGCGCATTATCCTATCCCTTTTGCTTTGCTGTGCTCTTCTAAGTTGCCAGCAGACTACTGAAAAAATTGACAATCCCGAAATCCTTTCAGAGATCGAAGCCGTTGAGAATGGACTGAGAAGTCCCGTTTCCTTTGAAGGGAATCCTTTCTGGACGATCGAAGAGCGGATGAATCACTACGGGGTTCCGGGGGTGAGTATAGCAGTGATCAAGGACTTTAAGGTGCACTGGAGCAAAACCTATGGGATAGTGGATCGAGATACTAAGAAGCCCGTAGTTGAGCAAACGCTCTTTCAAGCGGGTTCGATCAGCAAACCCGTGGCCGCCATGGCCATGCTGAGACAAGTGCAAGAGGGAAAGCTAGATCTCGAGTCGGAAATCAATACCTACCTCAAATCCTGGCAATTGCCGGACAATGAACATCAAGAAACTGAAAAAGTGACGCTAGGCCGCATCGTTAGCCATACAGCGGGGCTAACGATCCATGGCTTTCCTGGTTATGCCCGTACTGAGGAAGTACCTAGCATTGTACAAGTACTAGATGCTGCGGGCCCTACAAATACTGGCAAAATTCGCGTAGATATGCCTCCCGGTAGTCGTTATCGCTACTCTGGAGGAGGTTACTGTATTATGCAATTGCTATTGGAGGATGTATCTGGCATGAGTTTTCCAGACCTGACCAAGCAGACCGTTTTGGATCCCTTGGGCATGACGCACTCCAGCTATGCTCAGCCCTTACCCGATAGCTGGCAGGCTAAAACGGCTACGGGCTATCTTCCTGATGGCAGCAAAGTGGAAGGACAGTGGCATATCTATCCAGAGATGGCAGCGGCGGGACTTTGGACCACTGCCACAGATTTGGCACAGGCTTTTATTGAGCTACAGAAGGGTGTGGCAGGAGAAGAAACGCAGGTGTTAGAGCCAGCGATGGCTCAGCAGATGCTCAAGCCCTACTTTGAGGACTTCGTGGGACTGGGCATGTTCTTGGAAAACAATGGAGAGGAATGGTACTTTTCACATGGAGGCTGGGACGAGGGGTTCTCCAGTGAAGCGATAGCCCACAAAACGCGTGGTTATGGCGTTGTTGTGCTAACCAACTCCAACCATCCACCTTTCATTAGCGAACTTATCCGATCCGTTGCTGCTACCTATCAGTGGGATAATAAACAGGCGCCGATTTACAAGGCGGAAGAAATTACTGAAGATGAACTGACGCGCATAGAGGGTAAATATCAATACGATGAAGATCAACACATTGAGATCTTTCAGGAAGATGATCAAATGTTCTTTAAATATTTAAAGGACAAACTGCCGATACCGCTGACCAAGATTGGAGATAATGAATACATTCGACCTACTAGAACAAATATTATACAATTTCTGGAGGACCCAGAAACGGGTGTTCAGCATTTGGTCTTTCGAGAGGAAGGTTCTGAAAAATTGACATTCGATAATCCCCGTATGCAAGCAGGAGAGCAAGTGCCTTTCCAATACTTTGTGGATGAAGACTACGAAGGGGGGCTAAAGGCATACCAAGAATTGCAGAAGCAGCAGCCGGATAGTCGGTGGGTGCAAGAGGGGACTTTGAACAGCTTCGGGTATGAACTCATGGGAAATGATCAGATCGATTTAGCCATCTCGATCTTTCGCTTAAATGTGGCACTTTACCCAAACTCTTCCAACGTCTACGATAGTCTTGGCGAAGCCTATCTAAATAATGGTGACAAGGCCCTGGCTGCTAAAAACTACCAGAAATCTTTACAGTTGGATCCCACAAATACGACAGCACTTAAAGTGTTGAAGGAATTGGGTGTGATGTCTTCCAGCTAATCTGTGATCTTCCAGATTTCCTGTGAAGTACTGGCCCATTTTGTGAGCCGTCCAGGCAAGGAATCCTTCAAGCATTTAATGGACCCTTCCTCTGTAGGAGGATTGTCCGGGTTGACGACTTCATACACTGTCTGATCATTAGACCTGTTGAGAGCTTCGTGTCGCAACAGTTGCTGATGTACCTTACCGGTAGTGCTCAATACCATTTCTGGTAAGAGTAGGAGATCATTCTTGTACATTACTAAAGGGAGACTACAGAGCGTTGTTTCCGCCTGATAAGCCGTGAGAAATTCAATGGGATACGCTGAGGGTGCAGCTCCTTTCAATTGGCTTAACAATTCCCCCTTTTGTTCCTTGTCCGCCCATTTGATGCCAAACCCTAGTTTCATGCTACAATTAATATAAGACAAGGCCATTTCCCATTCACTCGGATGAAAGTGTTTCCAGTATCCATCCCTCCGCATCCAGGTAAGCTGACGCTTGGCATAGCGGCGTGAATTGCGTTTGATCTTGTCAATGCTTTGTGGTAGCGTAGTTTCCCCATCTATGAATGAGAATAGCTCTTTGTAGCCTACAGTTTGTAAGGCAGTGAGTGCTCTGTAAGGGTACAATCTTCTGGCTTCCGCGACCTGACCCGCTTCAATCATCAAGTCCACCCTTTGATTTATCCGATCATATTGTACTCTTCTCGGCCAGTGCATTTGAAGAAATATCGGTGTGAAGTTTCTTTGGGCTTTACCCTTAGTTTGAAAACTGGAAAAGGGTTGACCACTGGCTCGGCACACTGAGATAGCACGTATAAGTCGATGAGGATTCTGCCGGTCGACTTCCTCGAAATAAACGGGGTCAAGACGCTGAAGCTCTGTCTGTAAGGCTGCAATGCCTTCAGTTTCATATAAGGTGGACACCTTTTCCTTAATGCCTGCTGGAACGTCCGGGAATTCATCCAAGCCTTCGCAAAGGGACTTAATGTATAAGCCGGATCCACCGGTGGCAATGACAATATCGTATAGTTTAAACAAGCGTTCCAGGCGCGCCAGGGCTTCTCTAACAAAATCCCCGACGCTATAGGCTTGCTGAATGCTGATATGGCCCACAAAATGATGTGGTGCGGAAGCCAATTCTTCTTCGGTAGGTTTGGCCGTTCCGATGTCCATCTCTGCATAAAACTGCCGGCTATCCAAAGAAATAATCTCCGTCTGGAAATGCTGGGCCAAACGAATTGCGAATCCCGTCTTCCCGCTGGCGGTGGGCCCTCCTACGATGATTAAGTATTTTTGATTAGCCATCAACTTTTATTAGAGTAACCCAGCAAAGATGAGGAAAAGTTTCCAAAAGGAGGAAAAAATTGATTCGTAAGTATTTTGTTAAAACAATTTGATTACGTAATTTGCGGGTGAAAACGCTCCAAGATTTTTTAACCTTTTAAAGTCTTGAAGCATGTACCACACAAATTCAGGATTACGCCCTGGATGGGCATCCTATTTATCTCATTACACCCATTTCCCGGTCATCATTGCGCTCGATATGAGCCTGGCGGCTGCAGCTCCAGTGGCAGGCTATGATCAGTATCTGACCGTAACGGTACCGGTCTTATCTCCAGGCAACAGTGGCTTTGCAAATGGGGAAGAATTACAACTTTTCTGGGAAATGGAAAGGGCTCTTGTAAACAGCCTGGAGCGAGAGGCACAAGCCATCTACGCGGGAAGAACGAGTTCTCAGGGTAAGAAGCATTTGATTTTCTTTCTCTACAATGCAGATCCGATAGAAGCCTTGATAGAAGGAATTCAGGCTCTTTATCCTGCCTACTCAATCGACTTCAGGATGGAGCCAGATCCAGAATGGGATATCTATTTTGATTTGCTATTCCCGAACCTGGAAGAGACAAATAGTCTTTTGAATCAACGAATGCTGAAACGCCTGATTCGAAGTGGAATCGATCTCCAACAGGAACAGACGGTTCAGCATTGGATTTATTGCAAGACGGAGGAAGGGCGTCAGGCCCTCCGTCAGGTTGCCGAAACACAGGGCTTCGAGGCCCAAATGCTGCCTACCAGAATTGGAGAACATCATTTTGTCTACTTGCTGCGCCTATGTAAGAGACACAAAGTGGATCAAAATACGATAGATTCGGTTAGTGCAACCTTGAGAACCTGGGCCAGGGCACATCACGGGGATTATGATGGCTGGGAGGTTTCTGTGGAAAAATGCCAGGCATTGGACCGGGAATTGAAGGATTTGGAATAAAATAATTCCATTGTTTGAGCGGACACCTTATTTTCCCTCTCAGTTCCTACCCTTATTTGCAACATTATTCATCATTGCTTCGTCAGGGAGAGGAACAAAATTGATGACACACAACCCTTAGCATGACTCGAAAGACATTCTGGCTGGCTAGCGTTCTTTTTTTAGCAGCGGCATTATTTTTAGGCGTACAGTTAATACAGACCGCCTATACGTATAAAACGGAAAAGGAAACTTTCGCCAACGCCCAAAACTATGAAAATCGATTACTGGACTTTGATCAGTGGTTGCCGGATGGAGATAATGGGGAGCGTAAAGAGATGGAGAGAGTGGCAAAGAATAAGATGCTTGACCTCCAAATGACCGCAGATCGATATTCAGGCTTTATGATTTCGGCCATAGTATTGTATTTGGCTTTTTTATTTTTCTATGGTAGAAATAAAGAAGAACGGCCAACCGCACTGGGTGGCCTTCTTTTAGCGGCCTTGGTGTGCTTAAGTATTGGCCTGTTTACCCCCATCCTTGAAATAGCTGCCTTTGAACGGGACCTAAGTATTCCCGTTAAGGTCAAGACGGAGTTTTTATCACTAGACATAGATTATACGGCCAAGTTTGAAGGGGAAATGTACTTCTACTACCAGAGCAAGTCGATCGTTGAATTAATAGGTCTACTTCTACGGCAAGGCAACTGGATAGTCGGAATAAGCATACTGGTGTTTAGTTTATTATTCCCCTTGGGAAAAACCCTGTTTACCATACTTGCGCTCCTCAAACCTCGCCTAATCGATAAACCGCTATTCTCCTTTTTCATCTTCAAGACCTCCAAATGGTCGATGGCCGATGTCTTTGTAGCTGCTATCTTCCTATCCTTCTTGGCCTTCAATAATATGCAGACGGGTATTCAAACCGATAGTAATATCCTTTGGGGCTTGTATTATTTTCTGGCCTATTGCCTATTGGCAATTCTCTCCGCTGTACTACTTCAACGACAGCAGCAGCAACAAAGCTTGCGTGAGGTGGTGTGATGCGGCTGACTTTACAATTATACAATCAATGCAAGTGATTTGTCCGCTGGTGTTTATATCTTGCGCGTTCATATTGACGGCAAATCTACTGCCATTTGCTTGATTAAAAATAATTGCAATACATTCTATACCCAACCAAAAGAGGTTGGCGCTTTGTGTGCCAACCTCTTTTGTATTTAGCCTATGAAGAAGATCGAAACCGTACCCACCTGGGAAGACATTAAAGAATCACATTTGGCGATCCAGTCCATGATTCACCGTACACCCGTGCTCACTAATACAGCGATCAACGAATTAACGGGAGCTGAACTTTATTTCAAGTGCGAGAACTTTCAGAAAGTCGGCGCTTTCAAAATGCGGGGAGCTAGCAATGCAGCCAGGCGCTTGACCGAAGAAGACAAACAGCGAGGCTTGGCTACGCATTCCTCTGGTAATCATGCCCAGGCTGTAGCCCTGAGCGCCAAGATGTTGGGCGTGCCGGCTTACATCGTCATGCCGGATGTCTCACCCGCTATCAAGAAAGCCGCTACAGCTGGCTACGGCGCCGAGATCACGGAATGCGAAAACTCTTTGCAGGCCCGAGAAAGCACCTTACAAGCTGTAGTGGACAGGACAGGAGCCACCTTCATTCACCCTTTTGATAACTATGACGTGATTGCGGGACAAGCGACCTGTGCTAAGGAGCTTTTGGAAGACGTTGGAGAATTGGACATCGTCATGTCTCCAGTAGGAGGGGGAGGTTTAATGAGTGGCACGGCATTGACGGCCAAGTATATGTATCCCGAGATTACCGTATACGGAGGAGAGCCAGAAATAGTGGATGATGCCGCACGCTCCTTAGCTAGTGGACAGCTGCAGAAGAATGATCGAATTGATACCATCGCTGATGGACTCCGCACTAACTTAAGTGATAAGACCTTTGAGATCATCAAAGACAAAGTCGATAAAATCTTTACCGTTTCGGAAGAAGCCATTATCAAGGCGATGCGGTTGACGTGGGAGAGAATGAAAATCATTATCGAGCCTAGCTGTGCGGTGCCCCTGGCTGTCGTAATGTCTTACCCGGAATTTTTCAAGGGTAAAAAAGTGGGCTTAATATTGACAGGAGGGAATGTTGATCTTGGAAAACTGCCATTTTAGCTAAATATGAAGCAATCCCTGATTGGAGATGAAAACTCTTTTTTAGATTTGCTCATCTATTTCAAGAGAGAAACCTAGAAAGGATGTTATATAGCCTTGTACGCCCTTTGGCTGCTCTAGCCATTCGAGCCAATTACCAGCACATTTGCATCTCTAACACTGATCGCATACCCGTTGATAAGCCGGTAATTCTGGCGGCCAATCATCCGACGGCCTTTATGGAGCCCTGTATATTGGCTTGTTTTTTAGGTCGACCGCTGTACTTCTTGGTCAGAGGAGACTTCTTCAAGCAACCATTATACAATTTCTTGCTACGTCAACTGAATATGTTGCCGGTGTTCCGGATGCGAGATGGAGGATACCGAAATCTCAAGCATAACTATTCCACTTTTGAAGCCTGCTTCGAAGCACTCCATGCGAACAAGACCATCATGATCTTGGCGGAAGGCAGAACTATCCATGAGAAGCGACTTCGGCCGATCCAGAAGGGTACCGCTAGGATTGCACTGGGCACTTTCGAACGTTTTCCTGATTTGGAAGATGTTTACGTGGTACCAGTTGGAGTCAATTATACCTATGCAGAAAGAAGCCGTACCCGTGTAATGATCGATTTTGGAGAGCCTTTACGGGCGAGATCTTATTTAGTGGATGGCAAAATTGGCACCAATAGTATCAACCAACTTACGGATGACTTGACAGCAGCCTTGGAGGAAAGGATCGTCATTATTGCGGACCCTGCGGATGAGCCCTTGGCGGAAGACCTGCTTAGGATTCAGCGTCCCCTTCTACATTTACCTGCCTTTCCGGTGATTAATGCAGCAGTTGAGCCTCTTCAGAAAGAGAAGGCAATCACAGATGAGGTCAATGAAACCAAAGCTGAAACTAAGACTTCCTGGAAGTTAGCCACTGCGGCCTTTTTTCAGCGCTTAGAAGATTTTAAAGTGTCAGAGTTTGATGTAATGGGGCCAAAATTGGCTGTTCTACCTACTGTTTTGTATTTGGTCGCAGGTTTTGTTCCCTTCCTCTTGGGCTATCTTTGGAATCTCCTGCCGTTGGGACTTGCCAGATACATAGCTGATAACAAGGTTAAGGACATTACCTTCTACACTCCAGTGAAATGGGCCGTAGGTATCGGAGCCTACCTGGTTTGGTGGATCCTTTGGATTGTCATTTTCTTGACAATGCCGTTGTTTTGGGCTATTCCTTTCCTTTTTGTTCTAACCCTTTTTGGGTATCACGCAGTTTATTATGAAGAAGCGGTAAAGCGTCTTCTGGAATCACGTAGCTGGGATCGACTTTCTAGCAAGGTCAAAGAGGATTTGAAAAACCAAGCTAGTCAATTGTTGCTAGGAAAATTCTGACCAGTATAAATCTTGTGACCAGGATAGTCTTTACCCGTCCTAAAAAAGGAATAAACTTACACGACGAATTTGAAAGCGCTTGATATGGAATCCTTTCGGTTGAAAATGAATGAATTGGGGAGCAAGGAACGTCCTTTTTTATTCCTGATTGACTATGAAATGCAAGCTCCGCAGATCTGGGAATTGCACGAAATTGATTCCAGTGAGCTATTATTTGACATTAATGGCTTTTCTAACTTTGAATTAACGCAATCGATACAATCAGAAAACGTCTTTCTCGAAAAATTTCCAGTATCTTTCAATGCCTATAAGATCGCTTTTGACAAAGTACAGCAAGCGATCCAGATGGGAGATACCTATTTAGCTAACCTGACTTTTGCCACTAAGGTGCTGACGTCGATGGGGCTTCGCCAAATCATTGAAAGGACTGAGGCTCCTTATCGCTTCTACTGGAAAGATCATTGTGGATTCTTCTCTCCGGAATCCTTCATCCGAATCGAGGATCAGAAAATCAAATCTTTCCCAATGAAGGGAACAATACGCGCTGATATTCCTAACGCAAGAGCTTTGCTGTTAGACAATGCTAAAGAAAAGGCAGAGCATGCCACCATTACTGATTTGATCCGTAATGACCTGAGTCAGGTAGCAAGACGAGTCAGGGTAGATCGATATCGCTACGTGGAGGAAATTGAGCATCAGTCTGGTAGACTGTTGCAAACTAGCACGGAAATTGTAGGAGATTTAGAGGTAGATTACTGCAATCATCTTGGCGATATTTTATTGAAACTTCTACCTGCCGGGTCCATTAGTGGAGCCCCAAAAGCTAGGACTGTGGAAATCTTGGCAGATGCGGAGGCTGGACCAAGAGGATACTATACTGGCGTATTAGGATACTTTGATGGTAAAAGCTTGGATAGTTGTGTGGCGATCCGTTACTTGGAACAGGATGGAAATGATCTTTGGTATCGAAGTGGTGGTGGCTTGACATACTTTAGTGATGCAAAATCCGAATATGAAGAGCTCCTACAGAAGATTTATTTACCGATAATCAGCAAGAACAAATCAATGCCAACGTGTTAAATGGAATCTAGAGCCTCTTTTTTGGAATCAATAAGGTTGGAAGATGGGCAGTTCCCTTTTCTAGCTTATCATCAGAATCGTTTCGACCGAACGAGGCAACAATTCTGCAAAAAAGATAAACCCATTTTTTTGGCAGAAACGCTCAAAGTGCCACAGGAGTACAGTAAGGGAGTATACAAAGTAAGAGTAGAATCCCACTGTGATATAATCGAGCTTAGCTACCTCCCTTACCAGATTCGGGCCGTGCATTCCTTGAAACTAGTTGATGGGAATCATATCGATTATCCATATAAATATGCTGATCGATTGGCTATCGATACGCTATTTGCGGAGCGGGGAAACTGTGATGATATCCTAATGGTAAAAAATGGCTTGATTACAGATACCTCCTATGCCAACGTTATTCTTCATGACGGCCAATACTGGTACACCCCAGCAAATCCTATCATGTCTGGTACTTGTAGAGCTAGACTTATGGAGGAGGGGAAGGTTTTGCCAGCCGACATCTATGTGGAGCACCTCAAAGACTTTAAAGAAATCAGGTTAATCAATGCCATGATGAATATCGATCAAGGGCCACGCGTCCCGATCGCCAACGTCTCTATGGAAAACTTCTGATCTCTTCTCTATTCACTTGCCTCGTCCAGTTGATTTAGCAGATGATCTGGTAACTGCTTGGACGCTTTAGCTCCTAAGGCTTTGATCTTTTCAGCTCTCCCCAACAGCGTGTCTCCATATTTTTTTGAATCTACCAGTTTATTCATGGCATCATCATAGGCGGATTGAGCGTTGTTCAAACGGTTGCCGATGGTACTCAAGTCTTGCACGAATCCGCACAGTTTATCGTAAAGTAATCCACTTTGGCGGGCGATTTCCAACACATTTTTCTTCTGCTTTTCCTGCTTCCATATGAAAGATACGGTACGCATGGTGGCGAGTAGGGTAGAGGAGGTAACCAAAACGATATTGTGATCCAGGGCATCCATGAATAGCTTACTATCTGCTTTGGCTGCCACAGCAAATGCAGGTTCTATAGGCACAAACAGTAACAAGTAATCTGGCGTATTGATCTGGTATAGCTGCTGGTAGTTCTTACTGCTGAGGTCTTTAATGTGTTGCCGCAGGCTGTCCGTATGCTGCTTGAGGTACTTTTCTTGCTTCTTATCGTCCTGGGTGTTAAAATACCGCTCGTAAGCTACCAGAGAAACTTTGGAGTCAATGATCAGGTGTTTTCCTTCTGGTAGGTTAATGATGAAATCCGGGCGCTTTTGTTGGCCAGTTTCGTCCTTAAAAGAGCTCTGTACTTGATAGTGGATATCTTTCA
>ENA-UENT01000882-UENT01000882.1-marine-metagenome-genome-assembly--contig:-NODE-882-length-10732-cov-3.500794_pt1 | contig 10732 bp, 7 predicted proteins | sample MGYA00237879_ERZ529330 | MGnify/ENA primary metagenome ERZ529330 (study PRJEB26372, sample SAMN05368345) | marine metagenome | biome: cultured habitat; feature: ocean water; material: water; isolation... | reverse complement strand
CTTAAATCGGTTTTTGGGATGGCCTCTCTTCTATGCAGACAGAAGGGGGGCTTTTTTTATTTCCTTACCTGATGAGTCTGCGTCTTCCTGCCCTCCGATAATAACCACTTTATCATCATAGACCCAAAACTACATTGACTGATTCTCCTAGTAAATTTTGATGTATTCCCTTTCCGTAAATATCTAAGATATGGCTAGATCTAATGGCCCTGCCAGCCCATATTAATTACCCTTATAGATAAAAAATAATTTTTATTTAATTGATTATAAGTTATTTGTGATGTTTTTCTTTTTTTCTTCCTTTGGGTTTCTACAAAATTGGCACGGTATTTTCAAGATAGGGAGTAAATGTAAAAAGGTAAACTAGCTAAAAGATTGACCAGATAATTCTTTATCATAGCAATCGCGAGGATGAGCAATCCAGTAGCAGTTAAATTATCAACTCCACTCATCCCCCCAAACTTACCTTACATTATCAGACCCACTTTGTACTAGAGTAGCTAGAGTCACAGCTTTGCTGTAAGGACCCAAGCTATGCCTATTCCGATCATTATGGCCTCAACACTAAGACTCGGCACTAGTGGTATTCACCACCATTAGGCCTGGCATCCCTATGTCAAAACTCAATTATCATTATAAATACATCAGCATGAAACACTTAATTTGCAACTTTAAAATGGTCAGGTCTAGCCTCTGGGTTACGCTTTACCATCCTCCAAAAGATTGGAGCCTAATGGCTCTTATCGGTCTACTTGGCTTATTGGTTCCTTTTCATGTTCAGGCGCAAGATTGTGATCTGGCCTGTAACAGTGCTCAAGAAGCTCCAGTGCAGTTATCCATCGGTACGGATTGCATCGTTTGGTTAGAGGCCGACGGTATTCTGGAAGCTCCTCAGGAATGCGAAGGCATGAAGTCCTTGGTGTTAAGAGATGAAGAAAATATTCTCGTTGCCGATGGGATGGATCAGGTACAATTTGATGCAAAAAGCTATATAGGAAATACACTCAGTGTGACTGTTACAGATGTCAATACCGGCGTATTCTGTGTAGGTTTTGTACAGTTGATCGATAAGCTGGCACCGACGCTCTCCAACTGTGAAGAAGTTGCGATTAGTTGCATAGACAATACCTCACCCGATTTTACGGGCTATCCGACGATCGATGATAACTGCAGCGAGGATTTCGACCTAACTTTTGAGGACAATATCATTCCAGGAAACTGTACCTCAGGCACGATGAAGAAGATTGAAAGACTTTGGATCGCTTCTGATGCCTTCGATAATCGTGATAGTTGTCTTCAGCTTATTACGATAGAGAGACCCACTTTGGATCAAATCGAATTCCCAGAGAATATGGACCTGAGTTGCGATGCGCCAGATGCAGATCCAACGATCACAGGTTACCCCACCTTTTCCGGAGAAGTCATTAATTCAGATAACACTTGTGGCCTAGTTGTTAAAATGGTGGCCGATACAGCATATATCTGCGATGAATACGAATTTCAGATCCACCGATCTTGGTTGGTGACGGATGAGTGCTCTGGTTTTGAAACGGCTTCTCTACAGATCGTACATATCAAAGACACAACACCTCCTGAAATTACTTGTCCCACGGATTTTACCGTCACCACCGAGGGCGGAGATTGTATTTCTACCATCGAGTTGGAAGAACCGACCATTACCGACAATTGTGATGGAGGAATGGAATATGATGTGATTACCTCTTTTGGTGCGGTGGGCTTAGGACCACATCCCTATGTACCTGCCGGAGTTCATACTGTTCAATATACAGCGACGGATGCCTGTGGAAACAGCTCCATGTGTACGATGTCTGTCAATGTAGTGGATGAAGATGAACCTATCGCCATCTGCGAGGACTTTACCATTGTATCTGTTCCATCTGGTGGGATAGCTATGGTAATGGCCAATACTTTTGATGATGGCAGCTTTGACAACTGCCAAGATGAGGTTTTCTTCAAAGCCCGTAGGATGAATATCGGTGAGTGTGAGCAGGCTAATGGGGATGATTCCCCTTATACGACCGGTTATCAAGAATGGTTTGATGATCGTGTATTGTTTTGCTGTGGAGAGGCAGAGACCGGAGAGATTCAAGTAATCATGCGTGTATACGAACTTGATCCGGGTGAAGGTCCTGTAAATCCAGAGCGGGAAGTAAGCGGAGGAGATTTGCATCGTCATTACTCTGATTGTATGGTTATGGTGCAAATTCAGGATAAGATACCACCACGCTTCTTGACTTGCCCACCCGCGGATACCATTGAATGTAATGAAGAATACCCTGATTGGAGCATCTTTGGTTCTCCACATGTAGAAGATAATTGCGGATACACCTTGGATTCCACCGTGGTAGAAGCCATCAATGATTGTGGTGTGGGAAGTATCATCAGAACTTGGACAGCCACAGATGCTGTAGGTAATTCCTCAGACTGTAGGCAGGAGATCTTTGTGGTAAACTCCAATCCCTTTACAGAAGAAGATATCATTTGGCCAGAAGATTATACTACTGATGTTTGCGGTGCAATGGTCGATCCTGAAGATTTACCAGAAGGCTTTAACACACCACAGATACTAGGAGAACATTGTGGGGTGATCGCGCTAAATCATCACGACCAGACCTTTGACTTAGCTCAGCCTGCCTGTTTTAAGGTATTACGTACTTGGACTGTGATCGACTGGTGTCGTTATGATCCAGATGATCCATTGAGTGAAGGGAGATTCCAAAGTGTACAAATTATTAAAGTACAAGATAATATTGCACCAGCTATTACCTGTCCCTCAGATGTAACAGTAGGTGTATCGGATGATTGTGAAACAGGCGAGGTTAATTTAGATTTAGCATTGGCTGACGACTGTAGTCCTGGCGTTCTAATCAGCAATGATTCTCCTTATGCTAACGCAACCGGAGCGGATGCCAGTGGTTCTTATCCACTTGGAACGACAGTTGTGACTTATTCTGCCTCAGATCGCTGTGGTAATGTGTCCAGCTGTGAGATAAAAGTTACGGTCAGAGATGATGAGGCTCCCCAGCCATTATGTATCGTCGGACTATCCGCCTCTATTTATGAGGAAAATGGGAGCTTCATGGCTCGTCTTGACGCTACGGCCTTTGATGCGGGGGCACAAGACAATTGCACGCCACCCAATCTATTGAAGTATACCATCCGAAGACATGAAGAGGGACAGACAACACCTCCTTCTTCCACTAGTATCACTTTCGATTGTGATGATGTGGGCACGCAGCTGGTTCAACTTTGGGTTACCGATGCATTAGGAAACTCTAGCTACTGTCTCACCTACATTGATGTACAGGACAACAACAGACTTTGCCCGCAAACGAATAACATTACTTACGCGCAGTTGGCAGGAGGTATAGCCACGGAAGTAGGAGAGTATGTACAAGATGTGAGTATTAACGTGACTGGAGGACAACAATTCCAAATGTTTACTGGCGGTAACGGAGGTTACTTATTCCCAGATGTACCTTTTGGGGAAGATTATACGATTGTACCGGTTAAAGACGATGACCTGCTGAATGGTGTTACTACCATTGATTTGGTGTTAATTTCAAAGCACATCTTGAATCTCCAACCTCTGGATTCCCCTTACAAAGTGATTGCTGCAGATATCGACCGATCTGGTCATATTTCAACGATGGACCTGATCCGTTTACGACGATTGATTCTGCATATTGACGAGGAAATGCCGAATGGCAATAAATCCTGGCGCTTTGTGGACGCGGATTATCGCTTCCCAGATGTAAAGAATCCCTTCATGGCTTATTTCCCCGAGATTTTCAATATTAATGACCTGGACTATGATGAGATGCATGCAGATTTTATCGCGATCAAAGTGGGAGATGTGAATTACACGGCGATGCCAAATAGCCTCTTAGGAGTAGATGAACGAAGTACCTACGAAACGGTATCCCTGGAGACCGAGGATCAGCAGCTACAAAAGGGAGAGGAATATACGATAGACTTCAGCTTGGCGGAGATGCGCGATATCATGGCCTTCCAGTTTACACTCCAATATGATACAGAAGGATTAAGCTTCATAGGTGTTGAAGGAGGAGGAATTCCGAACATGAGTGAAAACAACTTTGGATTGCGCTACCTGGAGCAAGGGTTGATTACGGGTAGCTGGAATGAATCTACTGATGCAGATATTGGAGCCAAGGAAACGTTGTTCCGTATGACTTTCCGCGCAGAGAGGTCCGTGCAACTATCGGAGGCCATCAGCATCAGTTCGAGATTGACATTGCCAGAGGCTTATACAAAGGAAGGAGATCCTAGGTTACTGCAATTGAAGTTTGCAGAAATCATTCAGGATGATGGCTTTCAGCTTTACCAAAACAAGCCTAACCCCTTTGGTCAGGAGACGGTTATAGCTTTTAATATGCCGCAATATGACATGGCACAATTAAGCGTATACGACATGACCGGAAAACTAATCCTTCAGCAGGAAAAGCTTTTTCAGGCAGGCTATAACGAAATCACGATTCGAAAAGATCAGCTCCCCGATAGTGGTATATTTTACTACACCCTACAGACAGGGGACCGCAAAGAGACCAAAAAAATGATCCTACTAGAATAAAGGATTAAAGACTATATAAAAGGTGTAGAATGTATTGATGTATTCCGCCCCCACTGAAAGTAGTGGGGGCTTTTTAATTCTTACGATTTCGTTAACATTTGTCGAGTTTTCAGTGATTTTAGCCGAGGAAAGTGGCATTTCGTCGGTAAAACTAGCATCCTTGTAGTGTATTCAACGCAAGGCTACCTAAAGCCCATAAAGCTAAAAAGAGTGTAGCCTTTCTTCCCGACTGTACGAAAACATCTACGAACTTTTACCTTTTTGACAAATCAGGTAGAGGGTCAGAAATAAGGTATGCCGCCCTGTAGGTAAGTACGTTATCTCTGACCGTCTTGCTGGCAAAAAGCTTGGTAAGGACCATCTTTCGCAACGTTTTGATCCACAGAGTAATCGGTCAATAGGGACCATGTGCTCTGAGGATCAACGCAAGCCAAGTGACTTTCGATGCAGGAGTCACACAAATCCGCGAGGGGGCCTTCGTGCCTCTTCGACTGAAAACCAAGTAAACTTTGAAAGAGAAAGCAGTGCATCATCCTATGAAAATAGCTTGATCGCTGCTGCTTCTCTCCTTTAAAACCATTACAGAAAACCAGAAAATACGAACCCATGCAAGAATTACTTCAAGCCGCTTTTAGTACACCAAACATTGTGTTTACGGTCTTGTTGTTGGTTGTTATGTTGTACTGGGTGAGTGTATTTATGGGGCTATTGGACATGGGCTCCTTCGATGTTGATCTGGACGTAGACATGGATGTAGATGTCGACGTGGATGTCGATATTGATGCAGATGTCGATGCCAATGCAGAAGTGACTGGTGGAGGGCTAGCAGGAATCTTGCATTTCTTTAACCTTGGACAGGTACCATTTATGATCATCATGACCTTTTTGGTACTCAGTATGTGGAGCGTTTCGATCTTGTTAGATCACTATGTTGGCCATGGCTCCTTAGGTTTTGCGGCACTGATGTTTATACCCAATTTGGCGGGAAGCCTTTTGATCACTAAGGTTGTTACTAGTCCTTTAGTACCAATTTTCAGAAGCTTGGATACCTCCGAGGAGCCAGTAGACTACATTGGCCAGGTTTGTACCTTGTTGCTAAGTGCTAGTCCGAATGACCTTGGACAAGCGGAGGTGAGTGTAAATGGCAGTAGTTTATTGGTAAGCGTAATGGCTGATCGAGAGGAAATTAAGAAAGGAGAAAAAGCACTGATTGTGCAAGAAAATAAAGAGAAGTCGTATTTCATTATTCAAAAACTAGAAGAATAAATTATGGGACCATTCGCAGGTATGATGATTTTATCCATCATCATGGGTTGTTTAGCGCTTTGGATCTATGCGATCATTGATATTGTAAGAGGAGGATTCAAAAGTGAGGGAGATAAGATCGTATGGTTAGTTTTAGTACTACTTGTACCCGCGATAGGTACGGTATTGTACTACTTGATTGGACAAAAGCAAAAGCAAGAACCTGGTGATCTAGTGTAGATCGCTGGATTGTTGAAATACGCGGAACTACTAAAATGGCGCTCCTCTACAAAAGCTCGTGCAGCAGGGCCAGCTTCTGGCTGGTCTCTGCCGAGCATGACGTGAAATCATAACCCTAAAAGGCATATAAAATGACATTGGTAATGACAACTAACCCACTCTTACGAGGCTTATGTCGATGGTGAAAAACAGTCTTGTCCTTATGGGGTCTCTTACCCTTAAGGAGAATTGTTCTTCTCGTATCGAATTCCATAAAACTCGAAAAATCCTCAAAAAATGCTTTCAACAATTGGATACGTGATCATCGGTGCTTTTGTCATCGTGACTTTCGGTATCATTATAATGATTGCCAGGTGGTACAAAAAAGTACCGCAAGGGCAAGCGCTAGTACGTACAGGTGGTAGTAAGCCCAAAGTGGTCTTCAAGAGCGGTATGTTTGTGATTCCCATCATACATATGGTCGAAAAAATGGACCTGTCTGTTAAGACGGTGGAAATTGCTCGACTAAAGGAAGATGGCCTGATTTGTAAGGATAACATGCGCGCAGACATCAAGGTGGTTTTCTTTGTTCGTGTGAACTCAGATACCGATGCCATATTAAAGGTAGCACAGACTATCGGTGCGGCTAGAGCCTCTGATCCAAGTACGCTTAAGCAACTTTTCGAAGCCAAGTTTTCGGAGGCGTTGAAAACGGTGGGTAAACGATTTGACTTTGTCGAACTCTATGATAACCGCGAAAAATTCAAAAAGGAAATTATAGCCATCATCGGCTCAGACCTTAACGGCTATGTGCTTGATGACTGTGCCATTGACTACCTCGAACAAACACCTATAGAATTCCTTAAAGCCGATAACATCCTCGATTCTGAAGGTATCAAGAAGATCACAGAATTGACGGCTGCCCAAAAGGTTAAAGCGAACTTCATTCGACGGGAAGAAGAAAAGACCATCAAGGAGCAGGATGTAGAAGCACGCGAGGCTATCCTCGAATATGAGCGCCAATTGGCGGAAAAAGAAGAACGCCAGAAGCGAGAAATCGCTAACATCAAGGCGAGAGAAGAGGCGGAAATCGCCAAGATTAGTGAAGAGGAGCGCCTGCGATCTGAAATGGTGCGCATCAAAACGGAAGAGGAGCTATCTATAGCTGAAGAGAATAAGGCGAGACAAGTCGTGATCGCTGCTAAGAACAAGGAGCGCGCTGAAGCCGTAGAGAACGAAAGAGTAGAGAAAGACCGCTTGCTAGAGCAAACGGAGAAGGAGCGGATCGTGACCCTTGCGGAGATTGAGAAGGAGCGTGCGATTGAAGAAGAGAAGCGCAACATCCAGGATGTGATCCGGGAGCGTGTGATGGTGGAGAAAAAGACCGTAGAAGAGGAAGAGAAGATCAAAGATACCCGTGAAGTAGCAGCAGCTAATCGTTCCAAGCAAGTGGCAGTAATCAAGGCGGAAGAAGCTGGTGAATCTTCTATCATCGAATTGTCTAAGACCGCAGAAGCTGAAAAGCTAGCGGCTGAAATACAAGCACAGAAGCTCTTAATTGATGCGGAGGCAGAGAAGAATGCAGCTGAGAAAGAAGCAGAAGCCCGTAAGATTCGCGCCGAAGCTAAAGCTGCTGAAGAAGCGACTATTGGTTTGTCTGAGGCGCAAGTGATTGAAGCCAAGGCCAAGGCGAAGGAGCATGAAGGTAGCCTCGAAGCGATCGTAATCGAGAAGAAGGCGCAAGCTGAAGCCACAGCTATCGCAGCTAAGGCAGAGGCTATGCATAAGCAAGGTTTGCTCGAAGCAGAAGTACTGGCTGAGAAAGGCTCTTCCGAGGCTAAGGTCACTACTGAGAAAGGCTCAGCGGAAGCCAAGGCGCTTGAAGAGAAGCTTGTAGCAGAAGCCAAAGGCGTAGAGCAGAAGGCACTGGCTATGAAGAAGCTCGACGGCGTAGGCAAAGAGCACGAAGAGTTCAAGCTACGCTTGGAGAAAGATAAGGAAGTCCGTTTGGCTGAGATCGATATCCAGCGCTACGTGGCAGAGGCTCAGGCCATGGCATTGGCGGAGGCCTTCAAGCAGGCTAATATCGATATCGTAGGCGGCGAGGAAACATTCATCAACAATGTGATGAATGCTATCAATCGCGGTAAAACGGTCGATCGTATGATCAATAGCAGCCAACATTTAGGGGACCTAAAAACCGCTCTTTTTGGTAACGGCAACGGTTCTACCGGCCTGTTAACCCAGATTAAAGATGCTGTCAAATCATCGGGTTTTAAAACCAGTGACATCAAAAACTTGACGCTAGCCGCCCTGCTGTACAAGCTACAGCAAAAAGTTAGTGACAACGAAAAAGGTGACATTAGCAAACTCATTGACCAAGTACAGCAGTTTGGCTTGACTGATCAGCTAGTCGGCACGATACTGTAAGATTTTTTGGGCCGCTTCGGCGGCCCAAACCTTATCTAGCCAATACATCCAAAGTTTCTAATACTTCGGATGTATTAACTTCAAGCTCCAAAACTTCGGAAGCTTGGTTACGCTCTCACCCTTAAAACTGAACCCATGGCCATGAACAATTGGGGCGGAATTAAGGAGCATATGACCCAAACGCCTCGAAAGGCTTTTGGCAGCAGAAAAAAAACGCGCACTTTTAGCCGCTCAACACCACGCCTATCTAAAGCGGCAGAGCAACTCGCCATTCAGAAAAAGAGAAAAAAGATTATTCGAGAATTCGTTTGTTTCGGCCTCCTGCTGATCCTACTCGTCTATGCCTTGTGGCAATGGTGGTTTATCTCCTAAGATTGGATCTTTTACTACTCACACTCAAAGATCGTTAATGGACAACCGCTCTACTCATTTCAGGACCACCACCTATGTGGGGCTCTTTATCACATTGGTGCTAACTACCATTTTCTGGTATCCCTCCGTTTACAAGTCTATTTTACCTACGGATTTCGAACTGCGCAACTACCTCATGCAAGGCATAGATTGGTTGGTCGTATTGACCATAGTTGGATTGATCATCTTCGGAGAAAGGGATAAGCTGTCTACCCTGCAATTCAGGCCGATCACCTTTGAGTCTTTTTCACTCGGCATGGCATTAGGTGGATTCAGTATGCTCTACCTAGTAGCACACCGGTTTCTAGTCAATGCATCAGGCCCCGAAACTAATCTTGGCCCAGATCTAAGTAGTCCTGGTCTCGATACGGTAGGCCCTGAATTTATCTATGTATATGGCCTATTCAGCCTTCTGACTGCAAGCTTTGCAGAGGAGATCATCTACCGCGGCTATGCAACGGAACGATTACTTCGCCTACAGGATAAAAAGTGGATGGCCTTCTTACTACCCTGGGTAGCATTCACCCTAATGCATTATCGAAAAGGGTTGGAGCATATGCTAGGGGTAGCAGTGGTAGCCGCCTTGATGCAGTGGTACTATATGAAGTATCGAAACCTGACGATTACTGTGATTGGTCATCTATTTATTGATTCAATGGCCTTGGTGGGAATATTCTATGAGCATTTTACTAGGGGGTGACTAATAGTAGACAAGACATCCGAAGTTTCTAAAACTTCGGATGTCTTGTCTACTATAGGCAGATAATGACGGATTTCGAACAGAAATGGATTATTTCGGTTGTATTGGTACATAAGTCTGGTGGCTATGGACTAATTTGTAGAGTAGATCGCAGAAGCAATTGTATGGCTGGGTAATCGAAAACGGTTCCAAAACTATACTCAACTCAGTCCTCGAGCCCCAGTTTTAACCTCTTTCGTTCAAACGTTAAATGCTAGTCATGATAAAGCAATATTGGAAATTCGCCTTTATGATTTCATTGGTCCTTGCGTTGGGATCCTGTGAAAAAGCAGATAACCCGACGCCGCGGATCGACTGGCACACCTATACCGGTAAGTGGAAGAACGTCAATGCCTCGGCCAATGATATCAGTCGGATCATCCTAACGCGGAGAGAAATCGGGCGCATCACATTGCAGGTTTGGGGGCGTTGTGGAACGGAGGTATGTCAGACAGGGCTTTTTTCCTTCACCGAAGCGGAACTAAGAGAACAGACCCTGTCGATTCAGTTGCAAATAGATGGCGAGCCATTGTCCTTGAGCTTAGGCGCTACTGAAAGTAGGAAGTTGGAATTGAAGGCAATTGATGAAAACTCGAGCTTTGATACCCAGTTTTTCTCCTGGGAACCAACAGCTTCCTTTTTTGAGCAGGTTACGGCCACCGATGTTCGCAGCTTAGAAATGACGGACACGCCTATCAACGCTGGACCAGATCATCCCGATAATCTATTGGTTTCGGGCACGATTATGGTTTTTCAGACCAGTGATAGAAAACTTGGTAAAATTCAGGTGATAAGCAATTCCCACTATCTCAGTATAAGATGGCAAACCTTTGCTGCCGATGGCACACCCAGTCCTTTGGTTGACTATTTCCCCCTATATAAGACAGGCTACTATGACTTGGATGAAGGGAAAGAAGATGAGTCTACAGATCATCTCTATAGCGACTTTTATTGGTCACTGGAAGACCGCACCATTCGTTGGCTACAACCAGTAAATGCATCTACTTTCGCAGCCTATCATTTAGAAAGGAGGAATTAATTGACCCAAGTTGCGATGAATGAGCGCAAAAAAGGAA
>ENA-UENT01000878-UENT01000878.1-marine-metagenome-genome-assembly--contig:-NODE-878-length-10778-cov-3.158678_pt1 | contig 10778 bp, 7 predicted proteins | sample MGYA00237879_ERZ529330 | MGnify/ENA primary metagenome ERZ529330 (study PRJEB26372, sample SAMN05368345) | marine metagenome | biome: cultured habitat; feature: ocean water; material: water; isolation... | reverse complement strand
GTGCAGTGGCATTTCCTTTTCCAAGATAATCTTGAAGCGATCCAAAACAGCCAATGCGCTGACCTCATCTGCCTGCATCATCGCGGAATACCCGGCGATATCGGCAAATACAATGATGGCTAATTTTCTGGATTCCTGCATTTATGGGCTGTTTAGGTCGTTCCAATTTACAAAATTCTCACAATTCGCTTCATTTTCCTAGTCCAATTCGCTCTGTGACATTACTTTATCGGCTTTTAGTCATGGAATAGTTTAATGCTTTTAACTTCATGCTTTTTATGATGTATTTTGTCTTCTGACAATGTTTACACACAAATCTTAATCTGCATTAATGCCTTGGCAGTCCAATTGCTATACATTTGACTTAATAATCATAAAATTGCAGCTAAACAATAACCTATGCATATACTTATAACGGGCGGGCACTCCGGTATTGGCCTTGAACTCACTAAAAGATTATTGGCGGAGGGGCACGATATTGGACTCATTGTTCGAACGGAAAAAAGAGTAAAAGATGGGCTTGAGGAAATCGAGCAATCTGAAAAACTGAATTTCTTCATTGCTGACCTGAGTAAACGTCAGGATCTTCTCAATGTAGCTGATCAGATCAAGGCAAAATGGCCATTAATCGATGGTATTTTTCACAATGCGGGCGTTTTACTAGACAAGGCTTACTATTCAGCGCAAGGGAATGAGATGCATTTCGAAGTAAATTCGCTGGCACCCTACTTTTTGAGCTTGGAGCTCAAATCCTGGCTTGATAAAGCAGAAGCCCCCTTCATAGTAAATACAGCGACCGATGCTATGCACAGGCAAAAGCCACTCGATATTCCTGATTTAAAAAAGCCTAAAAAGTTTGTCAAGCTTATAGGGTCATATATGCGTTCCAAATACGCTATGGTTTTACTAATGAATCATCTAGCAAAGGAATGGCCTAAGGTAAGGATTGCGAGTGTGGCTCCTGGGGCAATCAAGACCAAGATGACAGCGGGAGCAGGAATGCCATTCTTTTTGGTTCCTATACGAAACTTATTTTTCAGCTCGCCGGAGGCAGGCGCTGACAAGTTGTATCAAGCAGCATTTGATAAGCAATTTACCGACTCCAGTGGCATATACATATTGAAGGGGAAGGCAAGACCTGTCAAACATCAGTTGACTGCCAAAGAGCTCGCGGAGATAACCGCTTAATGATCAAAAACATTTCGGTTTATTTTTCTTTGAATTCCAGTAACTCTTCTGGAATAGCCTCTAGTTCTGTTTCTGGATAGCACTCTTTTTGCTGGGCTCTTAAGGTAAAGAAAACCCTTGCTATGTCTGCCTTTGTTCGTTGGCTATCTGCAGACCTAAATTTCCGCAATTGCAACTTCCGTCCATCTGCATATACTGTATGTCGCTGTCCATCAGCTGCTGCAGCATTTTGATATACAATTTCCCAATGCATAAAGGCAACTTCATAGTCTTTGTCTTTTAATTTATCCCGATAGACCACGTAGCTGTCTTCAGCAGCCCTCTTTTCTTTTTCAGGTAGATCTTGGAAGATTGGACATTGCGTATTTCCCTTACCTGGGACAATAATGGTGCAGAGAACCATGAGGAATGCCGAAGTCAAAATGCTAAACAATTTCATAATCGAGAGATTTATGACGATCAATTAGTTATACTCTTATTGATGAAAATAAGGATCAGTTTGGCGTTTAATTGTTTAACATACAACCTTGAGGGGTTTAGGCAGTATCATTGATAGAAAAAGGTTTACTGCACTACTACCGCTTATGATTAGGGTCTTGTATTAATTCACCAAACTACCCTAATACTTATGTTGACCAGACAATTTCCGATCGTGATACTCCTGGTGTTTAACCTTCTATTTGCTAAGGAAATACAGGGACAGGCGTCCAAAGTGGTCATTGTTAATCTAGATTCCTTACGAAATCAATCTGTCATTGGGGAGTGGGAACAAGCCTTAAGAGAAGAAACAAATTTGCAAGAGTACGGGCAAGAGTTAGTTGACTCCTTTATAAAAGAACAACTTGTAGTTCAAGCCCACCAATGCCTTAGTCCGGCGGCCTGGGAGGAACAAGAAAAGCAGCTAAAAAAACACCAAAATGAAATTCGAAAGTTAGAACGCAAAATGGAGAATATCGAAAGACTCCTCTCACCAGAAATTAATAACTTTTTGATGCGTCAAGTCCTCCTGCTATTGCCGGAAGTCAAATTAAATTTCAAGGCCGCTTTTCTATCTATTGCTACGCCTGTTTTTGTCGATGAAACAGTAAAAAAGGATTTGATATACCTCAGCTACTGGTTTATCCAAGAAATTAATAGTCGACCGGCGATCCTAGAAGACTGGCTGTCATTCCGCCAGAATTTGATTGAACGAATTGAAAAAGCACGCTGGTAGAAATTGATGTATATCTTTAGTACATCTTGAAACTAGCTACCGGGAAAGTTTTTCTTTGTCAACCAGTTTCTATCCCGAGCTTGTTAAATAACCAGAAGGCCAAGCACAGTTTTCCGCTCTCACAGGAGTGGGCATTCCTTTTTTATATCTTGCAGCTGAGACCCTACTCAATAAAGAAGTTTAAAACGTGCTATCCTATTCATTCATCCTATACTTTTTATTGTTTCCTTCAACGGAGCAAGCAGATTACTTTCAATATCATCAGTCGATCAACCAGGCTGAGGAGTACATCGTACAAGAAGCTTTTGATAGTGCCTTGCAGAAACTAGATGCCGTATTGAACCAGTATGAGTTTTGCTTTACGAAGGATTACTTATTGGCAAGTCAAGTATCGCTGTTAGTGGGGCAGAGAGACAGAAGTCAATTCTGGGCCAAGCGCGCGATGGAACAAGGCTATCTGCTAAATTGCTTGCGTCAGATTCCCATTTTTAACGATTCCCTAAATACAGCAGAATGGGATAGTTTGGCAGCTTCATTTTCATCTCTCCGCAAGGACTATTTACGTAGGATTAATTTGGAGATGCTCACGGAATTAAGCCAGAGATACAGGGTGGAGCAAGAAGCAAAGAGAACGGATGAATACTGGCCTGTGGTCCGCGGTAATTTTGATCGAATTAGACAACTGATAAGTAGCGATTCAGGATTTCCAGGGGAGGCCTTAGTAGGTATAGATTATGCCAGGCTTGCCGATGGATTATCGGATTGTGACGCGGGCAATTCCAAGGTCGTTGTCACCTTGCTTCACTATCCACATCCCATTGCGGAGATAGGAGAGGAGGCTTTCTTGCGAGCTATTGGTCATGGTAGGTTACACCCTAGGGAATTTGCCTGTATCTACAACTTCGAAAAACAGCGGATTTCAGTCTTATACCACCAGGCTCAGCGGGACGATCGCTCCCTTCCCGCTTACCACTTCAATTTCCCTTTTGCCCCAAAGTCAGATGATCTAGATAAGGTCAATGCAGATCGAGCTCGCTTTGGTATTGGAAAATATCAAGTGGATCAACGGAAGAAAGCGATCGAAAATAAGTACGGTTTAAAGCTGCGATTTAGCAACGATATATAAACCAGTGGTTTGTCTCAACTTTAATAGGCCCGCACCTCATATACACCTTTGGTACAACGGGTATTCGTGGAACATCCGCTTGTCCCATAATCATGAGGTGCAGCCAACACACGCAGGTCACTTAAGCTGGGCCCTGTCATTTTTATGGTGGTACCTTCGAAAAAGTAATTTTTTACACCTTTCCGACCCATCCATTTCTTTGATACTTTTTTGAAGCGAGGTCGACTTGTATGCAGGTTGTAGACTTCCCATATATCTAGCCAGGACCGAGTACTTCCTATGCCACCGTGTGTGGCGATTAAGACTACTTTACCGTTAGCTAATTGCCCAAGCCAGAGGGAATTGTAGGCTGACCAATTTTCATCTATGCCCTTTATCACCGCACTTTTGGCAGAAGGGAAATAGGCAGTTTGATTAAACCCGGAAGTAGCGTGTTTCGTGTTTGATCGCCATATGGTGAGGTTTTTGGCGTCCCAACCCGCTCCGATCATATAGGTGTAATTCCCAATGGTGGCGTAGGCTAGTGCTCCGATGTGGCGTTTGGGTACTAAGATATTCTTGCCATTTTGATAAATCATCTGGTTCCCAATAATCTTATAGAACTCGATATAGCTATTATCTGATTTGCCATCAGCCATAGCAACAGGGAACGTCTTGTTATAGATTTGAATAGAAGAGGGATGATTGTACCTAGCTGCGGCTCGACTTTTAACCGTGTGCACGGCTCTGCCGTTGCTGCCATTGTACAACATCATGTAGCCACCTCTATCCTTACTACATTTATCTTGGCAAGTCAGCACGATTTGATTGCTTTCTGCGCTCCAACCAAGTCCTTGCATATGACAGTCACAGGGTAAGGACGAAGTACTTGTATACTTCTTACTGGGACCAGATTCCACTTTTAGATTACCAGCGTTAACAAAGGAATTAGGTAAACGATTGCCTGATCTTGGCCGATAGGTGGTGACCGTTTTTTTTCTAACCCTCAAAGAAGAAACCTCGTCACCGAAGCCCAGCTTGTGCAGGTCAGCGTAGGACTTATTCAAGGTAATCCTCTTACCGCGGTAAGTATCATGTTGATATAAGGTAACCTCGGTGCCTGGGGCTACTTTAATGGAACTAATCTTATCATTTCCGACTGGCCCGAGCTTATTTTTGTTCCAACTCCCGACGGTAAATACCTTTCGCTTTCCCTTGTAGTATTTGTGTTCATAGACAGTAATCTTAGCTGAGGCAGCATCTGTCTCAAGTGCAGAAGTGAAGGAAAAGTGGAAAATGAAACTGGCCAGCAGGGTAATTGAACCAAAAACGTAAATACGTTTCTTTTGAAATCGCAATTTCAATGAAGTTTTCATGGTTTTTTGTATTTAAAGGATTTTAGAATTTACTATAAACCTTAGGATTGGCCTCATCTCTTCCAGGAACGAAGTCTCTTAGCAGGTACTAGTAGACCGGCATGGCAAGAGCTTGCCCAGGAAATCTAAGGCTTTGTCCTTCTCATTAGGCAAAGCTTTCGAATTGGTACACAATCTTAATTGATGGTCAAAATTCAGCTTGCGTTCCCAGGCCATAGATAGCAATGGATAGTTATATGGAATAACTCCAATGGACCTTATTCGAGAATTCAGGCCGTGCTGTTGTTAAGCAGGAAACTACGGTGCTGAGTAAATGGGAGAGTAATAGCTGTAAAACAGCTAAATGATGAGACAAAGATGTAGGATTTTTTTGAAAAAATCCAATACTATCTCTAATCTGGTGCTTAAGAGGAGCCAGATTCAAAGAAAAACGCCATCATCCAGTTGAATGGATGATGACGTTGGTCCTTAATAAACCATTAGCTTGCCTGACCCTTGTTTTTGCGGGCTAGTCAAGCGGAAATAGTAGTGACCGGTGGGTAATTTTTCCACTGGGAGAGTGAATTGTTCCGCTTTAATATGGTCTGCTACGTACACCTTTTGCCCTTTCGTATCAAATACTTCCAGGCGAAAGACTTCCCGGTTTGGATTAGGAAAAAGTAGTTTGGTCTGATGCTTTGCTGGGTTGGGTTGAACGCTGATAACAACTGCGTCGGCGTAGGAATAGGTGCCTGATATTAGGCCACTTTCCACACAACCGTTGCGGATGACCGGTGTCACCTGCTCCCCGTACTCGTTCACCAATTCGATGACTTTTTCCAAGCAAAGATCTGCTTGCTCGAGATCAAAGAAGTGGATCCGGCATAGGGGATGAAAAGCATCGGATTTTCGGATGGTAGCATCTTCAAATGATAAGCCAGCTACCATGGCTTTGTTAATACTGTTTCTCAGTGCTACAGGGTAGTCTATGGAATCAACAAGACTTTCTGCTCTGATAATGGAAAAACCATCCATCTTCACTTGGAAAGCCATTACATTACTGTTTGGGTTTTTAAGTGCTAGATCGACAAACCCAGCCTCATAGTTAACATGATGAATGCTTAGTTCAACACTATCTCGCTTATTTGCAATTCCAGCTGGAAATTCACAATGATCATGCAATCCTTGACCTGAATGGATGTGATCAGTGCCATAGCGAAGACAACTCTTCAATAGCGCCGCATCGTATATCGTGATTTCTCCATCTCCACTGAGGTCTAAACAGGGCGTAGCTTCCAATGATTCGGACATGATACCGTCAAGGTATAGACTCAAGTCTAAATCGTTTAGTACTCCGTTACCATCTATGTCGCCACTAAGTGCTTCTCCATTGCAATTTCCTTCGCAATCAGCTTGCGCTGGCCCGTAGGGTTGCCCGGCACAGTCCATATAAGGATCACAATCCGGATCTACTGTTAATTCCAATTGGCCACTAGACCGATCCAAATAGATGCAGACCTGCGCCCAGTTGTTTTCTATGGTTTCTTCGTATTGTCCTAGGAAGTCTGGGGCATTTTTCCAATTGATTCGCGTGACCAAGGTGTACATGCCATCTGCTAGATCTGTTACATCTATCCACTGGCATTCCAGCTCTGCCCAATATCGATCAAGGCATCCGGGCGAAATGCCCATCAAATCACAGGTAAACTGTTGTTCACCAGTAGGACAAGCCAAATCCATTACACAGAAGCCATTCTTGAATCCGCCTGGAAGTTTCTGACCATTTGCATCGTAGATGATGTATTCCGCATAGTTTTCGAAATGGTAATGATTATGGCAATTATTCCAGGTGAATTGATCGTTGTCTTGGGATGGGGTTCCCAGGAAGTAAGCTTTCTGCCCGATGTTGTGAATCTCGGTGTCAAAGCGCACGATATCTCTCCGTCCGTAACCACTTACGCACTGTTCTTCGATCAAACAGACATCCTCGACAAATAAGCTGTCTAGTTTGATGGAATGGATGAGCAATTCCTCATTGATAGCCAAGTCCGGCCCTTGTGGACAAGCAGGATCGAATAGAGGGAGGCAGCTCCCGTCATCAATTGTTGCCAAAGGATTATAATTACATGAAGTAGAATCAGTACATCCCACTACAGGCCCCAGATAGTGTAATTCCCAACTGATTGATTCCGTACAATCTTCTCCTTCATCTCCAATCCGGATAAGGTAGGCTTTGTTGGCTTGAAGATAGGCTTGAACTTGCGCTTGAGCCCCGCACTCCTCCGTATCATTGTTGAAGAAAATGGTTCCAGCATTATCCTCCCGCTGCCCATTTCCTTCGCAAGTATCATACACCCAAATCTTAGTGTCGCAGTGGTTGAGGGAGCAGGTATTAATCATATATATGCCTGCTGAATCTGGTGTGAACTGATACCAATGATCATCAAAACTGGTGAGGAAGGACTCATCAGCCAAGATAGGAGTAGGATTCGTGCAAGTCTCCCCAGTTTCACAGAATAATTTGAAGGTCGCTGTCCGTTGAAAGGCTTGGTTCCCAAGGAGTATTTCACCGTCTTTATCAATACGGAAAAACCCAGGACTGCCAATACCGTCTCCATAACTGTCAGAAATATTGAAGCTCAGACAAGTCCCATTGGGTACACAAACTTCGTGCTCATACAATTGATTGTTGGCATAGCTACCACGCTTTATTTCAAGAAGGATAGCACCTTCCAGTGTCTCTAAGGTCCAGGAGGTTTCATATCCAAACCGATCCGTTTGGACAGAGATGACGATCAAGGACTCATCAGGTGCACAGGTCACTTGGGCTGCCAATGTATGATGAAGTAATGAGATCATTAGCACGCAAAAAGTAGAAAGTAGTTTCGGCATTTTCCTTAGTTTCAGATCTTCTCAATGCAGCATTATTGCATGTTCACTAATCACCAAGGGGTACATCATGCTTATCTGAGGGACTAAATTTTGGGTTAAAATGATACTGAACAGAGAAATTCCCGCCAATCTTAAGGAATCAGCCACTGGAGCATGAGTCCCAAAGACTAAGTTTTGGAAAGTTCTCTAACTATGATTGAATTGTAAACTATAAACTTTCGGTTGGGAGACAGCTTTATTAGAGGTCTCGGTGTTCAGCCTCAAGGGGGGACATAAAGCACATTAGATCGGTATGGAATGGCTTCAAATGTAGGCAATTATTCCGCTAATATCAATAAGTTAGAATTCTTTTTATTTGAAATATGAAAAAAATATATTTAACAATAGATTCGCGTTCTTTTCTCTTGTCGTTCATACTCCAATTAGGTACATAAGTCTACAAATTGGATACTATTTTGAAAGAAATCTTCCTTTTATATACGATCTTTGTCGCCCTGTCAATTAGAGCTTTTATGAAAAATTATCTACTATTTGCATTCTTGCTCGGATTTCTATGCAATGTATCCGCCCAAGAAGCAAGCCCCATCTACCATAGAGTCAAGGTCGATCTATACCAGAAAAACCTTTGGCAGATCAGTAGGCTCGGCATCGAAGCTGATCATGGTACCATCTATCCCGGAAAATATTTGATCAATGACTTTGCTGAGTGGGAAGTTCAGCGATTGCGGCAAGCTGGCTTTCAATTGGAAATCTTAATTGAGGACGTGGTGTCTTTCTATCAGAACCCACAAAGAACGCCACTGCAGGAGCGAAACCCTACGGAATGTTTTGTTTCACCTATTACGGACTATCAAATTCCAGAAAACTTTTCGCTGGGAAGCATGGGGGGATTCTTTACCTACCAAGAGATGTTGGAGCATCTGGATGCCATGCATGCTAAATTTCCAAACTTAATCACGGAGCGGGCGCGGATCGGCAACCATCTCACAACAGGTGGAAATCGCATCTACTGGTTGAAAATCTCAGATAACCCTGAACTTGAGGAGGCAGAACCAGAGGTACTTTATACGGCCCTTCATCATGCCAGAGAACCTAATAGTCTAGCACAGCTCATTTTCTACATGTGGTACTTGTTGGAAAACTATGAAAAGGATGAAGAGATTCGCTATTTACTCGATAATACGGCGCTTTATTTTATTCCCTGTGTTAATCCAGATGGGTATCTTTTTAATCAAGAAATTGAGCCAGCGGGTGGCGGATTGTGGCGTAAGAATCGCCGTGTGCTAGAAGATGGCTTTGTGGGCGTGGACTTGAATCGAAATTATGGTTTTGAGTGGGGCTATGATAATTCGGGATCTTCACCCAATCCACAATCAGATGTATATCGAGGTACAGCTCCTTTCTCCGAAGTAGAAACGAGAGCAGTGCGAGATTTTTGCCAAGATCATAACTTTCGAGTGGCTTTGAACTGCCATACCTACGGTAAATTGCTGGTTCATCCTTGGGGATACCTCGATGCTCCCACCGCAGATGCCGATATCTTTACCAATTGGGCAGAACTGTATACTCAACAAAACAACTATTTAGCGGGTACGGGCTCTGAGACGGTGGGGTATACAGTAAATGGAGATGCCGACGATTGGATGTATGGAGCTGTAGATATTATATCTATGACGCCAGAGGTTGGCGGCGGGGGACAAGGCGGCGGTTTTTGGCCCTCACAGGGTCAAATTCTTCCCAATTGCAAAGCAAGTATGTGGATGAATCTGGCGGCCACCAGGGTCTTGCATCGTTTTGGGATTGCCAAGGACCGTGGACCAGCAATTTTGTCTATGGAGAATCCATCGATTGCCTTTTCTTTAAAACGATATGGCCTTGAGCCCGGACCGCTAGACGTAAAACTTACATCCCTTACTCCTGCGGTAGAAGTTGATTTTGGCTCCAAAACTTTTACCGATCTGGATCTATATGAAGAGGTACAGGATGAATTTGCTTTTAGCCTGACGGGAGATCTACAGGAAGGACAACTGGTAGAATTTGAATTGAGTGTAGATAATGGCAGCTTCCTTGTTCGGGATACCATTGAAAAACTAATACGACTGAAGGAACCACTGCTAGAAGACAACTTAAGTACAACCAATAACTGGCAATCACAAGAAGGCTGGGGCATTACCACTTCTAATTTTGTCAGCGCTCCTTCTAGCATGACAGATTCTCCATCCGGAAGATACGGCAATGATGCCAACACTTTCTTAGAGATGAAGAGCTCCATTATTGCTCCGGATTTCGAGGATGCTTACTTGAGTTTCTGGGCGCGCTGGATCACCGAGAGCGATTTTGATTTTGTACAAGTGCAGATAGCCGTAAACAATGGCGGTTTCGAACCGCTTTGTGGTCAATACTCTGAACTTGGTACACGGAATCAAAGAGAGGGAGAGCCGGTCTACGATGGTGCCCAATTAGATTGGGTACACGAAAACATTGCTTTGAAGGATTTCTTGCAAGCAGGAGATGAATTCAGGATTAGGTTTGAATTTGTTAGTGATCGATTCATCACAGCTGATGGCTTTTATTTTGATGATTTACAGCTTTTCTTCTTTGAACAGGATAATATCAGTGCGGTTGATGTAAATGAGGAGGATTTTGCTCATAAGATTAAGGTTTATCCTAATCCCACCACGGATGAACTTAACCTAAAGTGGCCTGAAGCCTTCGGTGCGCCGGGGGGGATCGATTTATTTATATACGATCAATTGGGCAGACCCGTACAACAGATCAGTAATATTCCATCATTGCAAAACACCTATTTGCTAAGGATAAAGGATCTCCCTGCCGGTGCCTATTGGGGGCAACTTAGGAATGCCAAAGGAGACCACCGTAGCTTCCAGTTTTTTACCCTTGGAAAAGATAATTGATGGAATTTAGTGTGATTATTTGCATTTAAATAAAAGTCGCCTTATATTTGCAATCCAATATCGCGGAGTGGAGCAGTTGGTAGCTCGTCGGGCTCATAACCCGAAGGTCG
>ENA-UENT01000875-UENT01000875.1-marine-metagenome-genome-assembly--contig:-NODE-875-length-10815-cov-7.766370_pt1 | contig 10815 bp, 10 predicted proteins | sample MGYA00237879_ERZ529330 | MGnify/ENA primary metagenome ERZ529330 (study PRJEB26372, sample SAMN05368345) | marine metagenome | biome: cultured habitat; feature: ocean water; material: water; isolation... | reverse complement strand
TTCTACGTTTTAGTTTGCTCTTGATTCGCATTAATTATTGATCTCTCCTTTTTATCCTCAGAGGTGGCATGCCCGAAAATTCGGGTATGCCGCCTTTGCAGGTTTTGCATTAGTACCACAATACACCAACCATTTCAGACCATGAAAGCGACACTTACCGGCTTGCTCTACCTTACCCTTCTGCTGATGGCCACCCACTTCATCAGCTTTGTGCCCCCAAAGGCATACACTGCTGCTGAGGCACTGCGCAATGTACGTGCTGAATTCCAAACCGCTCTTACCGAACTGGACCAGACCGCGGCGGCGTATGAGGCCACTGCGGATGCTTTCGTGCGGGGGGAAGCCAGCGCTGAAGCGCTTCAAAAAGTACATTCCCAGACCCGGCTTGCCTACAAGTCTCTAGAGTTTTTACTGGAATACAATGACCGTGAAGCCGTCAAAAAGTACCTCAACGGCCCGCCGCTGCTAAGTGTGGAGCCGAAGGTGCCGGAAGTCCGCATCATCGAACCGGTAGGCCTGCAGGTGCTGGATGAACTGGTCTACGGCGAAGACCCGAAAGCGGAGCAGGAAGAGATCCTGCGCCTGGTCCGCCAGTTCAATAAAGATTTTAGCAAAGTGAAAGCCTTTCAGGAAGGCCTAGTGCTGCAACACCGCTTTGTTTTTGAAGCTTTTCGCTATCAGTTAATCCGCATCTTTACCTTGGGGCTGACCGGATTTGACACGCCGGGCTCAGGGACAGCCCTGCCGGAAGCGAGGCAGTCTCTGGAGGGCGCAGCAAAGGCGCTGATGGCTTATTTCCCACTTCTGGAGCAGATTGATGCTCAACTGGCCACCGACTGCCGCCTGGAGCTCGGATCGGCTATCGCAGCCTTGTCTCAGCCTGCTGATTTCAATGACTTCCGCCGGCTGCAATTTCTAAAAAAACACCTAAACCCACTGCTAAAGCTTTCCCTGGAAGCACAAAAGGCCCTGGAGGTAGAACTCCTCAACGAAATTACCGATCGTCCGCAGGCCTGGAATTACGAAGCAGATAACCTGTTCTCGGATGAATTTCTAAACCCCAGTTATTACACTAATCTGAGTGATGCGGCTCAAAGTGAGGAACGCATAGCCCTTGGGCGGATGCTGTTCTACGACCCCATCCTTTCTGCGAATAACGAGCGTTCCTGTGCCTCCTGCCATCATCCGGACAAAGCCTTTACCGATGGGCTGCCCCGGAGCATGGCCCTCAATGGCGAAGGCAACATTCAGCGCAATGCCCCAACTTTGATCAACAGCGTCTACGCCGAACATTATTTCTACGATCTGCGGGAGCCGAACCTGGAGCGTCAGGTCAAGCATGTGGTGCGGGACGAAAAGGAATTCAATACTGACTTTCTGGAAATTGTAGACAAGCTTAAGCAAAGCGCGGCCTATCGCTCGCTTTTTGCCAGTGCCTACCCGGAGCATCCGCAGTATCAGATTTCAAAGTGGTCGATTTCCAATGCCCTGGCTTGTTATGTTGCCGATTTGCGGTCCTTCAATAGCCCCTTTGATCAGTATGTGCGGGGGGAGCGGGAAGCCATTGCAGCGGAAGTAGAGCGTGGGTTTGATCTTTTCATGGGCAAAGCCAACTGTGGCACCTGCCATTTTGCACCAACATTCAACGGGACCGTGCCTCCGTATTTTCAGGAAAGCGAGTCGGAAGTGCTGGGGGTGCCTGCCGCTGCGCATGGTCCGGACAGCCTTACTTTAGACCCTGACCCTGGTCGTTTTGCCAGCTACAAGCCGATTGATCAAACGCCTTTTTACCTTCATTCCTTTAAAACGGTGACCGTACGCAATGCCGCACTGACGGCGCCCTACATGCACAACGGGATTTACCAAAGCCTGGAAGAGGTCGTGGACTTCTACAATAAGGGAGGGGGTGCTGGCATGGGTATAGCAGTCCCGTATCAAACCCTGCCGGATACGCCTCTGGAACTATCCGAGCAGGAAGTGCAGGACCTGGTTGCCTTTATGGAGGCGCTGACCGATACTACCGGGATGACGGCTGTCCCGGATTCACTGCCTGTTTTTCAGCATCAGCCGGAATGGAATAAGCGGGAAGTAGGCGGTTCTTACTAATCTATTATCGGCACTAAAAATTTCCGATATTTTTTGTACTTTTATAAGAAAGTAAGCTATAGGCATTAAACTCAACGGTCTTTTCTTTATTTCTGAAGCAATCCCTTCGGTCCTCAGATTGTTTTTATTTAAATGGGCAACACTTTGCGTTAAGATTTACGTGACTTTCTCTTCTAAGGAAGCGGTTGTTTTGTGACGGTGCTAAAATTTTCAAGTCAATGAGATTAAAGCTTTTTTTCTTTATGCTGATGCTAATTGCGGGCAGTTTTACTGCGGAAGCCCAATGGTCTGTCCGGGGCTCCTATATTAAGCCAGTAGGAGAATTCGGGCTGTATTTTAAGCCCACACTTGGAATTGAAGTCACCAAAAATGCTGGTGATTTTGACGATTCCTTTGTGTTAGTTTGGAAAATTGGATATTACTCATTTAGCGAGACCCATACGGATACATTTGCTATTTACGGCTTTCTGAATAATACCTTCCTGCCTGGGCGAAGGGCCTTGAAAAATCACTATTCTATCAATGCAGGTGTCGATATGCTTTACCAAATTTTAGATAAACGGATAACTCCAGTCGTAGGTGCTGGTGTAGGGGTGAATTTCTCAAGTTGGGAAGATTACAGAATCATTGATGGATTCAGTACCACAGATGCCCTGGAAGGAAGAACCTTCTTGGGCTTTTCACCCACCGTTGGTGTTTCTTACAATTTAGATGATTTTCAAATCCAGTTGCTGCTGGCGCGGGATATGTCCATTGATGAAGAAAAACTCACCTTAGTCTTTTACCGGTTATCGTGCTCGGTAGGATACAATTTTTAATACTTAAGTTATGAATAATTATATCCACCAAAGCAAATACGCTCCTTATATTTTTTTATTCACCGGAGGACTGATATTGGCTCTTAGTGCATGTGATTTATTTGAATCAAATGACTATAAGCTTCCGATTATTGAGATCACCGGTTTTTTTCAGGACAAAGATACTACACTTGTGCAGGTCTCTGCTGATGATAGTGGTACGGAACTGGAATACATCGGAATTAGCTATAATCAGACAGGTAACCCTCATGTGACAGAAAACCAGATTCTATTTGGGCCGGGCAGTGGAGAGCTTCTGCTTCCGGTAGAAGAGCTGACTCCGGAGTCACTTTATTACTTTCGTGCATTTATTGTTGAAGAAAATGTTTTTGCAGAGAGTGAAGTGGACTCCTTCCGGGTTCCACTCCCCGAACCTCCCATCCCTCCTTGCACGCTGGAAGAGGGGGTGATTATGGATGGTATAAATGTCTATGATGATCTCTCATCTGGGACTTCCGATACCTATGAGGGCTATGTGCTAATTGTATACCCGGCAAACCTAACCGGGGGATCCTTCCGTTTTACATTTATAGATTATCCAACCTCGGACGTGTACACTCCAAGTTACGAGCTAGACTATGAGTTTCCCAATTGGGTTCGTGTTGAGTACTGGGGTACAGGCGCTCCGATTAAGAATTTCGAGAGAGAAGGGGCTGTTTATATAGAGAAACTAGAAGATTTCAAATGGTCTGTATCATTTTGCGGACTAAAATATCAGTTAGGCAGTGCCTCACCAAGAGAAGTGAGCGGTAATTTTCAAGTTGAAGATTAATGGCAATAAGGCCTGCCTTATATTTAATATCCAGGTCATTGGAACCAATGGTTTTCACCTATAGTATAGTTGCTTAGTAGGCGTAAAACCTCTGCTCTATTCGTTAAAGTACAGTCAGGGAAAAGTTGTCCACACCTCTCAATTCTCCTTTTGAAAGGTAGCGCAGTGGTGCTGCAAATAGTTTGTTGAAGACTCCACGAGCACCACATTCATTTTTGTAATTTTACGCCATGGAAAAATGGCAGCAGTTGTGGAAAGTGCCGGGCTATCGCTGGCCAGTCTTATTTTTTGCGGCTTACCTTGGGCTTGGGCTGGCGTTGTACGGTGACTATGGCATGTCGTGGGATGAAGCCCTGCAACGGCAGCATGGGTTCGTTTCCGCAGAGTATGTCAATCAGCAGTTTCACCTGACGGATAAACAGTACGACTGGCGGCAGCTACATGAGTATATGTACCGCTACCACGGCGTATGGTTTACCCTGCCTATGGCCTGGCTGGAAGAAGCCTGGGATTTGACTTCTTTCCGGCAGCAGTTTCGGATGCGGCACCTGGCTGTTTTCCTGCTGTACTGGGGAGCCGGGGTCGTCTTTTTCAGGATATTGCTCCGTCGTTTTGCCAACTGGAGGTGGGCACTGCTGGGCGCGGCGTTTTGGGTGCTCAGCCCGCGCTTCTTCGCGCATTCCTTTTTCAATCCTAAAGACCTGCCTTTTCTGTCACTTTTTGTGATCAGCACCTGGACGCTTTTCCGGTTGTGGCTGCGCCCGGGCATTGGCACGGCCCTGCTGCATGCGCTGGCTTGCGGTATGCTGATCGGGATGCGGATCATCGGTGTGCTGATGCCGGTGATGACGGTTTTCCTGTTTGCCGCCGAAGTGCTCGTGGGTAAATCAGGGACCCGCCCGCTTTGGTGGAAACGGATCATTGGGCTGGGGGTCTTCGGGCCAATGGCTTACTGGGCTATAGTGGTATTTTGGCCCTTTTTGTGGCCTGACCCTCAGTTGCAGTTTTTGGAAGCGTTTGAGATTATGTCCCAATACGGCTGGGGCGGGAAAGTCCTCTTTCAGGGGCAATTTTATGCCGGCCCGGAAATCCCCTGGTATTACATCCCGGTATGGATCGGCATTTCCACCCCTTTGCTTTATCTGCTGCTTTCCTTTACCGGTGTCTTGAGCTTGCTGCCCCGGGCGTGGCAGCATTTGCGGCAGGGCTCCATTGGGATTTGGGCTACTGCTGCTGACCGGAAAGACTGGGCTAATGTTGGCCTGGTGCTGGCTCCGGTTCTGGCGATCATCGTTTTGGAATCGGTGGTTTATGATGGCTGGCGGCACCTGTTTTTCGTGTATCCCAGTTTGCTCTACCTGGCTGTACTGGGTACAAAGGTGGTTTGGGACTGGGCCTCAAGCCGGGCGTGGTGGCGGCGTGGTCTGCTTGCGGGGTTAAGTCTGCAAGGGGGGTACCTGCTGATTTGGATGGCAGTGAATCATCCGCACCAAAACGTTTTCTTCAATGCGCTGGCCTGGGGCAATCAACTCGGGCAGTATGACCTGGATTACTGGGGCAATTCCTACAAACAGGGCTTTGAAGCGCTGGCCAAACTGGATGGCGCACCGATCATCAAAGTAGCTTACCAATCCTATCCGGCTACACTGAATTACGAATACCTGCACCCCGAGCTTCGGGCTCGTTTCGAACTCACCGAAGACCCGGCACAGGCTGATTACTTCCTGTCGGACTACCGGGTTTGGCGATTAGGGCTGAATCAGGCTTTAAACCGGGAAGGGCCCTACAGTGGGGAGGAGGTTCATGCAATCTACGCCGGAGCGACTAAAATTCTGGGTATTTACCGGTTGCGCAAAAACTGACGGTACAGCCGGTCTGTTTTTTGGTCTTTCATGGGGCCGCGGTGCAATAACAGCCGGTTGCGGAAACGCAGTGGTTCCTGCTGTGATAATTTAATGGCTGTGGCACCGGGAAAAGCGGGATTCTGCATGCTGTTCTGCTTGCGCAATATCCAGCCCTGAAACTGGGGCAGTTCCTCAGGCTCGCACATCATCACTACCGAAGTCTGCTCCGGCAGCAGCGCATTGAAGTTGCCGCTTGCCCGTACCCATCCCCCGGCTTGTACTGCGGTGGTTTGTGGCGTTACGATTCCGTTGCCGTTGGAGAAAGTGAGTGGGTTGGTGGTATTAAGCCGCACGGAAAACCCTCCGTAGCCCTTCTTATCCTCCGAGCCACCGATGCGGATACCCGGTGCCATTGCGGTAAGCTGAATGTCAAAGTCCAGCAGGCGTACATCCTGGCCCTTTTGCCGGATATATATGCGGACATCCTCCCGAACCAGCGTGTCCGGTACACCCTGTGGTGCATCTGGCCCAGCCATCCAGTAAACGATAGCCTCTATGCTTGCCCGTTTACGGCGGGCCTGGGTTTCCAGTACTTTGACTTCCCAGCGGATGCCCTCGCACAGCCAGGGGTCGCCCACCCGTACCTCACCTGCAAAGAGCTGATGCCAGGTCCAGAAAACACCCCGGTGGTGGCGATGGTCTTCCGGGAAGTCCTGGGTAAGCAGCGCACCGCCTAATCCATAAACCGGGTGGAGGTAGTTAGACCGTGGATAAGCATCGGCGTATGCCAGTGTGCCGGTCTGATAGGCAAAGCAGGGCTGTTCGCCATAGTAGAGGGTCAGCGCATCCAGGTCCCGCCGGAATTCGAAGGGCTGAGCGTTGAGGTAGCCAATGAAAGTAAGCCCTATCACCAAGATCGGGAGTCTCATAAATGAAGTTTTAAAGGAAGTTAATCAATGTACGGGTTAAGTAAGCAGTTGTAACCTGTTTCTCTGGTCATTTCCTGTCTTTTTCTTCAGAAAGGCTACCATCTCACCAAAGCGTTTAACGCTGAAATTCGTTTCTTAGGCAAAACAAGTAGTTTCGAATCAAAAAAGCCAAATATTCAAATGAAAAGCAGTATCAAAGTATCAGTACTTCTTCTTAGTTCCATATTGTTTTTAAACCTGAATGCTCAAATTGGGGGTAATCAGGTTTACCAAAAACAGTCGAACAACTATAATCGGACTCCGGTAGAAACCAGGTCTCTGTATTCTACCGACAGTACTTTAGTGGTATCCTCAAGCATCCTGTTGAATAAGCGTGCATCGCTTTATATACTTACTATTGGTGTAAGCAGTACCGCAGAAACCGTAGTTGAAGCCAATCAATCCACAAATAATAAAATCGAAGCCATCATTGAAAAGGTCAAAAAGCTGGGCCTTTCTAAAGATGACTGCTATGTAGACTTCATTTCAGAGACCAAAATGTACGACCACACTATCACAGGCAATGAAATCGAGGAGTACTTTGATGGTTTCAATATTAGGAAAAACCTAATGATCAAAACCGCTGATCTGTCCGATATTGACCGTATCATTGACTATTGTTCGGAAGAAGGCATTCACGATATCATCAAAGTGGATTACAAAAGCGGGGAATTAGAGGGAATTAACCAGTTCCTGTTTGATGAAGCCCTAAAAATCATCAATAGTAAGATTGAAAGATATGCTCAAAACAGTTCAGTTCAATTGGGAAATCGTTACAGAATTGCTCAGGAGGCCTTCAAGGTATACTATCCCAAGAATTTATATAAGCAGTATAATGAGGCGTTTGAAACCTCACTTGTGAATACCCATTATAGTGGCAATTACATTAGAAAAGAAACCAGAAAGGAACGGACATTCTACTATGATGGAATTGATGCAGAGATTGGATTTGACAAAATCATAGACGACATTTCACCAATGGTTGGTATACAATATGTATTTGAATTGGTGATTATTTACGAATTGGAAAGATAAGCCCTTGCGGAAGACACTGCCTGTAGGACAGGGGGGCTGCAGTTAGTCAGCCTTGAGGCAAAGACCCCATTACACGCTAACCAGTGACGCGCCGCATAAGTGCTTCCAAAGGTCCTCTTTTGTACTTCTTTCGCCACCTGTGGGAGAACCATACGAGCAGTACACTAAAGACCAGAGCATAACCAAAGGCAAATTCAACAGAGAAAGACTGCTCCAACCGCCCAAATAATAGCTCAATAGCAACCATGCCGATTACCACGTGGAAAAAGTAGTTGCTGAGGGCAAGCTGACCCGTGCTGACCAGGTATCTTATCCATCCTGCCTCCGGGTACGAAAAGCAGACCTGCACGGAAACGGTAATTAGAAAAACAGATAAACCACCCGAAGAGAACACATAAAAAAGAGTGGGCGGCATAGGGCCGGTACCTAACAGGCTGTTTAATGCTTCTGCCTCTGGGGCCGAAAAATAGCCGGTTTGTGATTGCAAAAAAGCAGATAAGCCGGTAAAAATGGTGAAAGTAAGCAATGCCGCTATCGCAAGGCGGGTACGCTTATTCTGATCTCTAAGGTTTATTCTGCCTACCCATATGCCGGTCAGCAGAAAGGCTACCCAGGGAAAAACGGGATGAAAGCCGTTGAAGAACAGATGTCTGAAAAAACCGGAGGGAGTAAAGAAGTCCTGGTATTCGAGTGTTGACCAGTCCCAGCCGGCCTCATAATCAAATAATATCAGTAAGCCCATGTAACCCAATGGGATAAGCAGTGAAATCCACTGCAGGATGCGGGTGGAGGCAGAAAGCAAAAGCACCCCGATAGTCATATAGACGCCGTAATAATGCAGGATGTCAGCTGGCCAAATGAAGTAGTAGCTTAGTCCGGTAACAAACAGGAATAGCGCCCGTTTAAGTAAGTCTGATTTGACCTTGCTTAGCTTTTCAGGGCTGTTTTTGCGCTTGCCACTTTCGTACATCAGGGTCATGCCAATGCCGGCCAATACCACAAAAAGCGCGGCGGCTTTTCCGGAGAACAGATTCAATGCCCGATAGAGTGGAGCGCTGCTTTCGGCGACCATGACCGTTTTGAAGTTCACAATGATCATCCCGATGATTGCGATACCCCGGGCAAAATCGTAGCCAAGTATCCTGTCGTTGCTGGTTGCCATTAAAATAGGAATGTACGCTGAGGTGTGGTAATTTGATGCCAGAGCCAGAGCTAAAGGTATTTAATTTTTGTTAAGCCTCGGTTATCCCGGATTTTTGAGCACCACTCCGGCAGGGCTGACCACTTCGCCCGCCGTCCGACAAAACTTTTCTTGCAATGCAATACAAAATCCCCTTATCTTTGCAGCATGAAGCAACTGTGGGCTATACCTTTACTACTGTTAGTGCTGTCGCAAGTGGCGTTTCTGCCGGCTGTGACTGCCTGGCTGTCGTATAACCAAGCCTACATTGCCAGCGAGCTCTGCGAAAACCGCTTTGAGCCCGAGCTCATGTGCAGCGGGCGCTGCTATGTGCAAGAGGTTACAAGTGCGGCAATAGGCCATGAGCAGGAGGGCGAACAAGCGCCAGTCGTTGAGGATCAGCGTACCGGTTTGTCGCCTTTTTTACCGGCTCACTACGTCCTTTCTGTGGAGCGCGATCTCTATTCCTTTAACCCCCTGCCGCCGGCAACAGCGCTGCGGCCACAACTGCTCTCCTCCGGGGTCTTCCATCCTCCACGGGCTTAGTGCCCATACGCTCTATGAGGCATTTTCGCCTCCTCATGTACGCTCCCAACGGGTAGGCCGGTCTGTACATGACCGACCGTGGTGATGTTAGCAGATGTGTGCCTCCCGTAATGGCGTATGCTTTTTGTTTTTTAAATACAAATATTCATGTTATTCCGATCTTTTTGGATTGGGGTGCTGCTGCTGTTGGCTTCGTCTGCTCAGGCCTGTGATGCCTGTGGTTGCAGTATGTCGCCTTCCTATGCGGCTTTAATGCCGAGCCTGGGTGGGCACTTCGTGGGGTTTTGGTGGCAGCATCAGCACTACCGGACCTTTGCGGATCCTGCTTTTGATGCCGGTGCGCGCCCGCAGGACGAATACTTCAATACCCTGGAGATTCGGGGCCGGTGGGAAATTCATCCCCGCTTGCAGGTCACGATAATGCTCCCCTATGCCTACCATCTGCGGCAGGATGCCAACGGGCCGCGAACAGTCAGCGGGCTGGGCGATGTGACCGGGCTGCTCAGCTATACTTTTTTTGACAATAGCGATAGCCTGCAACAGAAAGTCAGGCACCGGGTCGTGGCGGGCATAGGTGGTAAAGCGCCAACGGGAGCGTTTCAGCAACCTGCCGCCAACGAGGTGGTGAACCCTAACTTTCAGGTAGGGACGGGTAGCTGGGACGCTTTGTTCAACCTCAATTACACCGCACGGAGTGGGCGGTCCGGGTTGTTGCTCGACGCCACCTACCGCCTCAATGGGGCCGGTGAGAATGGCTATCAGTTTGGCAACCGCTTTGCCGGGCTGTTGAGCCTCTTTCGGGTGGAGCAGATTGGTGGCGTCAGCGTGATGCCTAACCTGGGGCTCTACTATGAACAGGCCGACTGGGACATTGAGAATGGCTACTACCGCACCTATACCGGTGGGGAGGCCTGGCTGGTCAATGCCGGCGCCGAGGTGTTCTGGCAGCGCTACAACCTGGGCGTGACTTACAGTCTGCCCCTGCAACAGGATTGGAATACCGGATTGGTGGAGGCCCGCTCAAGAGTGGCGCTTCACCTCAATTACTTTTTTTGATCAAATGCGAAAACTAACCTGGCTTCCGGTTTTTATGATCGCCTTTATGGGCTGTCAGAAGGAAGCAATTATTGACACGGTAGAACCAGACATTCACATTCTGGCACCCACAGCAGGCGCTGTCCTGTCGGTGGAGGATGTGATGCCTGTAGAAGTGGATTTCTCCGAAAACCTTGGGCTGCACACCTACTTTATCTGGCTTATTGCCGAGGATGGTATGCCCACTTTGGTGGAAAAGCAGCACTTGCACGCACTGCGCCATGAGGTACGCCTGGAGTTTCCACTCAACGGCCTGGAGCCCGGCACTTACGAGCTTCAGGTAACAGCTGATGATCATGACCAGAACACGACAAATGCTGCTGTTACGGTCCATCTGCAATAGAAATTATACGCAATACGAAGTGGTTTGCGACATCGAAGCAAGCCACTTCCCAGCGTAAATGCTGACATT
>ENA-UENT01000871-UENT01000871.1-marine-metagenome-genome-assembly--contig:-NODE-871-length-10892-cov-149.636431_pt1 | contig 10892 bp, 9 predicted proteins | sample MGYA00237879_ERZ529330 | MGnify/ENA primary metagenome ERZ529330 (study PRJEB26372, sample SAMN05368345) | marine metagenome | biome: cultured habitat; feature: ocean water; material: water; isolation... | reverse complement strand
AAAGTGTAGCTTAAGTTTATGAAATTAGTATTAGTAGATTTGGTAGTTTTAGGTTTTTTGGTAGATAGCAAAGATAGAAAATGATTAAAATAAAAAGCCATCAATAAAAAACCAAAGCCAAAATCAATGAACTTGGTAGTAAGGTGTTATCAATTTGTTAATTTTTCAAACTAACACCTAACAACTAATATAGGAACGTTACATGCAAGCTCCCTCATTGCAGATGATCATAGTGCTCATATTGTATGCAACGCCAAAAAACTAACTCAAGACTCTAAACTTTCCACTGACACAGGTTCCCAAATCTCACCATATTTTTCCTTCAACCCTTGCCAAGCTTCCACCTGCCCAGGCTCATACTCTCCTGGTTTTCCCCACTGCAAAAATGCACTCAAAGCCACTTCACCTTGACCATCTAAAAAACGAATTGCATAAGTAGTAAAATTTCCCCGTTTGGCTTCCCCAGTTTCAAACTTTACCCGTTTAATCTGATCCATATTCAGATGGAACTCAAAAATATCACTATGCATATTAGCATATTTACCCTTGGGAAGTTCAGCATAAAATAACTTTTGAATTTTTCCCTTAACTTCCAATACCGCAGCATTACTTGTCACAATTAAACGTAAAGTTCCAAGTTGTTCACAAACTTCTAAAAAATCTTTCAAGTTAGTATTCATAGGTAGATACTTATTTTTATTATTTATTTTTCATAGTCTTCATAAGCAGCAACTATTCTCTTTACTAAAGGATGTCTTACCACATCCCCTTGAGATAGTTCACAAATCGAAATACCTTCGACATTCCGTAGAATCTTCATCGCAACAAGTAATCCTGACCTTTGAGTTAGAGGCAAATCTGTTTGAGTAATATCTCCTGTCACTATCATTTTTGAACGGAAACCCAAGCGAGTTAATACCATTTTCATCTGAGCAGGAGTAGTATTTTGAGCTTCATCAAGAATCACAAAAGAGTTATTCAAAGTCCGACCTCTCATATAAGCTAGAGGTGCAACTTCAATAACTCCCTTTTCCATCAAAGTATTCACTTTTTCTGGTTCAATTAATTCATAAAGAGCATCATACAAAGGTCGCAAATAGGGATTTATTTTTTGTTGCAAATCTCCTGGTAAAAACCCTAATTTTTCTCCGGCTTCCACCGCAGGTCTCGTTAAAATTAGGCGTTCATATTCATTGTCTAAAAGTGCTTTGACTGCTATAATAGCTCCTAAAAAAGTTTTCCCCGTTCCTGCCGGGCCCACACAAAAAGTCATATCGTGACGGCGAATGGCCTGTACATATTTTCTTTGGCGAAAAGTTTTAGCCCTAATTTCTAGCCCACGACGAGTTTTTGCCAGAACATCTTGCTGAAGTTCTTCCAGGTCATCCTGACGGTTTGTCTCAATAGCATGGCGAGCAGTAAGAATTTCTACTCCAGTTATAGTTTTACCATGTTTCCAAAGTTTTTCTAAAGAACATATAATCTTCTGGCATCTCTCAATTTGAGTTGCAGTGCCAGTTATTAATAATTCTTGTCCCCTTAGTACGACATTTGCCCCTGTGTGCTTTGCCAGAAATTTAATATTTTCTTCCTGATAACCAGAAAGAGCGATCGCACTATCAATATTAGGCAATTCTATTTTCAGTGCCTCTGTCATACCAACATATTTCTTTGTCTCATTCTCATTCTATAATTATAGGAATTAGCTAGTTTCTTCACCAAAAATTTGAAAAAATATACAAGTTATACATATCTGTTTAAGAAGTTTTTTCATGAGAAAAAATATATTTTTTTGAGCACTTAAGAGAACTTAAATAGTTTAACCTCCCTAGCCACCATAATCTTTCTCTCTTCTCCCCCACTTCCTCTCTCTCCCTCCAGCTTCGGGGTTAGTCTCCAGTTTTCAGAAGTTTCTGATCCCGAATAGTCTTGGGAAGTCCATACTAATAAATAAAATGCCCCCACTATTCCTTATAAAGATTAATGGTGGCATTAGTTATGATTTTTATGTCATTCCATGTCCATCTCTTTTGTATCTAATTGGACTTGGAGTTGTACCACGATGACGAGATAGTCTGTGTCTGTTGTCATATAGGCGACTACTTGATATAGTCCTTCGGTTGTATACTCCCTCTTCTCGATGACTTGGATACTCAGAAGAATAAGACTGTTGTATCTCTGACTGGTCTTCGTATATTTCCAAATGTACAGATTGACCTGCTGCTTGAGCTACTGCTGCTAATACAGTACGAATTGCTTGGATATTACGTCCTCCACGACCATATACTCGCCCTTTTTCCGGTTCATCAAAAGCCAGACGAATCCATGCTTTTGCTTGCCGGGGGTTCACTTCACAGTCCACTCGTAAAGACTCTGGTGACTCTAGAAATGGCTCAATTAAAGATCTGACTATTTCAGCATAATCAGGATTCACTGATTGGCGGTTGTTCCTCAGACTCCCTAATTGTTGCTGTTGCAGTTGACTCACTGTCACTGACTTCGTTGCTTTCAGTATTGGCAGTTGCTTGGATCGGTTCAGCATTGGTAATGGCTTCGGTCGATTCTGCATGGGAAACTGATACGTTTGCTTGGGTGTTAACTCCGGTTCTGGATAATTCAAGGACATTAGCTTTTTTCAATATGTCACGCACTGTATCTGTTGGCTGGGCACCTTGTTCAAGGCGTCTTGTAATTCCTGGCACATCTAATCTTGTTTCATCTGTTCTAGGATTATAAAAGCCGAGTTCTTCTAATGGACGGCCATCACGACGAGAATCGCTGTTCATTGCTACTATCCGGTAGCTACTTTCCCGTTTTTTTCCATATCGCTTTAATCGCAGTTTGATCATTTCGAGTAATTGTACTCCTGTTTAGAATTATAAGCTATTATCTCATGGTAACCTAGATAGCGTTTTGATTTTTTTACTAACTGCTTTATAAAACTGATATAAAACCTCACATTTAGTGATATTTTAATGTTTACTTCCTGCTTCCCTTGGTCACTGTCGGCAGCACGACCTCCACAGGCATCAACGATGAAGCTAACCGCATCTGTTACTATCTCATACTTACATATCATACAAAGTCTATAGACAAACCTATTTAGTAATCAAAGATTCTCATACTTAATGACATACTTAAAAATCCCCAGTAACTCCACCTATTTTTTTTAAGACCTCACTAGACTGGATAGAGCTTAGATAAAATGCTTCTTGAACATCTACCATAAGAAATTTTGAAAAAAGCATGTATGTTTTAAGCATATCTGGGTGATACTTCAGCTTTTGTTTTTGCTCCTCTTTTAAAGCTGCCCAAAGCCTTTTTTCTTTTTCTGCTTCTTTTTCTTTTTACCGCTACCCGTACTTTGCTGGTTACGCCAACCAGGAGGTGCTTTACCTCCTAGCATACCAGGCATTCCCATACCAGGCATTCCAGGCATCCCCATCCCTGATAGATCGCCTTGGCCCATTTTCTGCATCAGCGATCGCATTCTTTGGAAGTCACTCACTAGTTTACTCACATCTTTCTCAGCATAACCTGAACCACCAGCAATGCGTCGTCGTCGGGAAGGAGATTTCGCTAAAAGTTCGGGATTTTGGCGCTCTTGGCGCGTCATAGAATTAATCATAGACTCACAACGTTTTAGCTGAGTTTCTCCCTGCTGCAACTTATCATCACTTATTTTATTCATTCCTGGAATTAATTTCATAATTCCTCCCAAGGAACCCATATTCTTCATCAGTCGCGTTTGCTTGAGGAAGTCAGTAAAGTCAAACTTAGCTGAGAGGATTTTTTCCTGCATTTTTTCTGCATCAGCTATGTCAAACTCTTCCTGAGCCTTTTCTACCAGGGTAAGTACATCTCCCATTCCCAAAATCCTAGAAGCCATCCTTTCTGGGTAGAAAGGTTGTAGGGCTTCTACTTTTTCTCCCACCCCTATAAATTTTATCGGTTGACCAGAAATTCTACGGACTGATAAAGCTGCCCCTCCTCTTGTATCTCCGTCCATTTTAGTTAGGATCGCCCCTGTTATCCCAATTTGATCATTGAAGGTACGGGTCAATGTTGCAGCCTCTTGACCTGTCATTGCATCTACTACTAGCAAGGTTTCTTGAGGCTTAACTGCTGCTTTAATTCTAGCAAGTTCTGCCATCATATCTTGGTCTATCTGTAGCCGACCTGCTGTATCTATAATTACTATATCTATACCATCTGCCTTGGCCTTTTCCAACCCTTTCTGAGCAATTTCTACAGGGTCTATATCTGTACCTAATTCAAATACGGGTACATCTATCTGTTTTCCTAAGGTAACTAACTGGTCAATAGCAGCCGGTCTATAGACATCAGTAGCTACCAGTAAAGCACTCCGGTTCTCTTTCCTTAAATGTAAGGCTAACTTAGCTGAGGCTGTGGTTTTTCCTGTTCCCTGTAAACCTGCCATCAGGACAATAGTTGGCGGTTGGTCGGCTTTCGCTAGGGGAGCATTACTTTCTCCCATTATCTGCGCTAGTTCATCATGGACGATTTTTATGAACTGTTGGTCTGGTCTTACTCCTGTTAATACATCTGCTCCTTTTGCCTTACTGCTGACTTCCGCTATAAAGCCTTTCACAACTTGTAAGTTGACGTCTGCCTCTAACAGGGCTCGACGTACTTCTCCCAGGGCTTGTTGGATATTAGAATCTGTTATTTTGTCTTGACCCCTTAGTTTTTTCCAGGCCACTTCTAAGCGGTCAGCAAGAGCTTCAAACATAGAGCAATTTCAGCTAGCTAGTAGTAAATCTTTATTATATATCATTGGGAAAACTTTTTCTATGTTTTTTTCATATTATTTTTATTGTTTATCTTTGCATTTGACAATTACCTAGTTTTTTCTCTGGGTTAACTACCTTTGATTTTTTGTGTATTCTTGGTCTCAAACTTTAACAATATTTGTTTTTATTCATTTCTCTCTCTTGTTTCCCCATAGTTAATATCTATCTGTGAACTTACATTTTTACATCTTCAATTTTGAGCCTTAAGTTTACAGTTGAAATTTTGAGCGGATATATATAGACTCTAGGTCAAGGCATACAACAATAAATTTCACTACTTTTACTATATTAGTATCAACTTTAACACAATCAAAACAATTTTTCAACTTAAGTCTGCCATTTATCATGAATTAATATTAGCCCCGAGTTCAAGGCACTACCTGGGAAGGATATCAATATTATTTATTGCCTAGTTTCAAATATTGGCCTATATACAATGAATAACTATCCGTCAGGTGCTGTGAACAAAAATCATTTCTAATCTTTAAAAATCCCCATACTGCCTAGGATGACCAATAATATCCACAAGTAATGTTGAAATACTCAGGGGCAAACAAACCGTACCGTTTGACTAGGATACTTGGACAATTTTCCTGAGCTCAGGTGACGATATTTTAATAGGATTCGTTTTGTGTATTCAAAAAAAACAACAAAAAGGCCACCCGATGGGCAAGAATATGAATCTCTTAGCTTAATTCCACGTTTCTACTTAATTTCTTCAGTAATTCTTATCCCCAAATATTTTATACATACAGATAATAAGAACTGCTATAAGTAAAGGGCAACATAAATTAAACACATTGATTAGCTTAAATCCAATCCTTGCGTAAATATCGCCCTTGGCAAATAATTTTGTGTCAGTACTTATCAGTAGGTACCCACAGAAATTGCTTAACTATATTAGATTTTGTAAAGTTAACTCTCAACTTCTCTAGACAGTAGATTTGATAGAAAATTTACATTTTTTTACAAGCGGGAAACACGCCTATCTACTTACTAAGGGCAGAATATACAGCAGACTCTGGACTAACATCCTACAACTGGCAGGATAAATATTTTTTGCTTTTGCGTGTCCTACTCGTCATATTCCTTAATACCTAACCCCTAAAACTATCAATATATGTATCTCATAACGAGCAGAAATCACTGTATAAACACATTAATACAAATCAAAAAAGTGTTACCAGAATACAGGTGATTGAAATATTTTATATGAAATTTCCTTTTGAATAAACATAAAATATAAATATTAATAAATAGTATTTAAATAACTAACGGCCATGAAAAACAGTATAACTATTTTACCAAATATTAATTCAATTGTTATGATTTATATACTCTAATTCACTTGTAATATTTTATCATAATTTAATTGATTTTCATACTAATTTACTCTTCAATTGCTAGTCTCAATTTTTTTTATCATAAAAATGTTTTTTTTGACAACAGATATTTTTGACTGTAGATTAATCTATTACAAGTAATAATAGTCAACCTAAAAATATACTATATCTCACTACTAATGAAACTAGAAGAACATCAATTTATTCGCTATTTTGGGAAAGATAAAGTTGCCAAAATTTCCCAATTTGCTATTATTAAAAAATTTAGTCCCCAGGATATTCTTGTTGACCAAGGCAATAATTCAGATGCCTTATTCTTAATTCTCGAAGGTGAAGCTCTAGTCAGTAAAAAAAGTGAGGAATGTGATAATTATATTATAATTACATCAATTAAATCAAATGATTTTTTTGGCGAATTGGGAATTATAGATAGACAGCCAAGGAGTTGTAGGGTAGTTGCACTTAGGGAAACAACTGTAGCTCAAATTTACTATGACCATATAATCGATATATTAGCTGAAACACAAGGGGATGTTGTTTTAAAGATATTAAGTATTTTATCTCAAAGGCTGCGCAGCATAACAACGGAATATGTCAACCAATTAGCTTATAAAGAAAAAATGACTTTAATTGGAGAGATGGTCAACACTATTATTCATGATTTTAGAAGCCCTTTTACTGGCATTCAACTATCAAGTTCCATGTTAAAAGAACTCCATCCAGATCAAGAAAGTCAAGAGTGGTGCGATTTAATTTCTATGCAAGTTCAGAGGATGTTAAATATGGCAGAAGAAGTGCTTGCTTTTTCTCAGGGAAATACAAAACTATACTCTCGGCAAGTTGACATAGCCAAGCTATTACAAAACTTTCAAAAATTAAACCAGGTTTATATTGATTCGACTTTTGTAGAGTTAATAGTTTCTTTTGAAGAGAGTTTGATCATAAATGCTGATGAAAACAAAATTAACCGTGCCCTACAAAATTTATTAGCTAATGCTGTAGAAGCTGTAAATAAAGATAAAGGCCAGATAGAAATTAAAGCTAAAAGAAAAGAGCCATGGGTTGAAATTACATTCTCGGATAATGGATCTGGTATTCCTGAGGAAATTAAGAATAGTTTATTTAAACCTTTTGTAAGTTATGGAAAACAGGGTGGTATAGGATTAGGAACTGCTATTGTGAAAACAATTGTTGATGCCCACGGGGGAGAGATTTGTTTTGAATCAATTATAGGCAAAGGTACAACTTTTTACCTTCGTTTTCCTGTAGCTAAAATAGATTAAATTATAAAAAAAGAAACATTAATATTTATTGCTAAATTTCGATTGAGAATAAAGTGACTGACAATTTTAACGATAATTTTACACCTCCATCTGCTGATATTAAAACGAGTGCTACAAGCACAGAAAATGACTTATCTATAGCAACTTTAAGAAAACAAGTAATTCCAAAAGTTTGTTCTTATTTGCGACCAGGACAACAACAAATGGCCAACTGGCAAGGGGGACCTTTGGCAGTATCGGCAGTTCCTGGATCCGGAAAATCCTATGGTATGGCAATAGCAGCAGCTTTAACGATCGCCCGTTATCAATTACATAGCCACCATCAATTAATTATTGTTACTTTTACCCGTTCGGCAGCTACTAATATTAAAGCTCAAATTAACAAACAATGTTTAGAGGAATTATCTTTACCTAAAGGCAGTTTTGAAAGTAGTTTTATTGTTCATACTTTGCACGGTTTAGCTTTAAGTATTGCCGTAGGTCATCCTGAATTATCTGAGTTAGATTTAGAAAATTATAATTTAATTATGCCTACTCCTAGCAATAAAATAACTCGTGCTTGTGTAGAAAATTGGATAGCCAATAATCCGAAACATTATCAACTTTTAATTAAAGGAATTAAATTTGATGGAGAAGAAACGGAATGTTTAAGAAGGCAGTCAGTTTTACGTACTGAAGTTTTACCTCAATTAGCTTGGAAAGCAATTCAACAGGCTAAAAGTTCTGGTCTTAAACCTGAAGATTTATGGCAACTACAAAGCCAAAAGAATGATAATTATCAAGTTTTGACTATTGCTGCTAGTTTATATCAAACATATCAGAAAATATTAAAGGAACATCAATTAATTGACTACGATGAAATGATTTTAGCAGCTTTACGAGTATTGCAAAATGAAAGTGCTAGAAAAATGTGGCAAAATAGAGTATTTGCCGTGTTTGAAGATGAAGCTCAAGATTCTACACCTTTGCAAACAAAATTATTAGAAATACTCGCTACATCTAGTGAATATAATGATAGTAACTTAAATTGTAATTTAATTTCCCAATATCAAAGATTATCAAAATTAAGTCATCTAAATCTGATGCGTGTGGGAGATCCAAACCAAGCAATTAATTCGACATTTACCCCAGCAGATCCAATATACTTTCGGCGATTTTGTGAAGACTGTGAACAGTTAAAAAAAATGGCAGTTATGGAACAAGCAGGCCGCAGTTGTAAAATTATTATAGATGCAGCTAATTTTGTTTTGAAATGGGTAAATAATTTAAAATTAGCAGGAAATGAAAAACCATTTCGAGACCAAAATATTCAGCCTGTAGAAGAGAAAGAATCAGGAAATAATAATAATAATAACCCTCCAGCTATTGGTGGTGGTTTAGAAATACATGAACCTGATAATATTTATCAAACACTTGAGTTGATGGGTAAACGTATAATTAGTTTGTTTAAAGAAAATCCTCAAGGTAAATTTGCTGTATTAGTACGGGAAAATAAACAAGGCAAATTTATCGCAGATACTTTTAGTAATCCTGGAAAATATGGAGTAGATATTGATTTAGGAAAATATGGTATTAAAATACATGATGTTTCTCAAGGGGCACGTCCCTCTCAAATTCCGGAAGAAATATTAGCATTAATACAATTTATTCACCGCCCCCATTCTCCAGATTATTTAAAGTCGGCTTTGAAAGTTTTGGGCAATCATAAGTTAATTCCTCAGCAAGATTATAATTCTTTTGCCTCTCAATTAGAAAAATTTCTTTATCCAGGTCCTCTCGACCCATATCAATCAGAAAAAGTACGTGAATGTCGTAATTTTTGTCGTAGTTTACTCAGAGCAAAATCTGAATTGCCTTTATATAATTTAATTTCTTTTCTAGCCTTAGTATTAAACTATGAACAGTCAGATTTGGCAACTGCAGATAAGTTAGCAGAAAGAGTTGCTAAACAAACTGCTGGTAATAGTTCGATGAATGCTATTTTAGAAGTGTTAAATGAAATTGTAAGTTCTGAGAGATTTGAATCTGTAGAAGTTGGGGAAAATGCAGATAAATATTATACTCGTTCTGAACAAATTACTATTATTACTATGCACAAAGCTAAGGGTTTAGATTGGGATTTTGTATTTTTACCTTTTTTGCATGAAAATATAATTCCTGGTAATTTACGAGTATTGCCTCAGGCTAAATTTTTGGGAGATTTTGACTTAACTGAAGTGGCAAGGGCACAAATTCGCGCAAGCTTGCAACAGGAAAATTTTCCAGATATTTCTAAAGCTTGGGAACAAGCAGGATATTTGAAAATGGCTGAGGAATTTCGGTTATTATATGTGGCAATGACTAGAGCAAAACAGCTGTTGTGGATGTCTGCTGCCAAACAAGCACCTTTTACCTGGAACAAACCAGAAAATTTACAACAACAAAAACCTTGTTCAGTTTTACCTAACTTAAAGGCTGAGTTTCCAGATAGTGTTAGGTAATAGTTAAACATTCGCCAGGTAAGTTACCTTACCCGACTCGTCTTCAAAACCGGACGTGAGACTTTCACCTCATCCGGCTCCTCTCTTAGACGTCCTTTTTCATAGGTACATCCCTGTTTTAGAATTAACATATCATTTACCCATAGGTATTCATCAGGTAAGTCCTGTAACTTAGGTTTTGTGTATGTTTTATTATCTAAAGCAGTTTTAGTATCGTGGCAATGTCGGTGTAACAGTTGCTTGTTTTTAATTGAGTTATCACCGCCTTCAGACTTTGGTTTTATATGGTCTATTTCCATGAGGTCATTTGATCTAAAGGTTAGTCCACAAAATGCGCATTTATTCTTTTGCCGTTTTAACAGCGTTGTAACTTCTTTCCTAACACCTGGGTGTTTACCGATTCTACTGCTCCAATAAGTCCAATCGCCGTCTAATGGGGATTTATTACCTTTTACCTTGATGTGTCTTTCTATGGCAACATCTGAGTGTTGGTTAAGTATATATTCGCCGTCGTTAAGTAACCAGTTTCTGGTGACTTTGCAGCGAGGAAAATACTTATTCTTGACCCATTTGGCTGACTTGTTTGGATGCCGTCTACTTGCCCATCGACCTAATCTTTCCCATAGAAGGTAGTCTAATTTATTATATACCTCTTTACTGACTACGGTGGAAAAGTAATTGGCCCATCCTCTGATTACCGGATTAAGTTTAGCTATTAAAACTTTTGTAGGAGCGGTTTTGTATATGTCACATATATACGCCAGCTTCCGGTAATGAGTTTTTATACTCTTAGAGGACGGCTTAATCAGTGTTTTGAACCCTTTTTTGGTTGTCTTAACCTTATATTGCCTAACATTAAATCCTAAAAAGTCAAATCCAGGTTTATTCCCTTCATATTCCTCTAAGGTGTGGGCAATTTTGGTCTTTTCTGGTTTTAGTTCTAATCCTACCTGGTTTAACCATTCCTGTATT
>ENA-UENT01000865-UENT01000865.1-marine-metagenome-genome-assembly--contig:-NODE-865-length-10989-cov-3.239230_pt1 | contig 10989 bp, 10 predicted proteins | sample MGYA00237879_ERZ529330 | MGnify/ENA primary metagenome ERZ529330 (study PRJEB26372, sample SAMN05368345) | marine metagenome | biome: cultured habitat; feature: ocean water; material: water; isolation... | reverse complement strand
ACCACCGAACCATTCGATACCATCATCATCATTGGCAAATACCTCTACATATTCGATAGTCGTTCCGCTACCGACACCACCTAATGTAAGACCATTGATCTCATCACCATTAGAGATCACATCACCTCCATGACGGATAGAAATGTAGCGAATAACACCAGAGTTGTCGGTATCATCAGATCCACCGAATTGAGCTTTGTCCTGATCAGCAGGAATACCTTCGATGTTGTCTGTACCACCAGGGCGAGCAATAGTTGCATCTCCTAGTACGATCAAACCACCCCAAAGACCACGGTCAATGGCCTCTAAGTCGGCAGGGTCACTAGTATCATCAGATTCTGCTGTGAAGATAATTGGTTCTTCAGCGGAACCGTCAGCAAAAATCTGAGCACCAACAGAAATAATCAAAGCAGAAGCGGCATCACCCGTTGTAGGCGTTCCCTTGGCCTTGATCACAGTACCAGGCTGGATATTTAGTTTTCCACCCGATTCAAGGAAAACATAACCATCCAATAAGTAGATATTGTCTTTAGTCCAGGAGTATTCTGTGTCCCCAACAAGATCACTATCCTGAATGGTCACTACCGTTTGTGCGTTCATTTGGAGGGAGAGTAATCCCACAAACAGCAGCAGAAGCGTGTAGAGCTTTTGATTCATAATGAGATAAGTTTGTTTAATCCTAATTTTGCGCAAGATTACGCTGGTAATATGAACTAGCAATTAATGCCGTGTTAAATATTTGTAAAGACAACTTTAGAGCAACTTAAAATGAATGTTAACTTGAATGCCTAAGTACTTGATAATCAGATGGCGTTTACTTTCTCTAATTCTACCATTTTCCAATAAGCATCCAGGGAGGTGACTACCCCCCACAAACACACTGCTATGGCTTCTAATAGCCCTAGCATCGGATCCAATTGACCAGCATTCATACCGGCAATGAGAACCAAACCCACAATATTTACTAATGAAAAGATGATAATGCTAAAGAAAGGGATCTGTAAGACTTTAACTTTGAAGGGGATTACTTTAGCTTTGGAGAGTACTTGAACAATAATTATGTTACCGAATAAGGTGGCTAATGAAACGGCCCATATTCCATCTCCCAAGAGGAACAATGGATTGTTGATTAATGCGAAGGCATCTAGGAATAGATATCCGCAACCCAGGGAAATGAAGAAGCCGCCCAAGAAAAAATATATAAACCGGAACTTTTGTAGCTTGACTCGATCGTGAAATGAGCCTAACAATAGGAACAGCCCCAAGAATGAGGTGATAATAATCTGCAAAGTTGCTAAAACGCTAAGGCTTACACTGTGACTAGTAAAGCTAACTGGCCATTGAATGAACAGCAAAAGGACCGAAATGAAAAGAGCAATAGAAATAGAAGAAGAAGTAGAAAAGAGGTTTTTTCCAGGAAATGGAAGCCCTTGAATAGTGTTGCCTACTTTGTAAATTAGACCCATTGGTGCGATTGAATGTTCATTTGTCGCCCCAAAGGTCTCTTTTTGAGTTTACCTGAATGATAAACTAAGATTAAGTGAAGATTAAGTTTTGAAGTCTTCGGATGTCATGAATTGCTACATCCAAAGACCTCTAGCACTAGTTTATTGAGTCCACATGTTTATTTTGCGTTTGGGATAGTCGATCGTAATATCTGTCTTTGCTAAAAAGGGACTACCTAACAATCCATCGATTTCGCAACCGGTGTTTTCTCGGAGGAAGGACAGGTCCGTAAATAAGAACTTATTTTCTCCAAAAATCCACCCATCTTCGCCCTCTACCTCTAGTTTTCCAGCTCTAACTAACTTGACCTGTTGATCTAAGCCCTGAATTTCTTCATTCGGAAGATGTTTGATCGTAAGTCTAGCTGAGCTTTCAAGGATTCTTTTATCTAACAGATTTGTCGCTGCGCCCGTATCGATGCCAAACTTCAATAATTTTCCGCCTACGCGTACCTTAACAATGGGTAAATGTTCATGTAAAGTAAAGGGGAGGCTGGCCATTGGTTGGTGTAAAGTGGGCTGTATTTTTTGAGAGGAAGGAGATAGAAAGAGAAGGTGTTGATCGAAATCCAGCAACAGTGCGAATTGTTCAAACACATTATAACCTACCAGGCCTAATATTTGGCGGCCGGAAGCCCTTTCCAGATGACTAAGATCCAACGCTAAGGCATCAACATTACGCTGCTTTATCCGCCCGATCTTAAATGAACGTACTTTAGTTTCTGTGACTTGAATCCCCGAGTTTAGGCCCAGCGCATCGGCTTGTTGCCCTTTGGCTTGGACCTGGTTGACGATCAAGGTAGGCGCTCCAGTATCCAAGATGAATGAGCCCTTGCGGCCGTTTAATTCGGCTTCAAGGTAAATCATACCTCTGACAATCTCGATAGGAATCTTATGGCTGTTGGCAGGCTTATTGCTACTTAGGGAAACTACCTGTAAATTCGACTTTTTAAGAAACGCAATGGGTTTTTGTCCGTATAGGTAAACAGGAGTTAATAGTAAAAATAATATCGTCCACTTCATAATCACTCACTTTAACACAGCAAATATTTGGCTGGGGCATTAGGGTCTCATTTAAATATACCGGGATCGCGAGAAAAAGTCAAGCTTTCGGTAAACTTTAATTTACACAAAATTAACAATGAATTAACATTGAAAGTTCCTTTCAAGAAGTTTTTTGAAATAATTCATTGGGATTTTAGGGGCTTTTCGGATGAGATGTTGCTAAAGCAGAATCTATAGCTTGTTGATAATCTGTGGGTCGTAATGACAGATATAGGTTACTCAGCTGGCCAGAAAAAAAAGCTTCTGGTATGATGATTTTCTTGACGGTTGAAATTCTTTTCCCAACGCGCATTTCCCTACCTTTGTATTCCGTAACAATCTTAAGGTAAAGACAGAATAACCAAATCAATGACGAAGTACATTTTTGTTACGGGCGGAGTAACCTCTTCTCTTGGTAAAGGAATTATTGCAGCCTCTCTGGCCAAATTGCTACAAGCGCGCGGCTTTCAAGTCACCATTCAAAAGTTTGATCCATACATCAATGTTGATCCTGGGACCCTCAATCCATATGAACACGGCGAATGCTACGTTACGGATGATGGAGCTGAGACTGACCTGGATTTAGGGCATTACGAGCGTTTCCTAAACACACCTACCTCTCAGGCAAATAATGTCACCACAGGTAGAATCTATCAGACTGTGATTAATAAGGAGAGAGCCGGGGACTATTTAGGAAAAACAGTGCAAGTAATTCCGCACATCACGGATGAAATTAAGCGCAGAGTACAGCTATTGGGGGAAACCAATAGCTATGATATCGTGATCACAGAATTAGGGGGAACGGTTGGAGATATTGAATCCTTACCCTATCTAGAATCACTTCGCCAGTTGCGCTGGGAACTAGGTACAGATAATTGTCTGGTGATTCATCTAACCTTGATTCCATTTCTAAATGCTGCCAAGGAATTGAAAACAAAGCCTACCCAACACTCCGTAAAAGAGCTCCTGAATACGGGGATACAACCTGACATCCTAGTTTGTCGAACCGAACATCCGATCGGCATGGATATTCGTAGGAAGTTGGCACTATTCTGTAATGTGGATGTATCCTCTGTGATTGAAGCCATAGATGCTGAAAGTATTTATGATGTGCCACTCTTAATGCTCAAGGAAAAGCTGGATACCACCGTTATCACCAAGCTAAGGTTGAAGGACCGCAGAGAGCCAGAATTAACGGCTTGGAAAACTTTCCTTGGAAAGCTGAAGAATCCCACTCATGAGGTGAAGATTGCCTTGGTCGGGAAATACAATGAACTTCCGGATGCCTATAAGTCGATCCATGAAGCATTTGTGCACGCTGGTGCAGTAAACGAATGTAAAATTGTCGTGGAGCCCATCCATTCCGAGCACTTAGAAGGAAACCAGGAAACGGTAGCTCGTAAACTGGAGGATGTAGATGCGGTTTTGGTGGCTCCTGGATTCGGAGAACGTGGAATAGAGGGAAAGATTAATGCCATTACCTATACGAGAGAGCATGGAATCCCATTCTTTGGTATTTGCCTGGGAATGCAATGTGCTGTGGTTGAATTTGCACGAAATGTGATGAAATGGGATTCAGCTGCTTCCACTGAGGTAAATCCTACTACTGAATATCCAGTAATTGATCTCATGCCTGATCAAAAAGGAATTACAAAGAAAGGAGGAACCATGCGATTGGGGTCCTATATCTGTGATAATCGCAGGAAGTCTTTAGCTAACCAGGCCTATGGCAAACTAAAGATACAGGAGCGCCACCGTCACCGATATGAGTTCAACAATAAGTTTAAAGAAGACCTAGAAAAAGGTGGCTTGATTCCAAGCGGGATTAATCCAGATTCGGGATTGGTTGAAATCGTTGAATTGAAAAACCATCCCTGGTTCGTAGGCGTGCAATTCCATCCAGAATTAAAGAGTACCGTGGAAGCACCCCATCCATTATTTGTGGCTTTTGTCAAGGCTGCCATTGCTCATAAATACCAAGAGCAAAGTTGACACGAGCTAAAAGTGTAAGCTTTTTCGGTAAGCAGCGGGCAAATATGTACTTGCTGCTTGCCATCCTTTGGTGCTTGACGATCACGGCTTTGAGTTCAACTCACTCCTTCTTTTGGGACACCATTCAATTAGGTAGTAAGCATGCTCACTTCTATTTCGAGAATGATTTTGAGCAATTCCTCTTACCAACTGAAATTGATAGCGGGCACCCTCCCTACTTCGGAATCTACCTGGCGGTTTGTTGGAAGATTTTTGGGAAAAGCCTGCAGGTCAGTCACTGGGCAATGTTGCCCTTCCTGATACTGCTGGTATTTCAATGGTTCAATTTAGGGAAGCGCTTGATCGGAAGAAATTTACTCCCCTTTTTCATGCTTTTCCTCTCGATTGATCCGGTGGTGGCTGGGCAAGCAAGCCTAGTTAGCCCAGATATTATCCTGGCTGGATGTTTCCTCCTGCTAATTAATGGTATTTATTCTAAAAAATCGACTCTTAAAGTGTTGGCTGTAATCGGATTAGGGATGATTAGTACCAGAGGTATGATGGTAGCTTTCCTAGTTTTTATGTGGGAACTTGTCATCAATTGGAAGAAGTTATCGGAGGGTTCTAGGTGGAAAACCTTCCAAGGTCTAATTGCCCCATATTTGCCTGGAGGATTGTTGGCTATGTCCTATCTGGCTTATCACTATTTTTCAGTCGGTTGGATTGGGTATCATCAGGAATCAGAATGGGCTCCGAGTTTTGCCCGAGCTGGTCTTGGGCAGTTCATCAAGAATACAGCCGTTTTGGTATGGCGCTTCCTGGACTTCGGGAGAATCTTCATCTTTACTGGAATTCTATTGTGTGCAATTAGTTTATGGAAAAACAATGGACTCCGGAAAGGTAAGATTGATCCTCAGGTCAGAAGAATGACCTTACTCTATATTATTGTACTTCTGGGTATAAGCGTTCCTTTCCTTTTATATGCGGGTTTGCAGCAACATCGATATTTGCTGCCTCCGTTTCTGCTAACAACGATCCTGTTTTTCCTTCTAATCAAGGAATTGCTAAGTTATAATTGGACCACAAGATCAAGACAAGGCTTGTTAGCTATCGTATCTATCGGGCTGTTGACAGGAAACCTGTGGATTTATCCAGATCGAATTTCTCAAGGCTGGGATTCGACGCTGGCGCACTGGTCATTTTATGATCTCCGGGAGCAAATGAGGGAGTTTGTACAAGACCAGCAGATAGAACTGGAGAAAATTGGGACAGCTTTCCCGGAAATTGGATCGCTGAAATACAAAGATCTAAATGAGGTGAGGCTTGGGTATAAAGCGAAAGACCTTAGAACCGATCAATATATCCTGTATTCCAACATTATGAATGATTTTTCCGACGCGGAACTTTGGCGACTACAAGAGGAATGGAAGGTAATGCACGAGATCCGGAGCCGGGGCATCAAGATGATCCTATATCAAAGGCCAGCCGATGATTAGAGGAAAAGCTATCTTTGGAACTAGGTAAAATTCAAGGAATGCGAAAATTATCTTTAAAGGAACTCAAGCGAGTAGATGTTGCTACTTTCAAGGAGCAGGAGAAGACACCTTTGGTCATCGTACTTGATAATGTGCGGTCAGCGCTAAACGTGGGGTCAGCCTTCCGGACCGCGGATGCTTTTGCACTTGAAAGAGTCTACCTTTGTGGGATTACGGCTAAGCCCCCTCATCGGGAGATTCTGAAAACTGCAATTGGTGCGACGGATAGCATGGACTGGGTGTATGTTGAGGAAACAACTTCTGCCATTGAGGACCTCAAGGCCAAAGGATTCCAAATCTTGGCAGTAGAGCAAGCGACGGATAGTATTCCATTGCAAGAATTCAAGGTTGAAGGGGGGCAAAAGTATGCCTTAGTGTTTGGAAATGAGGTGAAAGGAGTAGGAGAGGAGGTGATGGAGATCATCGATACATGTTTAGAGGTTCCACAGTTTGGAACCAAACATTCCTTGAATATTTCGGTCTGTCTAGGGGTCGTGGTTTGGGACTTATTTAAGCAGGCCAGATATCAACTCTGATTCAACTTAGGCTGTTATCCATACGAACTAATCCTTTTTTGTAAACCATAAAATTCAAGTTATGGGCTATTGGCTTGTAAAATCTGAACCTGCTGAGTACAGCTACGATGATTTGGTGGCAGAAGGTGTTGGGATGTGGGATGGTGTGAGAAACTATGCAGCACGCAAGCATCTCAGAGGAATGGAAGTTGGAGACTATGTACTTTTCTATCATAGTCGTCAAGGTTTAGAAATCGTGGGCATAGCTGAAGTGATGAGAGCCGCTTATCCGGATCCAACAGCAGAAAAAGGAGATTGGTCTGCTGTTGATTTGAAAGCCATAAAGAAATTTGAAAAAGCTGTTTCACTGAAGGAAATCAAGGCTGAACCCGCACTGCAAAACCTGGGCTTGGTAAGAATTGGCCGTTTGTCCGTGATGCCAGTAGAACCCGCCGACTTCAATCTATTGTTGCAGATGGGGGAGACGACACACCCTTAATGATTATACTAATAACTCAAAAAGCATCTTCTGCTCATTGATATGCTGGAAGTTAATCTTGTGCTCTTCCATCCTGTCAATTAAGCTCTGGTAATCTTCTTTGTTTTTTACTTGGATACCGACTAATGCGGGCCCAAATTCCTTATTCCTCTTCTTGGTATATTCAAATTGGGTGATATCATCCGTAGGCCCTAGAACATTGTTCAGGAAATCTCGCAAAGCTCCAGCCCGCTGAGGGAATTGAATGATGAAATAGTGCTTCAGTCCTTCGTATAATAAAGAGCGTTCCTTTATTTCTTCCGTCCGGATGATATCGTTATTGCTGCCACTGATGACACACACCACATTTTTTCCCTTAATCTCTTGTCGATATTGATCTAATGCGGCAATAGTCAAGGCGCCAGCGGGCTCTGAGACGATCCCTTCATCATTATAGAGTTGTAAGATCGTCGTACAAACTTTGCCTTCATGTACCAGGAGCATATCATCTATGACCTGCTGCGTTATTTGAAAGGTAATCTTACCCACCTCTTGTACAGCGGCACCATCTACGAAATTGTCAATCTTCTCTAGCTTGATTACCTTACCCGCCTTCAGAGACTCAGCCATGCCTGGAGCTCCAGCTGGCTCTACGCCAATGATTTTGGTGTCTGGACTGATCTGCTTGAAGTAGCTACCTAGCCCCGAAATAAGACCTCCACCACCAATGGCTACAAAGATGTAATCGATCGGAACGGGGCAATCTTCCTCTATTTCTAGCCCCACCGTACCCTGTCCTTCTATCACTCTTCTATCATTGAAGGGGTGCACGAAAGTCATATTTCCCTCCTCTGCCACTTTCAAGGCTTCCTGGTAGGCCTCATCAAAGGTATCTCCAACGAGGATCACTTCGACATACTCCTTCCCGAACAATTTGACCTTATTGATCTTCTGCTTTGGGGTAGCAGCTGGCATGAAAATCTTGCCCTTAACTTGTTTCTTCTCACAAGCTAAGGCCAAACCTTGCGCATGGTTTCCTGCGCTGGCACAAACAACTCCATTGGCTAGCTCATCCTTACTCAAAGTTGACATCTTATTGTACGCCCCTCGAATTTTATAGGATCGTACTACCTGTAGGTCTTCCCGTTTCAAGCGAATTTGGCAATCGTATTCGTTGGACAGATTGTGATTAAACATCAAGGGAGTATGTTCAGCTATCTTACGAAGCCGCACTTTTGCCTTATAGATGTTCTCTACGGATACCAATTTGCCTAACTGTGTCTCGGATAGTTGTGAGTCCATTTTTCTTCAGAGTAAATGAGCTGCAAAGATAAGGATACTGGCTTAGAGGAGTGTATCTATTTTGATAGATAAAAAAAGACCCAGCTAACAGGGTTAGCCGGGCATTATCTGTTCATTAGTAGTGCGACACTAGTTTAGTCACGTTCTCTGACAATTTTTGTGGTCAGCGTTTTGGTTAGAAGAATTGCGATAAAGGGGAGCAAGACTTTTAGCCAAAACGCTGACTTCAAAACACAAAAAATGTGAGAGGACTATTAATCAATGGCTTGATTCTCAGGACGAAGGCTTCTTACCGTCTGACCTGCTTGCCACATTTCACTATTATGTAATTCATCTAATTCTACCTGCAATTTCTCGCGATAGTCCGTTTGGCTGTTGGAATCGATAGAACGTTGTGCTTCATTGCCTGTGGCAACGCTATCATACAATTCTTCGAAAACAGGAGATACTGCATCACGGAATTTGTTTTTCCAATCCAGGGCACCTCTTTGTGCTGTGGTAGAACAGTTGGCATACATCCAGTCCATTCCATTTTCAGCAACTAGAGGCATCAGACTCTGTGTCAATTCCTCAACTGTTTCATTGAAGGCTTCACTTGGAGAGTGTCCTCTCTTACGCAACACATTGTATTGTGCCTCGAAAATACCTTGAATGGCTCCCATTAAGGTACCTCTTTCCCCAGTCAAGTCACTGTATACCTCTTTCTTGAAGGTGGTTTCAAATAGATATCCAGAACCTACACCAATACCTAGTGCTACAACTCGTTCAAAGGCACGTCCGGTAGCATCTTGGAAGATAGCATAGCTAGAGTTCAAGCCTCTACCCGCCAAGAACATACGACGAAGACTAGTTCCTGAACCTTTAGGTGCTACTAAGATTACGTCCACATCAGCTGGTGGAATGATTCCGGTGCGATCTTTATACGTGATTCCAAAGCCGTGTGAGAAATACAGGGCTTTTCCAGGAGTCAAGTGTTTCTTGATCATTGGCCACTGGGAAATCTGAGCTGCATCAGACAACAAGTATTGAACAATGCTTGCTTTTTGGACAGCTTCTTCAATGCTGAACAAGGTTTCGCCTGGTACCCATCCATCAGCTACGGCTTTGTCCCAAGAGGCGGAAGGTGAACGTTGACCGATGATCACATTAAAACCGTTGTCTCTCAAATTCAAAGACTGACCGGGTCCCTGTACACCATAACCGATAATGGCAATAGTTTCATCTTTTAAGGTCTCAAGTGCTTTTTCCAAAGGAAATTCATCGCGGGTCACTACATTCTCTTCAACCCCTCCGAAATTTAATTTAGCCATGATAAAGAATTTTGAATGCCAGCAATTCTATATTACCAGCTGGAGGCTAAGCTCCCATTGATCAATTTTCGATTTAGATTAAAGTCCCAGTCGGGAACAATTAAGGGCGAATATACAGCCTATAAGAGCGATCTCCGCCACAGAGATAATTCTTTAATTATAAACGATTTGAGAATGGAGGAAAGCAGTATCGCGCCCCCCTGGTTAGGATGGTCGGCAAAAATAGGTAATAGTTTAAGAATAGAAAAATATTAGTTGGATATTTTTCTAAGGCTTGAACTTGTTGGCGATCAAGTCGGTTGTCCTACGAAAAGTAGATACTCCCACAGGCCGAGATAGGCCTTTTTGCTTTCATTGTGTTGTGGTATACAATTCTTTTCTAGATAGGCCTGTAAGTGACTATCCATTCGAACATGGTGGTTGCCCATGTGATTCTTAAACCATTGGAAATGGGAATCGTGAAAATCTACGACTGCGATATACCCACCTGGTTTAAGATCCAATTTTGCCTGATCAAGGAGAGAGGACCATTGCGGATTTATCATGGTGAGTGAATAGGAGAATAGAATAATGTCCATCTCCCCAGGAAAATTGACTCCTTCGGGTCCATATGGGGCTTCTACAAAGTCCATTCGTTCCAGATTAGTTTTATTGTTCTGGCGGGCGATCATCAGCATATTTGCTGATACGTCTACTCCTGTAAAAGTGGCCTTGGGAAAGTATTTGGCCATCCTTTGCAAATTGAAGCCAGTGCCACAGCCTACTTCCAGGATTTTCAATTTGCTTTGTTGGTTAACAGGAAGCAAGTCTGCAATTTTTTTCCGTCCAAAGAGGAAGCTCCATCTAGTGAGGTCATAAATTTTAGACTGCCATTGGTAGTATTGTTGGATGGTTTTGGCTTGTTGACCTGCGTCCTTGGTGAAAGTGGGCTGGGACATATAGTGTAAGTTGAAAACTCGGAGCGTTTTAAAACGATTACTTTACGATGCCAAGATACACACTGGCATAGGTTCCAACGCGATCTTCGCGATGGGTTTTTTGCGTTAATTCTTGCTCGAAGAAGAGTCTTTCTTTGACGAAATCTGGGAAGAAACTAACTTCTTGCGCCGCAGAACGGAGAAGAATTCGGGTTCCGGGCCGGCTATTTTGAAGGATTAGTCTCCATTCTTCTTCCAAAGCTGGAATGTTGTTGTCTGCTAGCCAATCTTGGTGGTCCAGCATTATATAGTGACTATATTGACCTGGATTTTCTTTTAGGAAATCAGTGATAGTCTGCGTATGTGTTCGGATACGATATATGTTCTTGCGTAGCGTATCGAAATTTTCTTC
>ENA-UENT01000864-UENT01000864.1-marine-metagenome-genome-assembly--contig:-NODE-864-length-10990-cov-2.960938_pt1 | contig 10990 bp, 12 predicted proteins | sample MGYA00237879_ERZ529330 | MGnify/ENA primary metagenome ERZ529330 (study PRJEB26372, sample SAMN05368345) | marine metagenome | biome: cultured habitat; feature: ocean water; material: water; isolation... | reverse complement strand
CTACGCCTTCCTGTCAGATGGCTTTTCAGGGTAAGGATGAGAAAACCGGGCAATGGCGAAGAGACGTTAAGAAGGAATTATTGTTCTCTCATACAGATGATCGCTTGCGGCCATTCCTCAAAGACAAAGAGTACCTCAAGTGTGAAGGAAATTTCACCTCAGTTGGTGGCTATCGCTTTCTAGCCTTGCAGTTTACCTTTGCCTATCCCAATGCCCGGGAAGCATACGGATTCATCGAAAAAGGGAGCTACCTCACGATTAAGCTGCTCAATGGTGATTTCATCAACCTAAAAGCGGGCAAAATGGATCGCGGGAGCTATGATCTCACGACTGACCTGCTGACTTACCAAGTGCATTATCCAATTGATCGCAGTCAGATGGGCTTGCTCAAGCATAGTGAAGTGGATACCATTCGTGTTTTCTGGAGTAGTGGCTTTGAGGAATACGAAGTGTTCCAACTTGATTTTTTCATCAATCAATTAAGTTGCCTGGAGAATTTCTGATACCTTTGCGGCTCACCATAATGGTCGTATCGATATGGATCAACAGGAAAAGGAATTATATACGGTAAGGATGTTAGGTTTGCAACTGCCCACGGATCCTAGATGGGTCAACTTGGCAGAGATGGACCTGGAAGAAATTCTAACCGACCACGCCTATTGCGAGCAAAAAGCGGCTACTTCCTGCATATCTCTTATCCAACAGTATCCTGAAAGAACAGAGTTAGTCAAAGAACTTGCCCCAATCGTTACCGAAGAATGGGGGCATTTCCGCATGGTACTGAAAGAACTGGAAAAACGGGAATTGCAACTCGGTCAACAGCGCAAGGACGAGTATGTCAATGCACTACTCAAATTCCAGAAAAAGGGAGGTTCTAGAGAAGACCGGCTTCTGGAGAAGCTTCTAGTTTGCGCTTTGATCGAAGCCCGTAGCTGTGAGCGTTTCCGACTGCTTTCCTTACATATTAGCGATGACTATCTAAAGGAATTCTACCATAAATTCATGGTATCAGAGGCGGGGCATTACCGACTATTCATCGATTTAGCCAAATTGTACAGTGACGAAGAAAAGGTCAAGGAGCGTTGGAAAGAATACCTTGCCTATGAAGCAGAGTTGATGAAGGAATTGGAACTACGCGGAGATCGTATGCACTAGTTTCGAACTTACTTCCGGATGTCCTTAAATAGGTCCGTCAAGGCATCCCGATCCACTACATGACCACCTTTAAATGTCCTTTCTTCCACCTCTAACTCTTGGGTTTTGATCAGATTCCGATGAAACTCGACTCTTTCAGGAGTAATGAACTGATCCTCCGTCCCAACCATACCATAGATCTTCTTGCCCGACCAGTAGGCCTTGTGCGGGATATAGTCTAGGTCTTCGGGGATCATCCCACCCCATAATACCAAGGTATCGAAAGCTGGAAAATGTTCCATGGGCCAACGAATGACCGTTGCACAGCCTTGAGAGAAGCCGAATAGGATCGTCTTGACATCTCCTGAAAGCTGCTGCAAGTAAGCCTGATGGAGATCATTGAGGTATTTGGCGTAATCGGAAATCTCATCGAGTCGATCAGCTTTGGTCATCCAGGAAGAAGCCACTTTCCCGGTTAAACCATCCCAGTAGAAGCGAGATAATCCTTCGGGAGCCAAGATTAGGGTGTCTGGTCGAGCAAGAACATCAAATTTTCGAATAAAATGCTCCGCCAGCTGACCATAGCCATGACAGGCAATCAGTAGATATTTAATCGCTGAGCTGGGCTGACCGATGGTGTAATAGTGAGCGGTTCGCTCAACCTTAATGTGGTGAGACTTTATCATCCGGATATAGCTTTAGTATTGAAGGCAGCAGCTGCTTGCTGGGCTGCCCAAGTTACTAATTTATACCCTGCGACTATCTATTCTTCCCAAAGATATTTTTGGTTCGGGAATCGAGGATTGGATCCGGTAAAATTGGTTCATCTTGGACCTGATGAAACACTTTAGAAACATGATGCCACTTTCCGTCCCGCTTCCATTCAAAGCCTTCATAACTGCCATCTGGATAATTGGCAATGTCTCCATGAGGGCTGGGCATTGATATCAGGTGATCTAGCATCACCTTTTCATAAGCTGCATCGTAGTTTAGCTTGGCTCCTACTTCCGCAGAATATTGCATCATGATCCGATTCTTGGTGTAAGCAGGGCGATTAGATGGTTCATAAACAAATACCGGCGCTCCAAAGACAGGCTTCCCGTTTTTGAAATGCAGTACATCTAGTACTTTCCGCTTATTGAAGAATTCGTAGCCATCATAGCCAAACACCAAATAGTGAGGGCTACCATCCGGTCCTTTGAACTCCTTCATATTATAGTACAACGCACCATACCATTTGCCGGACTCAAATGTCATTTGTTCTAAATTCCCTTTCGTTTCTAGGTCAAACGAGCGATCAATCAAGGGAAATAACTGCAATTCCTTGGAAGCCATTTGAATGGCGCCATAATAGCGGTATTCATTCTGATCGACATATAACTGCCAGGTAATCAAACGGAAACTGCTGTCCTGTGGGTACATGATCGAAGCAGACTTAATTCGATCAAACTTATATTGAAAGGAATGATCCGTTTTGAGGGCCGTTTTCAGTTTTAGAATGAACTCTCTGCAAGCCCCAAAGCGATGTTCTGGCAAAGAATCATTTACAATGGCATAGGATAATAAGGCCAAAGTATCTTCATAAGCTGATAGCTGAGCATGATCAGCTTCGGATAAGAGTCCTTGTTTTTGAGCAGTGAGCTTGCTACCGATAAGTAGCATTAGCAATAAAGCTAGAGCAGAGATCCAGGTGGTACTCAAGCGAGTAGAGAGCTGAGCCGTCCCGGTTAAGGTACGGACGGCAGCTGGGGCCATTCGTTTTTTCATGTATTACCGTTTATTCCTTCTCTTTTTCAACGAAGAAGCCCTCGAAATAATTGTGTGCATTAGGCACTGTCTATCGACGACGGGTCTTATTGTTTTTGTAATCCCTGAAGACGAACTCTCCCAAACCAGCCAAATCACTGTAAAATGCCTTACCATTGTTCGCTCGGGTAAACTGATCAACAAAATTTACCAGGTATGGGTCACGAGCGATCATAAAGGTCGTAATGGGAATATCTAGTTTTCGACAACGGGTCGCCAGATTCAGGGTTCGATTTACGATCGTTCGATCTAGTCCGAAGCTATTCTTGTAATACTTCTTGCCTTTCTTGATACAAGTGGGCTTACCATCGGTAATCATAAAGATCTGCTTGTTGGGATTCTTCCGGCGTCGCAGCAGATCCATCGCCAACTCAAGTCCAGCAACGGTATTGGTATGATATGGACCTACCTGAAGGTAGGGCAAATCTTTAATCTCGATTTGCCAAGCATCATTACCGAACACCAAGATGTCTAAAGTATCTTTCGGGTAGCGAGTCGTGATTAACTCCGACAGGGCCATCGCCACTTTTTTGGCAGGTGTGATCCGGTCCTCTCCATACAAAATCATAGAGTGCGAAATGTCAATCATTAAGATCGTACTCATTTGACTCTGGTAGTAGGTTTCATATACTTCCAAGTCATCGTTACTCAACATGAAGTCATCGATACCGTGATTCACCTGAGCATTCTTTAGCGATTCGGAAATAGCTAAATTATCCAACTGATCCCCAAACTCAAAGGGTCGAAGATCTGAAGTAAATTCATCTCCCCTACCTGTAAATTTAGTATTGTGATTTCCGCGCTTATTCTTTTTCAACTGACCAAAAACATCCTCCAGAGACTTTTTCCGAATGGCAATTTCCATCTTGGCCGTTGGTCTGAAATCCGGGTTTTCATTGTCGCCCTGTTGGATATAGCCTTTATCAATGAGGTCTTGAATGAAATCAGCCATTCCGTACTCATTGTTGGTCAATTTATATTGTTTGTCCAATTCTGTCAACCAGGACAGGGCCTCACTCACGTCACCGGAGGTATAGACTAATAGCTCTTGAAATAACTTCAACAGTCTATCAAAAATGCTTCCTTGCTCTTGTCCAGGTACAAAATCAGAAAATCTCCATCCTATCATAAAATCTGCTTCAATTGTTCCCTATAAAAATACTTGTTTTACCCAAAAAGTTTTTGGTGCAGGGAAAAAAAGTAAGGTTGAGGATATTTTATGCCAATGCACTCAAAACGCTATACGTTTATCGGCAAGGGTGAAGGGTTCATTTGCCTCAGAAAATGCAAAGCTTGGTCACCGCAAGGCTACTTGCGTGAGATAGTAGAAAGTATAAAGAAATTAACGGGAAATAGCCTGAGACTAGATAAGAGCGCAACAGTTTTTAACAAGGCCTTCGTAGTCAGGGCGATCTGAAGCCAATTTGTGGATAAAGGCTTCTTTCAGTTCTCCATCTTGAATAACAAAAACGCCCGGCATTTGAAAACCATCGCCAAGCTGAGGCCCGATGCCATGTCCATCCATCAAACCGGCTTGAAAACCACGAATCCAGGTCTGAAGTCCGAATAACTGAGTAAAGCTACCTTTCATCAAACCAAAAGCCTTATAAAACTTACATTCTGGATCACTAATATGAATAGCATTGGGAATATTATAGCGAGTAAAGTATCGCTCTGCAATTTCAGCTTCAGCCATGTGCGCGAAGACCAACTTAGCACCCATGGATTCCAATACTTCCCGCTTCTCAGAAATATCGGCTAAGGCTTCTCTACAAAATGTACAACCAAAGTGACGTAGAAAGACAAGCATTATAGGACGCTCCATAGAAAGGTCATACAGACTCTTGTCTAGATTAGTCTGCATCACTTTAAAAAGTTGCTCATCCACTTTAACTCCGTACATAAATTCAAGTTTAAAATGAGCCCTTCTGGAAAGGGTCTAAGCTTAAAAACAAGAAATGATCCGAAATGTTTCTGTTTTTGTACCCTCTGTCAATTAGAAGCAAATTGATAAGCTAGAGGGAGAAACTGATCAATTGATTGTCAATATATTGCAAGCATACTTTTTTTCCAAAAAGGCTTCAAGAATTTAGACCACTCTGCCGGATTTCAGACCAATTCAAAAAGTGTTCAAAATTCTATAGGAAAAAACCAAATTATTTTGAGAAGAGCAAGGATCGAAGGAGAGATGGGAGGTCAACGAAAAGTTCTTCCTGCTCAGCAGAAACTGAGCAGGAAGAAGAAAAGCTATTTAAGCTTGCATATTATCATATACATCCATAACGGATTGGACATGTCCAGCTGAAGTATTTAGCAAGGCCATTTCACTTTCATCTAGTTTCAATTCCAACACCTCTTCAATACCATTTTGACCTAACTTAACCGGCACACCTAAGAAGATATCTTTCAGACCATATTCTCCGTTCAGTTTAACACAGCAAGGGAAAATGCGGTTTTCATCCTTGACAATGGCTTCTACCATTTGAGCAGCAGCAGCACCAGGAGCATACCAAGCAGAAGTCCCCATTAATTTCACCAATTCGCCTCCTCCTTTTTTAGTACGCTCTACGATCGCGTTCAGGCTTTCGTCATCGATCATTTCGGTAACCGGAATACCTGCCACAGTTGTGTAACGAGGAAGGGGTACCATGGTATCACCATGACCTCCCATCAATACCGCTTGGATATCTTTAGGAGAAACGTTTAATGCAGTAGCCAAGAATGCTCTGTAGCGAGCGGTATCCAGGATACCCGCCATACCGAAAACCCGCTTATCGGAAAGACCAGAACCTTTATGGGCGGCATAGGTCATCACATCCAATGGATTAGATACTACGATAATAATCGGATCTGGAGAATGCTCTAAGATGGACTTGGTCACGATGTTAACGATCTTTGCATTAGTTGAGATCAAGTCATCACGACTCATACCAGGTTTTCGGGGAATACCCGCTGTAATTACGACGATATCCGAATTGGCAGTGTCTGCATAATCCTCGGTACCTTTTAGAGCGGTACTGTAATAATCGATAGGAGCTTGTTGCCAACTGTCTAGGGCTTTTCCACGAGCCAAATCACCTTTGATATCCAGCAAAACGACTTCTTTGACAATGTCTTTGTGGGCTAGCACGTTTGCGCAAGTTGCCCCAACATTACCTGCCCCTACAACGGTTACTTTACTCATAATTATGGGTTACTTTTTTTTGTTGAAAATTAAGCTGAAGCCCCTGTAAATTCAGGGCTCTTTTCGGGCCACAAATGTAGCTTTTTTTTGCTTTGTTTGGCAATTTGAAGACCAAAGAATTCGGGAAACTTGTCGGCAGCTGGCTTTCATTTTTTCTTATCTTTGCCGAACTTTGAAAAAGAGTGAAGTAGGTAGTTCGGACTTCTGCTTACTTTTTGCCTGCCGTTATGGCCTATCCCACTAAAATAGTATCCGTAAGTTCCAAGCCAAAAATCATCAATATGCACAAAAAACTTTCCCTTTTCATCTGCTGTGTGATCGCTAGTCTTTCGCTATATGGCCAAGCCCATAAATGCGGCACCACAGGAGCTGAAGTCATGCAAAGACTACTGAGGAACAAACAAGCACTAATAGACAACCCCATCTCACCCAGAGAAATCCGCTATATTCCTGTCAAGTTTCACATCGTGAGTAAAACAGATGGCACCGGAGGCGTAGCGGAAGCTCAGGTGTTTGATATGCTATGCACTGCCAATGAAGATTTTGCCGAATTGGAGATGCAATTCTACATTAAGGACGGGGAATTCAATTACATAAATAATGATGCGATCCACAACTTGATCCTGGATTCAAACCATCCACAGTCGACAGTTAACCCCTTGATCATACAGAACATAATGAACTCTAACCGCGATTTTGCTGCCTTGAATGTATATATGGTTAGAGACATCATTCTGAATGCCAATAATACAGGGAATGTGCTCGGTTTTTACTCCAATGATCGTGACTGGGTAGTGATGCTGAATAATGAAGTGAGAAGTTCATCCATTACCTTGACGCATGAGTTAGGTCATTTTTTCAGTCTCCCTCATCCATTCAATGGATGGGAAAGCGACCCCTACGATCCAGATAGGCACGGAAACCCAGTACAGCCCAATTCTCCAGGTTTTAATGCTACGGAGAAAATGGATGGAAGCAATTGTACATTCGCTGGAGATGAAATTTGCGATACTCCACCAGACTATAATTTTGCTGGTATAAGTTGTAATTGGACTGAGGAGATTTTGGATCCTGATGGAACCTTGGTTAACCCAGAAGAAAAATTGACGATGGGTTACTTTCCATGTGACAAAGACGACTACTTCTTTAGTGAGATGCAAAAGCAGTTGATGATTCAGGACCTGGCTTCATCTGCAAGGAATTACTTAACCACTGACCCGAATTTGGTAACGACCGTACTGGAAGCAAACACGGAACTCGTTTTCCCTGACAATAATGAGCAACTTACCTATTATCAGGGGCTAGAGCTGGAATGGACTGCTGTTCCTGGTGCTACACAATATCTAGTGGAATTAGATCGCTTACCCACCTTTGTATTTCAAAAGCAGTCTTTCTACGTTAGAGATGCTAATTTTTTGGAGCTAAACAACCTCGAAGCTAATAAGAAGTACTACTGGCGCGTCAAGCCTTACAACGACTACTCCACTTGTCAACCTTTTACCTTAGCAAAATCCTTTACAACCGGAGAGAATCCAACAGCCGTACAGGATATTGATTTTGTGTCAAAGTGGGTGTTGTCTCCTAATCCTTTGACTAGCAATCAAGATATCAATCTAGCTTTTGCGGCAGAAAAGGCATTCCAGGGTAATATTCGCTTCTTCAACCTGTCGGGGCAGGCCTTAGGCCAGGCACAACAATATAACTTTAAAGCTGGACAAAACCGTTTGGCTATTCCTGTACCTAACTTGCAAAATGGAGTATACCTCTTGATGCTACAAACGAACGAAGGGGTAAGAACGGAGAGGATACTGGTTTCTAGGTAGGGAACATTCTCTTCTTGAAAACGACAGGCGAGCCACTTCTATGGAATTGGCTCGCCTGCTATATTTTAGAATACTAATCGCAAACGGATCACGAATTTGAAGGCAGGCTTAGATCACAAAAAAACATAATACCAGTCTTCTTAAGGAATAGTCTTTTGGATAAAGCATGAAATACTACTAGGTACTTTTTTCGAAAGCAAACAAAGCTCTACGACGACCAAAGACTGTTACCTTATCCGCTTCCATTTCGATCCGACGAACAATTCTCCGCCGATCCTTCAACAATAGTTCCTTCCCTTTGCGTTCCAAAGTAAAGATCAATCTCGGCTCTAAATTATTCCGGCGAATCCGATATATCTCCACCTTGGTTCCGGTATCAGCTACCTCCAGCAAGATATCTCTACCCAATCGTACTTCCCCATTTTCCTGCGTGAAGACATCTCGACGGCGATTACGGATCTGTTCGACAAAAGTTTGTTCACCCTCCTCTACCAGTCTTGTCCACCTCCGACCATTCCGATTACGGCTATATTTAACCTCTCCTTCTTCTTCGACGATTTGATAACAAAATCGACCATTCCGACTTACCTGCACCAATCCATCTTGGTCATACACATCTAAGCATTGGCTTCGGTCATTACCCAAGATCCCGCGCCATTCACGACAAATAGCTCGTTCGGACACCTTTCGCATCTCAATCCCTCTATTTTGCTGTACTCTTCCAATCCGCTTCAAGCTAAACTCTTCTTGTCCATCAAGCTCGAATAAATGCTTTAAGCGCAGCGCAAGATTCCCATTCAAATCATAGAATAGGCCATTTCCTAGATCGAAACCTAAAGGGTGATAAGGTACATCCTCAGTAGTAGAATTTCCATCCGCATCACAAGAAGTAGTCTCTTTTCGGATAACATCTACACGAAGTTCTTCTAGCTCGTAGGCCACATTTAGTTCTAATTGTTGGAAGGTAGCAGTTTTACTTGTGGAGGGGCTTTCAGCCTCAAAAGGTGCGTAAAAGGCAAGGAATAGTAGACTAAAAATCAATAGTAGTCCTTTTTTCATAAGCTTTATATTTAGTTTTCACCTTATAATATAAGCATTTATTGCGCCTAAATCTACTGGTCCTAGTACTTTAACTTGTGTTTAAGCCTACCGTTATTTTTGTCCGGCTCTAATCAGCTTCTTTATCAAGACAATCTGCCCCAAATGATACTGAGCATGCTCTAGTATGACCAAAACGTTCCGAAACCAATTGCCATATTTTTCTTCAGTCATAAGCGATTCCAGCCGTTCAACATCCATTTGTTCTGTTTCCTTGGCGAAGGTTTCAGCTGTTTCCCAAACCAGGTCAAGAAACTTTTCCCACTCTTCCTTAGAATTGATAGTCGGATGATCAAAGCTAAACTTGTCTCTAATGGTCAAATCACCTCCGTTCATCACCTGCAAGACTCCGGCAAAGTAGTAATGCATGTGATAAGTAAGGGCCAGGATCGTATTCAGAGATGATACTTTTGTTAAAGCCTCTTCCCAAGTCACGTCGGCTAATTCCGTTTTTAAATCCGTTGCTACCCAGCTTTTCCCAAAATGAAGGCGGCGGATATCATCGGCCAGTTGTTCAGAAAATGTCATCTTATGCTAATTCAGTTGTTTTTCAATATGGTAGATCAACGTCTTCCCGTGTGAAGGAGTCTGCTTAAAGGCATTATATTCCAACACCTTATGGGAAGCGATATTATCCGCATCACAAGAGGCGGATATGGACTTTAGATTTAGTTCTCGAAAACCAAATTGGGTTACCCTTGCAATCGCCTCCTTGATGAGTCCTTGATTCCAAAAAGGCTCCCCTAACCAATACCCTAGTTCAGCACCATCTTGTGTGTTATTTAGGTGTAGACTGATTTCCCCAATTAAGCTTGGCTCTGCTTTGGAAACTATCGAAAAAACAAAGCGAGACTTTTGCTTAAAACCTTGGTGAACATAACTAATTCGAAAAACGGCCGTAGGCTCCTCGTAGGGGTAAGGAATGTTTACAATTCGATCAGCAATCTTTGGGTTGTTCGCGTATTTGAGCAATGCTGGTATATCATCGATGGTGATCTTACGGAGGATCAAGCGAGTGGTGTATAGGGTGGGAAAACGGTCCATATGATTACATCCAGGTAAATTCTTCCAAAGACTTTGATTGCTTCAACTACCTATATCGAAAATTGGTTCCATTAAGCACTATAAATGCTTGATCCGATCTTCATATTTTTGATAAAGCTCTTCATTGCTATATCCGTCAATGTTCTGGCTGTGATATAAAGGCAACTTCACACCTTCCTCCGAAGCAATTTTACAGGCTTCTGTCATCATGGTATTCATCAGCACTACCCCAGAGACGGTAGAAAATGGCCCGGTTCGATAACCGGCTATATCCATAGTGACATCTCCCGACGGCACCCCATTGTCAATCACCAGGTCCACGATCTCATACAACTTTTTACCGCTTGGGTGGCGGGAGGGATAAGCCTGTGACTGAGTGAGTGAAGTAATACCAATCGTCCGCATCCCATGCGCTTTAGCTAAGCTGGCCATTTCAACAGGCATGGCGTTGCGACCAGAATTCGAGATCACAATCATCAAATCCTCCCTTGCAATCTCATAGGTATCCCATACTACTTGGGCTAATCCAGGCACTCGCTCTACCGCAGCCCCTCTCCTAGCCCCTTCCACAGAGAGCACTGTAGAATCCAGCATGGCATTGACATTAGCCAAGCCTCCTGCTCGGGTGAACAGCTCCAGACCAATCATGTGAGAATGGCCCGTACCAAAGGTGTGAATGATGCGGTCCTCGATAATAGACTCAGCCATCCATTGGGCGGCTTGGTTGAGAGATGAGACTTGATCGTTAATGACTTTTTCTAATTGCTGGAGGACAATCTGGGTGTATTGGAACATGAGGTATAAGCATTTTTCGGACCAACTATACAATGAAGGTCGTAAGATACTGAATTAATAATTTGGTCCTTGAGATCTAATGCCGCCTGATTAATCTGCAGCGTGA
>ENA-UENT01000863-UENT01000863.1-marine-metagenome-genome-assembly--contig:-NODE-863-length-11010-cov-5.024688_pt1 | contig 11010 bp, 14 predicted proteins | sample MGYA00237879_ERZ529330 | MGnify/ENA primary metagenome ERZ529330 (study PRJEB26372, sample SAMN05368345) | marine metagenome | biome: cultured habitat; feature: ocean water; material: water; isolation... | reverse complement strand
CTCCAGGGGCGTACGCCCCTGGAGGGCCGAATGGGGCCTGAGGGTACTTAGTCATCCCTTGGCCAGCGCTTGGCCAAGCCCTGGGCTTCCGCCACCGTGGCGAACAACTCGGTGTTGAGGAATTCATCCCTGAATCGGCTGTTGTAGACGAAGTCGAGCGGAGCTCATACGACTCGGCAAAGCCGATCTGCCACGGTGCTCCTGGTTCATGTAGGCAGTGCTGGTGCCGCTGTTCTGGCACCACTTCCTGAGGGCGTGGGCGTAGCCGCAAGGCTTCTGCGAAGCAGTTGAATTCCGGCCTGTTGTAAGACCGGATGAACGTCGGCGCCGGATAGACGCTGGTCAGCTCTTCCAGCACGGCCACCACATCCTTGGCCTTGCAGCGCCGGTCGACACGGATCGCCAGGCACAGACGACTGTGCTCATCGATCACGTTGAGGAACTTGAGCCTGCGGCCGTCAGCGGTGGCGTCGAATTGGAAATCCATGGCCCAGACCTGGTGGGGGTGTTCGGCTTGGTGACGACGCACAGACCCGTCAGCAGGCCTGGCCCGCTTCTGCCTGCGGGGAGTCGGGCGCTGCAGCCCTTCCTCTCGCCAGAAGCGGTGCACCCGCTTGTGATTCACCAGCCAGCCTTCCCGCCTGAGCAGGCGATACGCCATCCGCCGGCCCCAGCGGATGTGCTCGGCCGCGATCTCCCGGAGGCGCCGCCGCAGCTTGGCCTCCTCAATGTCGACAACCTTGGTGGCATGTCGCTGAGTGCTGCGGTGTTGGCCCACCACCTTGCAGGCGAACCGCTCCGATACCCGGAACATGGCGCGCAGGGCCTCAACAGCCCTGCGGCGTCGTTCCGGGCTCAGAAGTTTCCCTCGGCTAACTCCTACTGCTGCGCCGGGCCTGCGGCTAGAGCATCGCCTTCTCTAACTCGGCTTCTGCCAGAAGCTTCTACTCCTTCGGAGAAGCCTTCGGCTAGAGGCGGGCGTTCTCCTTCTCCAGCTGGGTCAGCCGTTTGGCCTCCTCGGCCTGCATACCCCCGTACTGCTGTTTCCAGCGGTGGTAGGTCGGCTGGGTGACCTCAATGGCGCGGCAGACGTCGGAGACGGTCTTGCCCTGGGCGATCAGCTGCTCGGCCGTTTTGAGCTTGCGGATGATCTGCTCGGCTGTGTGGCGGATGCGTTTCATGGTGAAGTCCCCGGCCCAGTCTGGCCGGATGAGGACTCTCATTCACCCTGGACCAATTTCCAGGGGCCACGTCACATCCTTCGAATTGAAGGCCGCCACAGCACCAACACCACAAGCACGACCGAAACCAGGAAAAGGTTGAGGTCGAGGTAATTCTGGAAGAATTCAAGGTTGTGGAGCTTTGTCTGGTTTTGGGCGTTGACTGCAGCGATGTTCTCAGGTGTTTTCCAGGCGAACAGGATTTGCCCCCAGGCAATCTCTTCCAGGCCAACCATAAGCATCACAAAAGCAATGATCGCGTAAACCACTGAATGCAGGCGCATGGACAAGCGCTGGCGGAAATCTTTGGAGATGAGCCACCCGATCCAAGCGGATGTAAAAAGAATCAGGGCTTGTGAATACTCGAGAATTCCTCTTTCACCAAGCAGGCGTTTGTAGCGATAAATGTCCTGAACAGAAAGTTTCAGTAAAACAACGCAGCCGATGATGAATGATGCAAGGGCGAGCATGAAAAAGGCTCGTCTGAGCTGGTCTGGTTTTTCTGGACAGGTCCCATCGTTAACCTCTGAGGCGGGGTGCCGCCCCTGAAATGGGGCTCCCACTCATGAGCAAGCGCCGCACTCACAGTCCTGAATTCAAGGCTTGAGTCGCTATGGAGGCGATCAGTGGCCGCAAGACGATCCAGGAGATCGCTGCGGATCACGCGATCCACCCCATCCAGGTAAGCCAGTGGAAGAAGCAGCTGCTGGATGGTGCCAGTGAGCTGTTGACGCGAGGCAAGAAGAGCAAGGACAAGGAGGAGGGCCAGGCCAAAGAAGCTGAGCTGTTCCAGCAGATCGGCAAGCTCCAGATGGAACTGGAGTGGCTCAAAAAAAATCTCAGCTGCTCTGATGCCCGTGAACTGCGAAAGCTGGTTGATCCAGACCACCCTGAGCTCAGCATCAGCCGCCAATGTGCACTGCTGGGCCTACCCCGTTCGACGCATGACTACCGGCCGACACCGGTGCGGGAATCGACGCTGCGGATCATGGCCAGGATCGATGCCCTCTATCTGGACGATCCGTGCAGTGGCAGCCGCCGGATGGTCGAGTACCTGGCCAAAGAAGGCATCCCGATCAGCCGCGATCGGGTGCGAAACCTCATGCGGCGCCAAGGTTTGACAGGCGATTGACCAACAACCCCGCACGACCGTGCCAGGCGAGCCATCCGAGCGATTTTCCTGCCTGGTGGACCTCAAGCAAGTCAGGGCAGCGGACCAGATCTGGGCGACCGATATCACCACCATCCCGCTGCAGAAAGGCTTCCTCTACTGGTGGCGATCGTGGATCTGTTCTCCAGAAACGTTCTCAGCTGGAAGCTGTCCAACAGACTTGACACGGAATTCTGTCTGCAAGCATTGGAAATGGCCCTCAGCGGTGGCCGAAAGCCGGAGATCTTCCACTCTGATCAGGGATGCCAGTTCACCTCTTCTGACTTCGTGGCCAGGCTGCGGGAAGAGACAATCAGGATCAGCTGGTCAGGTAGAAAGCGCTGCTACGACAACATCCTGGTGGAGAGATTGTGGCGAACCCTCAACTATGAGGAGGTGTACCTGCATGCCTACAACGATGGATGGGAGGCTGAAGTCAACCTGGCCCGCTTCCTTTGGAGGTACTGCCATGTAAGGCCACACAGCTCTCTTGGAGGCAAAACTCCCCAAGAGGTCTACTTTGAAACCTAACCCTGTTCCTCCCGCCCGGAGTTAACGATGTCAGGGACCAGAGCTGTCCAATAAAAGCCATCCACCTCAGTGTTGCGTGTGCTGAAGGACTATTTTCTGACAGCAGTGTTGTTATGAATGCTGAGTTGAGAAAAATTCATCCTGCCGCGACCAAGATCAAGCCAGCTGTACCAAGTTGCAACTCAGGCCAAGGCGAAGCATCAAGCCAAAAAGAGCTGATGAATTTATAAAGAGAGACTCCGAGAACAGCGATTCCAAACCACACAAGGGCCTGGCCGCAGATCCGCTGCACCGTTTTCTGTCTGGTCAAGCTCGTGGATCGCCTCTTCCTTGGGGACGAATCAGCCTCGAAGTCGTGCGTTAGGGGGCGATTCACGAAGCAGCCTTCTCATTAAGAGGAGGTTATGACGCGATAGCGTGGATTTGTGCCAGGGGAATCAGGATTCTTATCCGGTCACGCGGGCATCTCGGAATAACGCAGTGGTCGAACCAGTGAGATCGATCTTGGGGGATGGGACCTCAACCAGCCAATCTGGCTTGCCGAATCGATTCAAAATCGATACCCATCACTTTGGTTAGAACGAGGTATCCGCCCCAAGCGACAACGTTGAGGCCAAGGGCCCAGAGATACAGCGTGCGTCTGGCTTGGGTTGAGTCATCGCTCATCGGTTATTTCCGGTTCAACAGGCACCAGGCACCATAAAGGGCAAGGCCAAGCAGGATCCAGGGAAAGATTGCGCGCAGCAGTGTTAATCCAATCAGGACGACCACAAGTGTGATCGCAGATCGCTTCACCATGGCTTTGCTGCTGTCAGTCATGAACTGCCAGCGGGGAATCAAGGCCATTACAACAACCATGCTGAACAGCGTTCTAGGAGACTTGGACGCAAATTGCCAACCTTTCTCTCAGGCTGGTTAGTTCGCCATTCAAGGCTTTGGTTGGATGCCTGTTACGTCGCTGTTTTTGGTTCTGATGAATCAGCTTGTGGCTTCAGCAATCGTATTCGAGATGAGATTTCTGCTCACGCTTGCCAAAATCGTCCTCTTTCATCTGTGATTCGTCATAAGCCCACTCGCTGTAAATCCTTGATTCTGAAAAGCTCTTTTTAAGACGAAGTGCAGTGATGCGTTGGCCAAGTAGTTCGAATGACCACTTTGCTGCTGAAAGAACCTTGCCCATGACACCTCTTTGCAACGCTACCCATGTGATAGCCCATGGATATCAATTGAACATTGGTGCATATGCTCATTGAGGCTCGGTTTGATTTAAGCCTCCTCGACGGAATCATCGGCGTTTTGTTTGATGCCCTGTTGGCGTCGACTTGATTCACAGTTCCGGCACTCCTGTTGATCCAAGCCAAAGAAATTCAGAGGTTTGATGTCACCGCAGCTGATGCACTGACGTCCCTCTGCTGGGGGGGCTTCAAAGGCCATGGTGGTCACTCCTTGGTGTCGATCGGCGTTGGTTTGATCCGTTCTGACAACGCCTGGGGAGACCATAGGCGCCTCTGTTGATGGCACTGGGGGCAGTCCCCTCTCAGGCTCGAGTGCATGTGACCACAGTGCGCACAACAAATCAGTGCCATGGCTGTTGTTGCTGATGCACCACTCTGATTGTTCAGATCGCATCAGGCATCGGTGTTTGTCCCTAGTTCGATCCCAAGGTTTGGCGGTTCTCAGGATTGATCAAAGATCATTTGCAGGGCAGTTCGCTCGTTTTGAAGCGAATTCGCCCTCATGGGGTTGCCCAGTGGCCTTGGCTGCCGGGGTCGATTCAAAAAGACCTTGCTGAGCCACCAGAGCTGAATCCCGACAAATGCCAGGGCCAGTAGTGCCAGTTCAGTTGCCCCCTGCATCAGTAGTGCTTGCAGCGATTGTCGATCGCATCTGTTTTAAAGCACTCCAACTCTTCGGGTGTATGCAATGGGGGTTTCTCCCGTTGGCCAGTCCATCGCCGAAGCAGCTGCAGCAATCGTTTCATCGCTTGAATGTTGGTTCATCAAAGCCATGTGCTATCAGGCTATGCCAATCCTGATTTCATTCGGCATCAAATTGGTTGTTGTCGTTGCCTCTAAGCTTGTCCGCAGCAGAAAACTCTGTTTCTCGTGACCTTTAAAGAGCTTGTGGCCAGTTTCAACAAACAAGGCACGAGCTGGGATGAGCTTTGTCTTGAAATCAGGTGTGAGAGCTGTTTTGCATCGGTTTTTGATGAAGTGAACGAGCAAATGGGCTCTTCAAGTGATGTACTTGCTCGGCTTGCCGATGAATTTCCCAATCACTACAAGAGTTATGCCAAGGAGAGGGGCCTGGTTCAGCCTTGATCAAGAGGTGTGAGAGAGGCAGTAGGTCGTGACACCACCCACCAAATCAAGCAACCACGCCCGAAGAGGTCTCCCTCTCACCTTCAAACCCTAGTTGTGGCTCTGGCCTCCGTCAGCCCCGGGTTCACCGAGAGGCAGCCAAGTTCGCTTTCGCTGCTTTTAGGGCTTCCTCGCAGGCAGCTCGGTCTTCGCTGTCGATGTCACCCTGACTGCCGTTCAAACGTGCCTCCAGGAAGGCGATCTCATCAATCCAGTAGGTCCTGTCTTTGCCTTGTTGTTCAGTCACGCGTTTGGAAAGGTGTCAGTCCATCGCACCCTTCATAGAGGAACGCTGCCCTGGCGGCGGCCACCCCTGTCTGGTTTGTTCATGGATTTGGGTTTGTGCGCTGAGAGGACGCAGACTGGGTGGATCTGAAGAAGGAGCGCATCGCCATCGACGAGACGTCTCCAGTCACCCCCATGACCGCGCTGGTCATCGATGCCGATGGGCATCTGACCTACATGGGTGAAGACGGATGCCGCCGACAGATTGTTGGTGATCCAGAGCTCTTGGCGCGTTTGCAAGAGTTGCAAGGGAAGGACTGCACTGATGGCGATGGCGATTGGCAGTTGTAGTTGGTCTCGCCAGATCTCCCAAGATCAGCCGAAGATTTCTTCTTTCTTCGGAGCTGAATGAGTCTTTTGACCGATGGTTTGTTTTTTCGCTTTCCTTATGACGAGCAAAGCCATCTTGAAGTCATGGACACAATGTTTTTCGTTGGCGTGAATGCGGGGCTTCTGATCCTGCTGATTTTTGGTCTTGTATCTGCCAAAGCCAAGATCAAGGCCGGCCGTAAAGAGATCATCTGAGCCACCAACGAAGCCGGTTTCATTGCTGGTAGGGGCAAGAAAAAACTCCGGCGCGTTACGGCACCAGGAATCTCTTCATCACGAAGATCAAAGTTCTGTCGATTCGTTCAGGGCCTTTCCTCGGTGGTCGTCAGAGCTGCCAGTGCTCTTTCGATTTGTTCAATCTCATCTTTTTGGCGTATGCCATTGCCCTTGTATGGGGGGAAGCGGGTTGTCGTTCAGAGTCCTAAACCCAATCATCTGAATACTTTGTCTTGGTGGCGCTCAGTTCACGGATGTCTTCTGTGAGGTGCTGTGCTGCCCACATGCCTCTGACGACTTGGCAGACACCTTCTCGGTCGCAGATCCTGTAGTACTCGAAGCCCTCTGGAGCGGTGGTGAGTCTGGTCTTGGTTCCTTTCATGTTCTTGATCTCCGCTGATCCAACAAATAGGCAACAAGACGAGTCCCGGCCAAGCGAATTGAGACAAAGAGTTCGCCTCGTCACAAATCCTTGAATGGCTTAACAGGTGGAATTTCAATTCAGGCCCTTGGCGCGATGTGGGCAGCCAGGTCAGCGTTGAGTCAGGTGATATGGCCGTTGTCCACGTCCGCGACCTGGACGAGGGTGGGGCCTTGGGATTTCTGGCGCCACCGCGCAGTGAGAAGCCCGTTCAAGCAGCTTGCTTAAGCAGGGAGAGCAATAAAAAACCGCCCCTTGCGGGACGGTTTAAACACCAGCTGGGGACTGGTTTTTGATCGCATCGGGGAGACAGGATTCGAACCTGCGGCATCTTGCTCCCAAAGCAAGCGCGCTACCAAACTGCGCCACTCCCCGAACACAGAAATCATAGTGCTCAACGGGCTTCCAGCGCTAGCAAGGGTTTTGGGCTCTGGACATACGAGGGCAATTAGGGCCAAATAGGGTCACGTTGTCACTCGTTTGTCACTCGCTCTCGTCACTCGCCTAGATGCCGCTGCGCGCTCACGCTGCTGATTGGGAAGTCGGTTTACGGAACCAGCTACGCAACACCGTTGGCTCTGCCTATCGGATTGGAGAGCAGCGCGGCAAAGCAAAGCTGGATGTCCGTTTTAGTGACGGCACTCGCAAGACCAAGTCACTTGGTATCCCGTGGCTTCAAGCGAGTGCTGGTGGCATCCAGAAGGCTGTTGAAGCGATTGCTCAGGGTGTTGCTGTTGGTCTGACCATTGAAGAGGCGTTAGAGGCGCACCAGGGCCAACAGAAGCAAGCACCGCTGCCAACCAAGAAGGTTGACCCGAACCAACTGGTTTCGCTGTTTGACCAGTGGCTTGAGTCGCTTTCCAAGCTTGGAAAGGTCCGTTCCGACACCCAGTTCAAGTACACAAGGAATCGGCTGGTTCAGGCGACTGCTGCGGCTTCTGCTGACCAGTTGCTGGAAACAGTGGGAGACATGTTTCCGAAGCCAGGACGCAGCAAAGAAATCAGGCTTCAGCACCTGGCTCGTTTCTTGCGTTGGGCAGTCGAGAAGAAGCATCTCGATGCCAAGCGTTGGATGCCACCAGTGACGGTGAAAGACGTTGTTGGCGACAAGGAGAAGAAACCAAAGGTTGGTTTGCCGCTGCAAGACCAGGAGATCCTTGACCTCATTGAGTCGCTGCCAACGGATAAAGCTGGCGAACGCTGGAAGACGGTTCTCCGTTTCCTTGCCGCTTACGGCCTAAGGCCAGTTGAAATCCAGCACCTATCAATCCATGCTGATGACGGTCGCTTGTGGTGCGACTACATCAAGCGCTCAGGCAAGGGGGAAACAGATCCACGAGTCTTGAAGCCACTGCATGAGGAGTGGGAACAAGAGTGGGGTCTGCTTGAGCAAGTAGCAAATGGTTTGGACTTGCCACCGTTTGGTGGTGGCGTTGCCAATGCTGGTCGTCGTTATTTGACGCGGCAGCAGGGCTGGAAACCGTTGGAAGCTAAAGGCGTGACGATGTACTCGTTCAGGCATGGGTATGCCCTTAGAGCCCACCAGCAATACGGACTAAGTGCACGAATTGCTGCCCGTGTGATGGGTCACTCAGTTCAAACGCACAACGAAAATTACGGCACCTGGGCAGATGTTGATGAGATTGATAAGGCTTACGAAGCAGGAAAACGCTATCGACAGCGTCTAAAAGGTTGACGATTGTCGCAACCTCGGCAAGGATGTAATCACAACACCGATCACCACTTTTGTAGGTGTTGTCTTATTCGACCTCCGACCCGGTTGAATCACCAGTTTTGGCTGGTGCTTCGCAGATCAGAGACCCTTCCTCTGATTAGCGACTCTCACAACTTGGTGATAGTTGTGTAGACGGCTTTTCAGCGTAAGAGCTGGAATTCGGCCCACAGGCGAGTCCGCAAAGCGGATTGGGCATTTTCCACTTCTTATCTATGCGTCATGGCTGCCGAATGGCTTCGAACTAACGAAGCGACCGTTGCATTGCAGACAAGCCGCAAGAAGATGACTCGTCGAATCAAAGACGGGTACTTCATTTTGGGCGATCACTTTGTTCAGATTGGTCCGCATAAAACTGAGACCCGCATCTGGAACATCGAACGCTGCCGTGAAACTCAGGCGCGTTGGTATGGGCCTGCTCCTGTCTGTTGACAAGAAAAAAGCCCTGCCCGCACGCAGAGCTCTGAAACATAGATTCCGTATCCATCATGCCGTATTCCGTAGGCACCGGCAGTGCAGCCGGTGACACTTCTGCTATCTCTGAAATTGTCGAGGTTCCTGCTTCTATTGTATTAGAAGAACAAACCTTTGAACTTGACGACATCGACGAGGAAGAAGCTCTTTGTCATCTTGAAGCGCTTGGTTTTGGTGAGGATGACCCCTGCATCCTTGCTTGTTACGGCTCTACCTCTCGGTATGTACCGTCTCGCAATCTGAAGAAGAATCTGCCTTACGACTGGGACCAGGTCGTTGCCAAATTCAACGGTGATCGTCGCTTCGACTTAGTACGCCACCACCTTCAAAATCCGGAGACTCCAAACCTCGGCTTCCTCTCTGCCATTGGTGGCACAAGCAAACGCCGCGACACGATCACCGGTGTGGTGTGCATGTCGTATGAGATCGACGAGGGTCTCGATATTGAGGGTCAAAAGGTCGCTTGGAAGAAAGCGAATTTGCCGCCTCCGACGATCTCGGTCTTCACCGGCAATCGGAGCATCCACAACAGTTGGGTCTTTAGAACACCGGTTTCTGTTGCTGATGCTGAGTCCTGTCGCAAGCGACTGAGCAAAGCGATTGAGGATGCCAACCCCGGTGTTCAAACGGATCACAACTTGCACAGCGCTGTTCAGGTACAGCGTCTTGCTGGCTCAGTGCATCCCAAAACCGGGCGCAGGGCTGAAATCATCTACTTGTCATCTCAGACGTATGAGCTGGAGGAGGTGCAGGCGTTCTTGCCTGAACTGGATGAACCAGTTGATGACGTCACTGACAGCGGTGGTGACTTCAGGCCAGAAGATGGCCCTGAACCTGATGACCATGAGCAGTTTCCTGACTTCTCAACCCTGCCCCCGGTTCAACTGACTCAGGCACTCGTTCCAAAGACACGAGATCTCTTACGAGGTTTGGATCCTGAATCCGATGACCGTTGGCGTAAGTGCTGGCAACTCAGCAAGCACCTGCGTGCTGCGCGCCTGCACCTTGAGTCACTCGGTTGCACCGTTGTTGATGCCGACAGCATCGAAAAGACGTTGATGTCGGATTTCGCCGCCAATAGCGGCATGAAAGGTGGTGATGTCGAAGCAGCTCTGGAAGAGCATTACCGGCCTGAGCCATGCGGCACCTCTGATTACTGCGACACCTATCTCAAACGGAAGTTGCGGGCGCACTTTGAACGCCAAGGTTTGTGGCGTCCTTCTTATGGCTGGCACAAGAAGCGTTTAGTGCCTGAATCCAATCCAGATGATTGGACCGCAAACATCGATGACTCGTTTTGGACGGTCAATCGCCACAAGACCGTTGAGGTTGTGATTGAGAACGCCATTGGTTTGAAAGGCGAGCTCACTGATCAGCACCTTGCTCACAGTGGTGGTCGCTTTGTCCGCTACAACCCGGACCAGGGCTGTTGGTTGCACGTTCCTCGTCACGCGATGAAGCGTGAGATCGCAGACCTGCTGCTCAAGTGCTTTTCGTACAGCAAACCAGGGGACAAGAAGTTCAGCTTCTCAACCGCTGCACGGGTGAAGTCTTCAATCGAGTGGCTTCAAACCATGACTGCTGAGGCAGAGATGGATCAGACACCCGCCATTGCCTTCGCGAATGGCACCTTCTTGATCGACAAGGGTGAGCTGGTTCCTCATAAGCCTGAGTACCGGCTCACTTATTCGATCCAAGGTGACTACATTCCGGACTGTGTTGAGTGTCCGCCGCACCTGCATGACTTCATTGTCAGCAGCTTTGGCGAGCACTACGTCGAACCGATGCAGCAGTTGCTGCGTTACATGGTTGATCCGACTCTGCCACCCCTAAAAATCGTGATGGTCATCGGTCCATCTGGTAGTGGCAAAGGTGTCTTGGAGCGGCTGATTGAGAAGTTATTTCCACCTAGCTGTGTCAGCGCCATCACCAGCAGCATTAATGAGATCAATACACCGGAAAAGATCCGGCAGTTCGTCTCTGGTAAGCAACTGGTCGCGTTCCCTGATGTGCAGGGATTGCAAACCGGTGTGACCACTCTCTACACGATGGTTGAGGGTGGCCTCATGTCTCAACGCAACCTTTTTACTGATGACACCGAAGGCGTCGTCTACAAAGGTCGTGTCGTCATTTGCAGCAGCCAAGCGCCTCATTTTGAAAATGCAGGTAGCGGTATGGCACGCAGGGCTTTGATCCTTGAAACTCAGCGACCTCCTGAAAAGCCAGAATTTGACTTGGATCAGAAGCTTGCTGGTGAACTTGGCTCAATCGTTAGTTGGGCGCTTCAGGCC
>ENA-UENT01000862-UENT01000862.1-marine-metagenome-genome-assembly--contig:-NODE-862-length-11021-cov-3.210593_pt1 | contig 11021 bp, 7 predicted proteins | sample MGYA00237879_ERZ529330 | MGnify/ENA primary metagenome ERZ529330 (study PRJEB26372, sample SAMN05368345) | marine metagenome | biome: cultured habitat; feature: ocean water; material: water; isolation... | reverse complement strand
TTCTGGCTTCTGGCTTCTGGCTTCTAACATTCTACATTATAAAAGCCTCAAATACTGACTACAAGTGAAAAAACTATTGCTGATTTCATCCTTACTAGTGCTGGTCCTAGCGTGTTCCCCACAGTTGCAAGAGCGTTTAATACAAGCGGAGGATCTTATAGCGTTACGGAGTAATGAAGAACCGACCAACACTTCAGCCTTCCGGATTGGTGGGCCATGCCAAGAGAATGAGGCCTATGCTCCGGATACCAATTATCTGGATCATACCCCAATGAAATATGTAAGGGTCAATGTGCATTGGTTCAATACGGCTGATAGCTCCAAAAACTATAATGGTCAAGAAGCTATTGACTTCACAAGAGGGCTGCTCAGCACTGCCAACAAGGACTTGGATCGCAACCAGGCTATGTGGCTTCCCAAGGGCAATCAGACGCCTACCCTACCTATTCGTCACCGATATGTACTCACCCCTCGACCCAATGATCCTAATGACGATGGGATTTACTTCCACTACGTAGATGATGCCTCATGCTTCCTGATTCATAAAGGGAGAAATACCAATTTGTATAAAAGGGGGATTATCCGGAAATATGCCGTGCAACTTGACACAGTGCTCAATATTTTCATCATGCCGCATCACCCAGATAGCGTTGCTTCCCCCACCTACCATCCCAGTAGTACTGGAGTAGCCTTAGGTTCGGTTGTCAAAGTGGCGGGGATGATAGAGGATGGCGGGCCAAGTTGGAATTTTCGAAGTTTGATCAATCATGAAGTAGGGCACATCTATGGCCTTACGCATACCTGGGCCTATAACGATGGTTGTGATGACACACCAAAGCATAGTCAATCTTGCTGGAGTAGAAATCAGAGACCAGATTGTAAGGATCAGACCTCTAACAATGTCATGGATTACAATGCCGAGCAAAATGCCTGGACACCCTGCCAAATCGGAAAAGTGCAAAAACGAATGGCTGACATAAAGAGTCGCCCTCGAAGGTTCTTGCAAGAGCGCTGGTGTCAACTCAATCCTCAAGCTACTATCACCATCACGGATTCTATCCAATGGGGCGGAGCGAAAGACCTCGAAGGGCATCTCACGATAGAGCGAGGAGGATCCTTGACGATAGGTTGTCGTGTATCTCTGCCCGCCAAGGCTAAAGTAACCGTGAAAGCGGGCGGAAGATTGATTTTGAAAAATGGGGCGCAACTACACAACGCCTGTGGAGATCAATGGGAAGGTATTTGGATTGAAGAATTTAGGAAAGAAAAAGGTGAGGTGCTATATGAAGGGCAACCCAAGATCTTAGATGCCGTGAATGGTGTGGATCTTAGCCAAGCAACAGAGCGTTCCTCTTAGAAGAAACCGGATGCACTTTCAGAAGAAATAATACCAAGTGGCCAAACCCAATGCGGGGTAAACGTAATTGCTTTCAAAAATTGATCGTAGTGATCAGTGGGTATTATACAGGGTAGTTACTTAATTAATTGAGTGAATGTTGTCCTACCTCGAATTAATCAAGAAGAGAGTTCACACACTGGGCTTGGCACTACTTAGTAATACAAAATGCGGACCGTTTAAGTCCATCTACATATCTTATAGCTGTAGAAACAAAGTGTTTTGCATGAATGGGCTAGAACTCTCATATGAGAGTTAATTCTTGCACATTGCCAAATGATAATCTGAGGATGTATGCGGGTTCGTAAGAAAGAGGGAATGGGGAATAGTTAAGTCTTAAAAGCACCTCAAAGGTAAGAAACAAAAACCGCAGATAATAACATTAAAGTATATAGTTATATGTAGTTAGGGCAAAAAATTGCGTTGTGCGCGCACCCACTGAATTTCCTAAAAAAAAACCTTCTATTCCAGGATCATATATCCTCGATAGAAGGTTTTTTTGCTTTCGATCGGGACTCTATTTCAAGCCGCTGGTCATCTCTTCTGGGCGAACCCACTGATCAAATTGCTCTGCTGTCAGAAGGCCTAAAGCAACAGCAGCTTCTTTGAGTGTGGTATCTTCTGCATATGCTTTCTTAGCAATCTTCGCCGCATTATCATAACCAATCTTGGTGTTCAAAGCAGTCACCAACATCAGTGAATTGTTCAAATGTTCTTTGATGCGTTTAGCATTAGCCTCGATCCCTCTGGCACAATTCTCATCAAAGCTTCGACAGGCATCTCCGATTAGCCGGGCAGAGTTTAACAAATTGTAGATCATCATCGGTTTGAAGACGTTCAGTTCGAAATGTCCTGTCATGCCTCCTACATTCACTGCTACATCATTACCGACCACTTGCGCCATGGCCATGGTCAAGGCCTCTGCCTGGGTAGGATTGACTTTACCGGGCATAATAGAGGAGCCAGGTTCATTGGCTGGAATGATTATCTCCCCGATACCAGAACGAGGTCCGGAGCTAAGCATGCGGATATCATTACCGATCTTCATTAAAGAACAGGCAACAGTCTTAAGGGCGCCATGTGCTTCGACAATTGCATCATGAGCAGCTAAGGCCTCAAATTTGTTTTCTGCCGTGATGAAGGGTAACCCACTCAGATCTGCAATATACTTAGCCACATTCTCCGCATAGCCCGCTGGCGTATTCAGTCCTGTACCTACCGCAGTCCCCCCTAATGCTAATTCAGAAAGGTGTGCCAATGAATTTTGAATGGCTCGAATGCCATGATCCAACTGAGAAACGTATCCAGAGAATTCCTGTCCCAATGTCAATGGAGTCGCATCCATGAAGTGCGTGCGACCAATCTTGACGACATCTTTCAGTGCCTCGGACTTGGCCTGTAGCGTATCCCTCAAGGCTTCGATACCTGGTATTGTATTTTCCACCAAGATTTTATAAGCAGAGATATGCATGGCTGTAGGAAAGGTATCATTCGATGACTGAGATTTATTCACATCATCATTAGGATGTAGTCTTTTGGACTCGTCCGTCAGGGTTCCTCCACTCACGACATGCCCCCGGTTGGCAACGACCTCATTCACGTTCATATTCGATTGCGTACCAGATCCAGTTTGCCATACTACGAGCGGAAACTGATCGTCCAATTCTCCAGCTAGAATCTCATCGCATACTTTAGCAATTAATTCTGCCTTGTCCGCTGAAAGGACCCCAGCATCGCGGTTGGTAAATGCAGCTGCCTTCTTTAAAATGGCAAAGGCTTGAATCACTTCAATGGGCATTTGCTGCCCACCAATTTTGAAGTTTTGGGAAGACCGTTGAGTTTGAGCTCCCCAATATTTATCAGCGGGGACATCAACATATCCAATGCTATCTTTTTCTTTTCTAAATGCCATAATTTTCTTGGGTTGAATTTGCGGCCACAAAGGTACTTAGAACCAATTTAAGTTTTGGTCTTTCGGCGGAAAATCCTTTAATTTTTAGCAAGTCTAGGGTTGTATCGGAACAGTATAAAGTGTGCATAAAGCTCCGTGCAAATTGCGGGTTCAATATTTCGGTATAAATTGCAAGGAAGGTTTAGAGGAAAATAATTTACGGTACAAACTGTTCTACACTTTTTTGGTCGGAAGAAAGCTCCTATATTCGCGGCGTCGGGCATGCTTACCCGCCACTTTCACGCTACTGAACAATGTTTCTCTTACTAGCGTTACACATAACAGAACATTCATTCTTACACTGTTTTCATAAAAAAAACCAATTATGGCATTTCAACTACCTGAGCTTCCCTATGCCTTTGATGCTTTGGAGCCCCATATCGATGCAAGAACAATGGAAATCCACTACGGAAAGCACCATGCTGGATATACGAAGAAGCTGAATGCTGCCATCGAAGGGAGCGAACTGGAAAGTATGAAGATCGAAGACATCTTGGCTAATGTATCTCAGCACCCGACTGGTGTGAGAAACAATGGCGGAGGTTTTTATAACCACAGCTTATTTTGGGCAATCATGTCTCCAGACGGTGGCGGAGAGCCAAGTGGTCAAATGAATATTCACAAAGCGATCGAGCGCGACTTCGGTAGTTTTGATGCTTTTAAGGATCAATTTGCGAAGGCTGCTGCTACACGTTTTGGATCAGGTTGGGCTTGGTTGTGCGTAGATAGCAACGATAAATTGTTTATCTGTTCTACTGCTAATCAGGACAACCCGCTTATGGATGTAGTAGATGTAGAAGGAACTCCAATCCTAGGTCTTGATGTTTGGGAGCATGCTTACTACCTAAACTATCAAAACCGTCGTCCAGATTATATCAACGCATTCTTCAATGTTGTAAACTGGCACGAAGTAACGAAGCGTTATAACGACGCTAATCCTGGAGCTTCTGATCTCTAGACTAGGTTTGCTATATGAAGGCACCCCGCCGCAGGCTTGGTGTTTATCAATAAAGTAATATTTGTAAAAATGCCACTGGAAAATCCAGTGGCATTTTTCTTTTGATCCCAGAGAAAAACAGAAAAAGCAGCCCACTTGCCGGTAATCCTGAATTTTCTCTTTACTTTGAAGTGACTTATTCTAGAAAGCCTGTCTAAAAGATGGGAGCTAGAGATCCTTATGTGGATAGCTCTTTATTTCATTCAATTTAAAATCACAAAAATGGGTTTATTCTCTTTTATTAAAAACGCAGGTTCCAAACTTTTCAACAAGTCTAAAAAAGAAGAAGAAGTAAAGGAAGTAGAATTAACTAGAGCTCAAGCACTGCAACAAGAAATCCAAAATCTAGGCCTCCCTGTTAGCAATTTGCAAGTAGACCTTGGACAAGCTGTTATAGTTCATGGTGTAACCGATACCAACGCTAATCGCGAAAAGATCATTTTGGCCTTAGGAAATGTAGAAGGTGTTACTGCCGTGGATGACCGGATTACCGTTACTAATCCTGAACCGGAAGCTGTATTCTACGAAGTGGTGAAAGGTGACTCATTGTCAAAGATTGCAAAAGCCCACTATGGTGATCCAATGAAGTACCCTCAGATCTTTGAAGCCAACAAACCAATGTTGACTCATCCTGATAAGATCTATCCTGGCCAAGTACTAAGAATTCCTCAGGGATAATAAAGAATATACCAAGTAGTGAGTATATATCGGAAAATAAGTACGAAAACTATTCACTGCTAGGAGATAAAAAGAAAGCTCAGCGACAGACCACCAAAAGTCATGTTGCTGAGCTTATCGCACGAAGATTTCGTGGCAATATTTAGGCTGATAAGTTTCTCTTCCATTGTCCTTAGCCGCAGAGACAATTTTTCCCTGCTTTCGCTTTAGTCTTTCTGGGTTTGCCTTGTCGTTGTCCGTTCTGAATTACTGGCCTTGCAGTTATCCAGTTTTAGAAAGGGATTTTTTGGGGTTAGGAGTCTGAGCAACCTCACCTGGGTCGCAGAATTCCATCCCGATGTCATAGCCCCTTGTTGGGACCTGTTTGGGTAGTAAACGAAGTGGAATGAGGGGCAGGGATACCCATTGATATCACAAGCCTTACCTTCCTATTCCTAACAATTATTGGGCTCAGCAAATAAAAAGACAGCTGATTCTGGCATTACAGAATAACCGGAAAGAGGGACTCAACACGTTTTTTTGACGGAAGCTACTGGTAAAGTAAACATAGAAGAGACAGGAAAATCAGTCTCTCCATCGTAAAAACCTATCGCAAAACGAAAATAGAGCTAATTCAGGACCTCCCAAATACCTCAAAAGACGTAATTATATATAACCATTCCTTATACATTTTGCGATTAACTGGACGGTATTGCGACAGTCCAGCCGGCGGAGAATGTTCTGACGGTGAGTTCTAATTGTATGGTAAGACAAGTATAATTTTTCTGCTACCTCCTGTGCGGAAAAGCCATCTGCTAAGAGCCTAATAATTTCCATTTCACGCTTGGAAAAGGGACGATCTTCCAACTGCAAATCTAATTCTGCTCCGGTCACCTCTAGCCCCAGATAGGAAGGCTCCCCCTGTAAACCAATGAAAGAGATCCGATGATTATTGGCACTCACAAAGTGACTGATATCCGTATGTACGCCGATAACCTTACCAATATTCCCCTTTTTATCTACGGAGATAGTCAAGGCTTGATGTAGCATCAAACGATAATTTTCTTCGCGATCTCGCATTCTGAAGCAATAGCTTATCTTATACAGCGGAATCTTACTTACGTCGATCTCTTTGAACAAAAAGCTTGAGGCCATTTGCTCACACTTGATAAAATGCTGTTGATCTTCAGGATGGATGCGAAAGGAAAGATCCATTAGGTTTATACCTTCAGGTGAGATGCCCAAGATATCCTCTACACTTGGATGCATATAGACAATTTCCAGTTTGGAAAAGTCCATCAGGTAATAATAAAAAGGTCCCGGGCAAAAAATTGCTCCCAGGTATTCATCAATTTTTTGAGCCGAAATCTGCTGCTCATCTTTCGATAGCTTATGCTCGAAAGACTTCCAGACAGCTCTCAGCTTGCCTACATTCTCTTCCATGTTTACTCTACTAGCTGTAAAACCGAATTAGCGATTTGCACCAATAATTTAATGCCTTAGCTCTTGCAAGCGACTCCATCTCCTGCAATTACACTAAGATTTGCGATAGATTTTGGGTTCAGTTTAGGGACTGAACTACTGATGCATCTAATGGGTGAGAATTTGATATTTATTGCTTGAGCCTTGTAAATATAGCAACAGCTCCCACTTATTCAAAGTTTAGCTCAACCACTAAAGGGCTCAAATAGACCAAAAAAAGAAGAATTCAAACCATTATCCGAAAGATTAGGACCATCCATTCATATTACCTGCAAATTACAAGTGTAATCAACAGTTAAACCCAAAATAAATATGACATGAAACAGTTCAAAACGCGAAGTAGAAAATTATTCTTGCCACTGACATTCACTTGTTTACTTTTTTCAGCCATTCTAGGTGCTCAATCTTATCAGTACTTGGGAGGATATGATGACTTAGGTTTTCCCAATTACCTGGAGGAAATCGAGAAAATTGATTCCACTGTACTCCCTTTAATACGAACTATACTTCCAGAACGAGTTTCTCTACCAGAACGACGACCAGAGTTAATCAATGGGGCTTTTGATTCTGATCTGCAGATCGTAGAAAAGGCCTCTCTATGGGTCACCTTTTTCCATGAAGAGGCAGGGTACAAGAATGTCTTGGGTTTCTATACTTATGAAATTGACAGTCCTCCGACCACAAAGCCAGCTCCAGAGGAGATTACCATAATCTTTCCAAATGCCTCACGAGCAGGCAGCGGCGGCAGGCTGGTATCGGGTTCTAAGGTGAAGATTGGGACATTCGAGCCTGGAACAGGGATCGGTTGGGTCCTTTTCTCAAACGGATGGCGCGCCGCCGTCACCCCAGGTAACTGGGAACTGTATTCCAACGCCAACTTCAACACTGAGAAAACTGCCGAGAAGCGCGCGCATAGTGTATCTATATATAATCCATCATTGGACAACGTAATTCTGGGTTTCGAAGATCTATCCCGAGAACATCCAGTTTGCGACCACGACTTTAACGATGTACTGTTCTTCGTCTCTGCAGACCCACCATCAGCGATCCAGAAAGCAAACTTGGCAGATACCAAGACTTTAGAGGAAGAGGTGGTAGAGGTGCCCGTGGAAGCGGCTCCTGAATTGACCGAAGACGTGATCGAGGAAGGTGCACTGATCCGTCTCTCCAAACTTTACTACAATTTTGACAAAGCCTCTATTAGAGCAGATGCAACAGAAGACCTAGATGAACTGGTACGCATCATGACCAAATATCCTGACATGACTATCGCCATCAGTTCACATACAGACTCTCGAGGAAACGACGCCTATAATCTAAATCTGTCTAAAAACAGAGCGAAATCAGTAGTGGACTACTTGGCTAAGAAGGGAATCGACCCCAAGCGAGTCAGCTCTGAAGGATTCGGAGAAACCAAATTGCTGAATGAATGTGCTGACGGGGTATCCTGTTCTGAAGAGCAGCACCAATACAATCGACGCACGGAGGTTCGAATCGTCGAAATGGGGGCCTCTGTAGACGTAGAATATAATAACAACGGGCCAAAGACCATCGATAAGATGCCTGGCTCCAAAGGATAAGCTATATGTAATCAGAAAGAATTATTTTGGGAATAAATTGTTGATTGCGGGCCATCTTCTTCCGAGAAGATGGCTCTTTTTTATTGGTCTGAAAATCAAATTAAACCCTGCAATAGATCTACAGTCTAATTGATATCGATGCCCCACGTATCAACTCTAGACTAGAGTACTTAAATGCCCAAAAGAACGACCTATGCGAATTTCGATTTCTCTTCTACCTTTGAGTCTTTTATTCACCCTCTTTACCCAGGCACAAAGCGCCTATTTCCCACCGATAGAAGGAGATGAATGGGAAAACATTGACCCAACCACCCTTGGTTGGTGCGCGGAGAAGGTGGATGCTTTGGAGACCTTTTTGGAAGAAAGAAATACTAAGTCTTTTCTAATACTAAAAGGTGGTCGAATCGTGATGGAAGCCTACTATGGAGAACATGATGCGGATAAGGTCTGGTACTGGGCCTCAGCTAGCAAGAGTTTAGTGGCTACGCTTTATGGGATGGCGCAGGAAGATGGATTGCTTGACATAGATGATCCAACTTCGAATTACTTGGGTGTTGGCTGGACGAGTACCAGTCCAGAACAAGAGGCGCTTATTACCCTAAAAAGTCAGTTATCCATGGCCTCAGGGCTGGATGATGGTGTGGAGGCTCCCGGTTCCACCAACAATTGCTTCGAACCGCAATGCTTCCAATATTTAGCTGCACCTTACAGTCGATGGGCCTATCACAACTCTGCTTACCGGATTTTGCAAGACGTGTTGGAAACCGCCGCTGGGCAGACCAAATTCAATTACACCAGAAGCAGGCTTGGCGACCGAATTGGCATGAAAGGCTTTTGGCTAAACTATGTCTACTACAGCAAAGCAAGAGATATGGCCAGGTTTGGATTGCTTGCCCTCAATCGAGGAGTTTGGGGTGCGGATACACTTCTACATGATCAAAATTACTTTGATGCCATGATCCAATCCTCCCAACAAGAAAACCCTTCCTATGGATACCTTTGGTGGTTAAATGGCCAAGCATCTTTCCAGTTACCTGGAGTGCAGTTCAAGATCAATCGTGAAATGATCCCTGAGGCACCGGCAGATCTATTTGCCGCACTTGGCAAAAATGATCAAAAAATCTATGTGGTACCTAGCGAAGACCTTGTTGTGGTGCGACAAGGAGATGCGGCCGGAGGGGTGGTTCTGACCAGCTCTTCCTTTGATGTAGAACTTTGGGAACGCTTGGGAGATATGTCTTGTACCGTAAGTGCTACCGAGAATCGTCAAGACAATATATTTACCATATCTCCCAATCCAGTACAGGACGAGCTGCGGATTCAAGCAGATTCCCCCGTAGAATCTATGTTTCTATACGACCTACATGGTCGTACCTTGCTAGCTAAGCATCGCACCCCTGTAAGCACCAAGTTATCCTTAGCTAATTTCCCTAGTGGGACCTACTTTTTGAGGGTGAAGACGAAAAATGGGGTGGAGATAAAACGGATCATCAAATCTTAATTAAATTTCCCCTTTAAGGATATTCCATACCAAGCCCTTGGTTAGCGGCTGGGGCCCTGCTTTTCGCCTAACCTCGGCAAAAGGAAATCGAAAAGAACAGCCCGTCTTCCAATGGCTACAACCATAGGCCGTTTTCCCTTTTATGACCTTACCGACTCCACACTTCGGACAAGGAATCGGGTTTGGCACCTGCTCTTCTTGTTTCGAAATTTTTGGTGGGTCCTTTTTCTGCTCTAGGTAAACTACATATTCATTGTCAAAGCAAAGTTTACCCGTTAGTCTTTCATCTCCTTCCTTAAAACCTTTCAGTTGCACGGTGGACCCCTTCGCCACTAATCTTACCACCTGCGTCTCAGGGATCTTCTTCTGCTTGTAGGAATAGGGAATACGGAAACTGCAACCCGCCTTCCATTCACTACAACCATAGGCAGCCTTACCTTTTAACAACTTTCCTTTGCGGCACTTCGGACAGGTAAGTTCAGTGGGACTGACTTTAGCTTTTTTCTTGGCGCCAGTAGCAGCTGGCTGGCCTTTAGGTTTTCCTGGTTTAGTACGAGTTCTGCTTCCTTTAGCCTTTTGGGGAGCAGTAGGAGCCACAATCTGTCGGCGTTCTCGGTCTTCTTGTACCTCTTTGACAAGCCCAGCGACCATGGTCCTCATATTCTCGATAAACTGCGGCGCTTGAAAGCTTCCTCCTTCGATTTCTCGTAGTTTTTTTTCCCATTGCCCAGTGAGAGAGGCTGACTTAAGCAAATCGTTCTTTATTACTCCAATGAGTTGGATGCCCGTTTCAGTGGCGAGGATTGACTTCTTCTGGCGGCGGATGTATTGACGCTTAAAGAGGGTTTCTATAATATTGGCTCTGGTAGAAGGTCGCCCAATTCCATTGGCTTTCATCAATTCCCTGAGCTCATCATCATCTACTTTCTTTCCAGCCGTCTCCATGGCTCTGAGGAGGGTTGCTTCGGTATAGTACTTTGGCGGTTGTGTTTTCTTCTCCACCAAAGAAGGGTCGTGCGGTCCAGATTCTCCAACTTGAAAGCTAGGTAAGATCTTTAGTTCCTCCTCCTTTTCTTCCTTATCCTTAGGGGCCTGCGAGGATTTTGATTTTGCTTGTTTTGATGGGGTTGGCTTCGGGTATAACACTCTCCATCCCTCTTCCAAGATTTCTTTCCCTTTGGCTTTGAAACTTACGCCAGCCGATTCGCCAATCACTACGGTATTGGATACGATACAATCGGGATAGAAAGCTGCGATAAACCGACGAGCAATGGCATCATAGATCTTCTGTTCATTGACCGGCAGGCTTTTCTGCATGCCGGTGGGAATGATGGCGTGATGGTCCGTAACTTTATTGTCGTTGAAAACTTTCTTCGACTTCCTAATAGGCTTGCCCAACAATGATTGAGTAAATTGCTGGTAGTTGGTCATCTTAGACAAAATCCCTGGTATCTTCG
>ENA-UENT01000861-UENT01000861.1-marine-metagenome-genome-assembly--contig:-NODE-861-length-11025-cov-3.089520_pt1 | contig 11025 bp, 9 predicted proteins | sample MGYA00237879_ERZ529330 | MGnify/ENA primary metagenome ERZ529330 (study PRJEB26372, sample SAMN05368345) | marine metagenome | biome: cultured habitat; feature: ocean water; material: water; isolation... | reverse complement strand
AGCGTAGCGGTTACAGCTGCGGAAAATTTTTAAACAGATGAAAAAGTTATCAATATTGGCCGTACTCTTCGTGGCCATTAGCTGGCAGTTGCAAGCAGCCTACCTCTTAATTCCGATGGATGAGGAGTCCCAAACCGATCATTTAAAAGCATACGGAATAACCTACTGGGTGCTGGACAAAGGAGTCGAGGCATGGTGGTTATTGAATTATAAAGGGGGCAGTTTTGCCTTCAAACATAATGCGATTTTTGAACGGGAGTGCAAGACCCGCAATGTTAGTTACAAGGTTATTGCCGATGCGCAATTCAATGGCATCCTAGCAGAGATTGAGAATAAGGAAGCCAATATGGCAGCCATGAAATTGGAGGTGGCACCGAAGATTGCCGTCTACACGCCCGAGTTTAACAATAAAGGTGAAAAAATTCAGCCGTGGGATGATGCAGTAACCATGGTACTGACCTATGCTGAGATCCCTTATGAAACGGTTTATGATACAGAAGTATTAGGTGATCTGCTACCCAAATATGACTGGCTGCATCTACACCATGAGGATTTTACGGGGCAATATGGACGATTTTACAGAGGGTATCACAATCATCCTTGGTATCGGGAGAACGTACGGCGTATGGAGGCATTGGCTGCTTCTTTAGGATATGAAAAAGTGAGTCAATTAAAATTGAACGTAGTGAAGAAGATTAGAGAATATGTTGTGGGCGGAGGGTTTATGTTTGCGATGTGTTCAGCTACGGATACCTATGATATTGCACTAGCAGCGGAAGGCGTGGATATCTGCGCTCAAATGTATGATGGTGATGCTGCCGATCCACAGGCTCAAGGCAAACTGGATTTCTCTAAGACGTTCGCCTTTAAGGATTTCGACTTGGTGCGTAATCCTCTAGAATATGAATACTCTTCCATTGATCACAATAGAGGGAGGAATGTTTCTCCTCAACAGGATTACTTCAACCTTTTCGATTTTTCTGCCAAATGGGATCCCGTTCCGACCATGTTGACACAAAATCATACCCGGACGGTAAAGGGCTTTATGGGGCAAACTACGGCTTTTGTACGCAGACATATAAAGTCCGATGTTTTGGTATTGGGTGAAAATAAACCTGCGAATGAGGCTCGCTACATTCATGGAACTGCCGGGAAAGGCTTCTGGACTTTCTATGGTGGCCATGATCCGGAAGACTATCGTCACTTCGTAAATGATCCAGAAACGGACCTAAACTTGCATCCACACTCGCCAGGATACCGCCTAATTCTTAACAATGTGTTATTTCCTGCCGCAAAGAAGAAGAAGCGTAAAACATAAGGCCAGAAGATACTGTTAGTAGGAATGAAATAAATCAAATAAGGGATAGAAGTTGAGTTGATAAAGATAGGTTTGTAGGCCATTCCTTTGTGAATCCTTACCTAAACTTCAGACTAAAGGCACGCCTGGTGTCTTACTTGCTATCTCTGCCTTATATCTTAACCTCACATCATCAATCTATGAACTCGAAAACAATTTTTAGAGTCGTTCTTTGGGCGCTGCTTTTAACAGGAGGCTTCTTGGCTGGATCTGCCTGGAAAAATACAGAGGCCGCTGCTACTAGCAAGGAAAATGATACGGCAGTCTTGGTCAAAAACAACGACAATGTAGCGGAGGAGGCCGTGGCCAAGCCCGGTGTTAGAGAGGAGGCCCCTTCAATGGGTTTGACCTCGGCTGAGCAAGCCACGATCAAGTTGTTCGAAAATGCAGCACCTTCCGTTTGCTTTATAACGACCTCCAATGTGCGCCAGGACTACTGGACACGGAATGTCATGGAGATTCCCGGCGGCACTGGATCTGGTTTCGTGTGGGATGATCAGGGGCACATTGTAACGAATTATCATGTTATACAAAAAGCGGATCGCTATCAGGTAACCTTATCTGATCAGTCCACACATGATGCAGAACTTGTAGGTATCGCTCCAGATAAAGACCTGGCAGTCCTTCGGATCAATGTTCCTCGTAGAGATCTTAAGCCGATCCCGGTCGGGAATTCAATGAATTTACGCGTGGGGCAATCCGTTTTCGCCATCGGTAATCCTTTTGGTCTGGATCAAACCCTTACCACTGGTATCGTAAGTGCCTTGGGACGAGAGATTCAATCTGTGGCCAAGATTCCGATCCGAGATGTGATACAGACAGATGCTGCCATTAACCCTGGAAATTCCGGTGGACCTTTATTGGATTCTTCTGGCCGATTGATTGGGGTGAATACGGCCATCTATAGCCCGTCTGGGGCCTCTGCAGGTATTGGCTTCTCCATTCCTGTCAACGTTGTTCGTTGGGTAATTCCAGATCTGATTCAATATGGAAAGGTCAAGCGACCTATCATGGGCATCGAGCCAGCTGCCCAGCAATACCTGCAGCGCATGGGACGCAAAGGGGTGCTGGTATTAGACGTGTACGAAGATAGCCCAGCGGATCGTGCAGGCATTCAACCTACCTATCGCAATCGAGCTGGTAGAATTGTGCTCGGTGATATCATTACTAGCCTTAATGGCAAGGACATAGCCTCCTTCAATGACCTATTTCTCGAGCTGGAAAAATACAAGCCAGGTGATGTGATCTCCTTGGAGGTCGAAAGGGAAGATCGAGTACGAGAACTCGAATTGGAATTGGGAGAATCAGAGTAGAAGAAGAATCGAAACTTTCCGTATCCTAAAAAGCCCGTAGGAAGCATTTTCTTGCGGGCTTTTTAGTACCCTATAGATAGGATTTGGTACTACTGCTGCATAAGTTTATCCTTAAAGTTATCTGGCGGAGTAATGAAGATGCCTACTTGGATAAAGGGAGCATCGCTGACATCTGCATCAAAGGTGATGGTGCTATCATTTTTACCAAGAAACTCACTGTCAAGATTGAGGCGATAACCTGCTTTCACATTAGCCCATACCCAAGGTGAAAACTGATGGTCAAGCTGGGCGGATAAAACGATGGCAGATTGATTGAGGGCATAATCGATGTTTTCGCGCATGGGACGATTCAGATCAAGCCGATAACTTCTACTACTGTACTCCGTACCAAAGAGAAAGATATTAGAAGGACCAAGATTGTATCTTCCATATAGGTAACCGGGGAAGATCGACTCAATGCCCCAGCGGTCATTAAAGGTTCGATTATATACCAAAAATGGAACAAAGCTGTTTCGCCTAAAGCTCGTTGAACCTGTCACTCCAAAGCCCCATTCGAAGTTATCGTTCGGTTTGATCGCATATAGAGCAAGGAATTTGTAGATAGAGTATCGGGCGTCAAAGTTTAGCCAGTCAAATTTGATCCATTCCCGATAGTTTCCATTGGCCGCATACCCTATGCGCGCTGCAATGTACCTGTTCTCATCCAACGACTTGGTCATAATCACATCCAAGGCATTACTTTTCAAGGCCTGAACATCCATGGCTTCAAAGGCCTCGGAGAACTCATTCCCGATGCGATCAAAATCATAGTAATCCGATAATAACTTATAACCTAATATTAATGTAAAGCTACCTTTGTAAAAGACGGGTACCTTAATGCTAAATTTAAAATTCTGGAATTTATTAAAGTTGCTAAGGCGGGTTTCGTCATCTATATCTGAAATGAAATCGCTCCCTCCAAACCAGGTATAACTCAGTTCTAAGCCTCTGGATTTTGATTTGTTACTTACACCCGGTTTGCAAAAGCACATCTGCTCCACACCAGTTGCAGGAATATCCTCTGGGAAAAAATTCGGCTTAACCTGAGCTTGCAAGGCAATGGACAGGCTCAGAAAGAAAAGAACTATACTGTATTTCATGATTTCCTAGTACGCTTTATCAACTCCAAATGGTTGCGTCAAAATAAAATGTCTGAGTGGTTTCTTTCCAAATGTAGTGCCAAGATAACATCAATTTGTTCACAAAATGACTATTACTTCTAGTGAAAAGCTAAAAAAAAGAAATTCTTCAAAGTTTTTTTTGTTTTTTAATTAATTGTAAGTCAATTGTTTATGTGTTTATTTGTTGTTTTTAGTGAATTTTCGCTAAATTTTGTGTGACATTCTTTCCTAAGTACGTCTTAAGGATGTAAGACTTGAGAAACGCAGCTGATCGGAAGAGAAAAGCTGAAAAAAATACAGATAGTTCTACGATGAGTTTTTTGACAAACGAAGGGGAGAGGAAACAATTGCCAGCCGGTAATCAGAAAAGAGGGACTTTGATCCAAACAAATAAAGTTGGTTAATAGTAAAGACGGCTAGGCCCCAGAGAAGAACTAGAGATGTACGGATTCCCCATCGTTTGTGTTTCAAATGGAAGAAGGTTTTCATGATATAATATGGGTTTTAGGTGTTTATTCGAGGAAGTCAGTATTGGCTTCCTCTTTTTTTGCTTCAGAGTTGAATTTTTGACATAAGTTCGTTATTTTTACTTCACATTTCTACAGCACAAGCACACGAACAAAACTTTCCTGAACAATCACACTAGGCGTTCTCTAATACCAAACATTATTTCTTGACATGGTTTCTGCAGTCCCTGATATGATTTTAAGTGACTAAGCTTACACACGTATAACACTAAAAGAATGATGTAATAGATCTGGCGAATGTCAATATTCTATTATTGCTCCCCACGGAGCCGATCAAAGATTATTTCATTTTTTTAACCTAAACCGCTTTAAGTATGACTATTGAAAAATTCAAGGGACTTCATCCCGACGTGGTCGTGGATGAAAAATCAATTGTTTTTATCAAGGGCGGAGGAGATCCTCCACCATGGGAAGACGATGATCCTGATTTCGATTAGTCCTGAATTCACAGTGATTAATTAACGGAGCATCGCTCCCAGAGGAACTGCCATCCTTGATATTCAATGGATGGCAGTTTTTTTTATTTCACTAATATATACATCGTCCCTATGAACAGACACAAACTAAACTACTTTGTGCTAGACTCAAGACTAATCCTTCGACGGGGCATCCTTTCTATTGCCCTCTTATTTCCCATTCTATTATTTGCTCAAGATCCACCCTGCGATACGCTTTTTGTACAAGGCAAAAGCCTGGTTAAGCAAAGAAACTACGAGAAAGCGATTGACCTTTTTTCTAGGATCACTCCGCCAGAGGGAGACTTGCAATTTAATGAGTGTTATGTAGAGTCAATTTATCTTATGGCTCGCTGTTATGGTAGATTAACCAATAATATCGAAGCTATTAAAGGCTTAGAAATCTATCTAGGTTTTCCTCCTGAGGTAGTAGACTCTACTCGACGCGAATTGGCTTTGAGCCGTATTCCTGATCTTTATCGCCAGGTAGGGCTTTACGAGCAATCTCATAATAAACATATGAGCCTATTGGCTTACAGAGACTCGATCCAAGACTCCATTGGTATCGCCAAGTCCTTGTATGAATTGGGAACCCTTTATCATGACCAGAATAATTATGTGCAAGCCATAGATTACTACGAACAATCGGTGGACCTTTGTAAAACCTTAAAAGATAGCGTCAATATTCTTAGTGGCTACAGTGCTTTGGGGACGAACCATCGAGAGAACAATGATCTGGAACGGGCCTTGGAGTACAATCAAGCGGCTTTGGATCTTATTCCTACCATTACGGGTGACAACATAGAAAAGAAGAACCGATTACAGCCATATGCAGAAATGAATATGGGGAGCCTGCTGTTAGCTATGCAGGAGTACGATCGAGCTAAAGAACACTTGGACAATAGTATCAGACTATTTAAAAAAATTGGAGATTCACGAGGTTTGGCCAGTGCGTATTTGGACTATGGTAATCTTTTAGAGGAATTAGGTACCCAGCAAGAAGCAATAGATGTCTTTAAGGAAGGCTTAGCGATTGCAGAGGAAATGAACGCCATGAACAGAGAAGCCGAGTTTCATCATGCTCTTGCAATCGGCTATCAACGGATTGATCGAATCGAAGATGCCTACCCACATCTTTCCCAATATGCTAGCCTCAAAGACCGAATCGTCAACCAGGAGCAACAGAAACGGATGGATCAAGTCCAATTCAAGTATGAGCTGGAAAAGCAAGGAAGGGAAATTGGCTTGCTTAATCAAGAGGTGGAGTTGCTGCACCGTAAGGAAGCCATTGACCGCCGTTTTCGACAATTTTACATCGCTTCCTTCGCTTTGGTGGCCTTGTTGTTGGCCCTTTTCATCTACTGGTACCGATTACAAAGAGCGCATAACTCCATCCTGCAAGAGAAAAATGAGAAGATCAATCAGCAAAACGATATGCTGCAGCATCTAAACGCAGAGTTGAAGCAATTTGCCTATATCGCCTCTCATGATATGCGAGAACCGCTCCGCTCCATTGGTGCTTTCTCCTCTTTATTGCAGCGTCGACATGGTGAAAAGTTAGATGAATCCGGCAAAGAATATCTAAGTTTCATTCGTGAGGCTGTAGATCGCATGTCCGCATTACTGACGGATCTCTTGGACTACTCCAAAATCAACAGTCAGCAGTCTACAGAGTGGATTGACATGAAGGGCATTATACAAACCGTGAAATCAAACTTAAATCACCAATTGACCACCACGGAAGGAGAAATCGTAGTCCAACGTAAGGGAATTCCTTATTTGGATGCAGTACCGACTCAGATGATGCAATTGTTCCAAAACCTTATTTCGAATTCTCTGAAATTTAGAAAACCGGATATCAATCCTGTTGTTGAGGTGGCAGGCTTTTCACAAGATGGGGGGCATGTGATGACCATCAAGGATAACGGTATCGGGATCGACCCCAAGTATAAAGAGAAAGTATTCGGAATGTTTAGCCGTTTGAACAACAAGGAGAAGTTCGAGGGTACCGGAATTGGATTGGCCACCTGTAAGAAGATCGTACAGCAACACGGAGGAAAGATCTGGGTGGAGTCGGAAGAAGGAGTAGGAAGTACCTTCTTCATCTGGATGCCAAAGAAACGAGTAACTTTTTCCGAAAAAAAGACCTTGGCAGTAGCTAGTTAGGCTTCTTCAAGGTTTCCCCCCTCGTATAATGGACCGGAGGAAGATAGTGGCTACTGCAAGCTAATGTATGAGTTGCTGCTGCCGTCCTGAGTTGAGCAAAGGAGGAGTAGCGGGGAAATTAATCTCGACTAAAGTTTTATACTTCAGAAATGCTGTCAGCAAACTTTGCTGACAGCATTTTGTTTTAGTACATCCTGGGGAATCAGGGGAAATGTGGAGGAAGCTTCCTATTTTTGTGCCGTTTTACTTGACCCAAGAGTTAACTTGATTGGTTTACAAAAGGAATTCTTATGTATGTATTATTGATCACGATTGTTATTGGCCTGTTTGTTGCCATGTTGTTCCTAAATATTTACTTCAGGGTAAAGGTGTTGAAGGTTTACCGTCAACTTGTGCAAAATCGGGTAGAATTTGGAGCAGCACATGTATTCAATCCCAAAAAGATGGCCGAGGAGATTATCCCAAGGTATCCTCACATGCAGTCGCAGATTGAAACCTTTGCGAGCCATATGAAGTATTCGATTCGGATGGCAACGGTCTTGATTGCCTTAATTACTCTATTTGGTGCCATTCTGATGTATTGTCGTTAGCCATCGACCGCTTTACTCACCTACTTTGTCACCTAAGGAACCAAAAATCCAGGTGATACCGACCAACGATCAAATTAAAAGGACGTTCTAATTTTTCAGACATTAGATTTCCCTTATTTTGCGCGCCTAAACTAGAACATATGCTAAGAATCGGAGTTTTAGGGACGGGCCATTTGGGGAAAATTCACTTGAAATGTATCAAGCAGGCAGATGCCCATTATACTTTGCAAGGATTTTATGATGCTGATGCAGCTACTAGAGAAAAGGTGTCGGCTGATTTTGGAGCTCCTGCATTTGATAGCGTGGCTGCACTGATCGAGGCAGTTGATGTAGTAGATATAGTCACTCCAACCACCACACACTTTGAGTTAGCTAAGCAGGCTATTCAGGCTGGCAAGCACGTTTTTGTAGAAAAACCGCTCACCAATACACCTGATGAAGCCAAGGCATTATTGGAGTTAAGCCAAGCTCGAGGGGTGAAAATCCAGGTGGGGCATGTCGAGCGATTTAATCCAGCACTGTTGGCGTTGGGTGACATGGAGCTGGCCCCAATGTTTATTGAGGCCCATCGTTTAGCTACTTTCAACCCGAGGGGGACAGATGTTTCAGTGGTATTGGATCTCATGATTCACGATCTAGATATCCTACTGAGCATGGTGGATTCTCCCGTCAAAGTGGTCAATGCTAGCGGAGTGGCTGTGGTCAGCGACACTCCTGATATTGCCAATGCTCGAATTGAATTCGCCAATGGCTGTGTGGCTAATCTTACAGCGAGTAGGATTTCCAACCGGGGAACCAAGCATATCCATATTGATATGCCTTCGATTGCCAACACTAATGCCATCCAGATGGAATTGCAAACTTTCGCAGATAGCATTACACAAGATCAGCGCCCATTGGTGAGCGGGGAGGATGGTTATCAAGCCCTTAAGCTAGCCTATGACATCATGGCTGAAATAGATCGTAGGTCAGCTGATCTTTAGGGGCTTTCCCAGGCTGCTGATACCGCTAAGATCACTGACTCGATGGCCAAAAAATTACGAAATCCATGACCCAAAAAAGTAGCTTAATAACCCTTCTGGTACTGGCTATTTTAGGTAGCTCGTGCGAATTGATCAACCCTTCGGAAGATATACCAGCTTTCTTATACATAGAGCCATTTTCCCTAACCGTTGAGCCATCAACTCATGGCAGTGCCTCAGCGGACATCAAGGAGGTTTGGGTGACGGTCAATGGGGACTTCTTAGGCGTCTATCCTTTGCCTGCCAGTGTACCCGTTCTAGCTACGGGAACCGCTAATGTTCGCCTTGAAGCGGGCATTCATGATAATGGTATCCGAGCCACCCCTAATATTTATCCCTTTTATGAATCATTCGTCAGAGATGTAGAGCTCGCTCCCAATGAAACTGACACCTTGAGGCCCGTTACTACTTACAGGTCTAATGCAAGGTTTGCCTTCATTGAGAATTTTGAGGTGGGGAGCAGAGTGTTCACCGAGCAAATTGAGGGCCAGAATGGCCTTACTTCCACTAATGATATTATCTTTGAGGGCGATCAATCAGGGCTTATCACGCTGACAGCGGCAGACAACCTGATCCGGCTTGGTAGCGACCAAATTTATGCTGGTTTGACAGACAATAGTCCAAGAGTTTACTTGGAGATGGACTACCGATCAGAAATACCGGTGGTTTGGGGCGTTCTAGGTTTTACCAGCTCTGGGCCGGGAGAACCCATCCTGCAACCAGGTTTTCGGGAAAGCAATGATTGGAACAAGATCTATTTCGATCTTAGCTTATTGGTTCTAGAAGGGAATTTTATAGGACATCGGATCCTCCTACAAGCTAATATACCGAATGATAGTAATTTAGAGGAGGCCAAGGTCTATTTAGACAATATCAAATTATTACACTTTTAAGATACGGTATTTGGGAATTGAAAAATGAGCTAATTGAACGGAGAATATTAAACCGGAATGGTAACTATCTACTTGTCAAAGGATTGAATCTATGATCCAAAAAAGAAGGTGGCATACACTTTTTTATAAAATAGCAGATTTCCTTTCTGCTATGTTAGCTTGGGCAGGTTTTTTCCTTTACCGCAAACGACTAGAAGGAGGGGAAATTGAATGGACTGCAGTGCAGGATCCGAATTTTTGGTATGGGGTAGCCATCATACCGGTAGGTTGGCTGCTGTTTTACGGTATTTTTGATCAGTATAAAGATATCTATCGATTATCCCGGATTGCCACACTCGCCCGTACACTCTTCCTTAGTTTTTTTGGAGTGATCCTACTTTTCTTCACACTTATCTTAGATGATGTAGTAACCAACTACAAAACCTACTACGCCTCATTCATCACACTTTTCCTCTTTCACTTCTTACTCACCTCAACGGTACGGATGATTATCCTTACCCGAGCTAGTTGGCGCTTGAAGGCGGGAGAGATTGCCTATAGGACCTTGATTATTGGCGGCAATCAGAATGCGGTTGAACTGTACGAAGAAATTAGCGGCCGGGTGAAGAAATTAGGCTATGAATTCATCGGTTTTATTGATACAAACGGAAAGAGTACTAATGAACTGGCCTCCCAGTTACCCATGCTGGGTACCTTGAGGGATATTGGTCAAGTGATTCAAGATCACGAAATTGAAGAGGTGATCATAGCTATCGAAACCTCAGAGCACAATCTCCTAAAAGATATTCTGAATACACTTTTCGATTTTGGAGATCAAGTTTTGGTCAAGATCATACCAGATATGTACGATATTATCTTGGGGACGGTTAAGATGAACCATGTATACGGTGCTGTTCTGATAGAGATTGCCCAAGATTTGATGCCCAAATGGCAGCGCCTGGTAAAACGCTTGATTGATTTACTAGCATCGCTCGGTATGCTGATTCTATTCCTGCCTTTGTATTTATACATAGCTATGCGGGTAAGGATATCTTCCAAAGGACCCATATTTTTTATGCAAGAAAGAATAGGCCAGAATGGTACTCCTTTCTTGATCTATAAGTTCCGATCAATGTATACGGATGCGGAGGCCAATGGGCCAATGCTGAGCCATGATGGGGATGATCGCTGTACGCCTTGGGGAGCGGTCATGCGGAAGTGGAGATTGGATGAATTACCGCAGTTTTGGAATGTCTTGAAGGGGGATATGTCCATAGTAGGGCCCCGTCCTGAGCGCCAGTTTTATATTGATCAGATTGTCAAAATGAATCCTCACTATAAGCACTTATTGAAGGTGAGACCTGGGATCACTTCCTGGGGCCAGGTCAAGTACGGATATGCTTCCAATGTGGATCAGATGGTGCAACGGCTCAAGTTCGACATTCTTTACATTGAGAATATGTCTTTGGCGCTCGACTTCAAAATTATGTTCTATACCTTGTTTGTGTTGATTCAGGGGAAAGGAAAATGATTTGTAATGTTGAATGTTAAGTGTAGAATGGA
>ENA-UENT01000859-UENT01000859.1-marine-metagenome-genome-assembly--contig:-NODE-859-length-11083-cov-3.483167_pt1 | contig 11083 bp, 11 predicted proteins | sample MGYA00237879_ERZ529330 | MGnify/ENA primary metagenome ERZ529330 (study PRJEB26372, sample SAMN05368345) | marine metagenome | biome: cultured habitat; feature: ocean water; material: water; isolation... | reverse complement strand
AACAAAGCGTATGCGATCATGCTGCCCTATGACAATTGAGGTTTTGATTGTAAAGAGAGTTGATTTATCTTAGACAGATCCCGATATTGAAAACATAAAAAGGTGTCACGGGCGCATACCCAGACCGTTATGCTCAATTAAAAAGCATGAAAAATTTAGTTCTATCAATTCTAATGACCGTGGTAATAATTACTCTGGGGTACGGTCAAAACTATATCAGCAAAACAATGCAGCATGACGGCTTAACAAGAGAATACAGCGTCTATATTCCTGCAAGTTATGAGGGTGCTTCGAGTTTTCCCTTGCTATTCAATTTTCATGGAGGTAATGATGTCATTGAGAATTGGCAGACATTAGCGGATATGAGACCTATTGCCGATACTGCTAATTTCATACTTGTTTACCCACAGGCACGGCCTGACCCAAGTGATGGGAATTCCTTGAATTGGCTCCCTAAAACCCAAGGTACTTTTGATGATGTATCCTTTACTAGTGCATTGATAGACAAACTTGCCAGTGATTACCAAATAGATCAGACCAGAATATATGCTTGCGGATATTCCTTAGGAGGTGAATTTTCCTACGAATTGGCATGCAAGCTCAATAGCAAAATTGCAGCTATTGGTGTTGTAGCCAGAACAATGCAGGCCGATCCCAATAGTTATTGCTCTCCGATTCATTCCACCGGTGTGCTCACAATTCTTGGAACGGATGACCCGATTTCTCCCTACAATGGATTGATTTGGGGCGGTATAGAATATTATATTTCTGCCGCAGCAACACATAGTTATTGGGCAAACCATAACAATTGCCATCCAACTGCAAGTATGATTACTGTAAGCCCAAATGTAGAGCGATATACCTGGTCCACGGAATCAGGCTGTGCCTACGTGGAGGAATTAAAAGTAATAGGAGGAGGACATGATTGGCCCGGAAGTTTTGGGAATATGACGATTGATGCAAATGAAGAGATTTGGCAATTTGTTTCACGCTACGACATCAATGGATTACTTGACTGTACAATAACATCTATCAACGAAAATTATGGCCAGCGTGAAAATCATAAGATATTTCCAAACCCTTTTAATCAGGAGCTCACCATAGAAATGAAATCAGCAAATAACACTGAGTTTAAGATATACACTATGATTGGCGAATTGGTAAGTAGTGGTAAGTTGAATTCTCAAATAAGTACGGTCGATTTATCTTCCTTGGCTCCTGGTGTTTATATTTTAGATGTGGGAATTCAATCGATTAGGATAATGAAAGCAAAGTAGAACTGCATGACAAGTATATGCGATAATAGTCCGAAATGGTTACGCCCGCATCTACAAACCGTCGCAGGCAATTCGTTTCAAAACTTAATAGAAAGATAAGTGATTTTAGTTTGATGAAAATTAGAGATACTTTATATAGAAACCCTATAACTACCTCAAGTATAGTAATTTGTGCCATTTTTTTCTTGAGGTTTTTAGTTGGGGGCTTCGACCCTAGCTATTACATCGTGGTTGGAGAGAAAAAATCCGTCAAAGATGATTTTATCCATGATTTAAAAACACTAAAAAATGGGTCGGGATACGATGGCCAATATTTTTATAGATATGCAATAAATCCTTTCAATAAAGATTTAAAATATGGAAATAAGTATGGGAGATATGGGATTAAAATTGATACCCCAATTTATCGAAGAGGAAGATTAATATATCCATTGTTTGCATGGGTTCTTGCCTTTGGTCAAGAGGAGCTAATTCCATATACTTTGATATTAGTAAATATTCTTGCATTTATCTCCCTGTTTGTCATTTTTAAAGAAATAGTTAGCATTTTTAAACTCCCTTTCTATTATTTATACATTCCATTTTTAATTGGCGGATTGTACTTTAGTGTTGCAAGGAATTTATCTGACATATTGGGGTGTACCATATTTGCTTGGTGCTATTTGCTATTCATAAAAGAGAAATATTCTTGGTTTCTCTTCTCAAGTACTTTATTGTTACTGTGTAAAGAAACATATGTTATTTTCTTGGCTCCAGCCTATTTAATTCTGTTTCGTAATAATTTTAATAAAAATTCATCATTTGATAGATATATAAGGAATGCTTTATTGCTTCTACCGTGGGGTGTTTTAATAAGTTGGAAATATCTACTTACAATTTTATATCCAGATATCACCTCAGCGTTGCCCAGGAAGTTAGGTGGAGATTTCGATTTTCCATTTAAAGGCATGTATGATAGCATGATGATGGAATTTTCTATTGCTCAAAGTATTAAAGGGGTATACATCTTATGGGGAATACTGTTAATTACAGTATGCCTGAAGGGAATATTCGATAAGAAGCTATTTCAAGTCAATAATTGGATGTATTGGTTAATATGGATTAATGTACCCCTTGTAACATGTTTTGCAAAATCCATTTATATTGATATGTGGGGCTTCATGAGAATTCTAGCTCCTACCTACCTATGTGTATTTTTGTTTTTAATTGAAGAAAAAATTGAAATTCCGAGATGGTTAATTGGATACAGTGTCTTGATGGTGATATCAATAGTAGCCATTGTTGTATTAGTGGTGTAGGTATTAGTGGTAAAAAGGGGGGGGCGTAAAAGGGACTGAATTTCGACGAATAGATACCGACATTGTAAAATAAAAAGAGCAGCACCTCGCATACGCAGACCGTTCTCCACAAGCAGAAAAAAATTTAACCTCACCTTAAACCTTTACATGCTCTCCTAGTCCAAATGAGAACAGAATAACCTGCCCTAACAATATCATAAACTGATGGTAAATTTGAAATATGTCATCATTCCAATTGCGCTGTTCCAGTTCATATTAGTCTTTGGACAAACTGATGTACAAAGTAAGACGACTTCTTCAAGCCCCCTTGCTGAACAGAAGCAGTCACTGCTGGAGGCTTACAGCAATCTCATCACAAAAAATGATTCCTTTTTAACCGCTAATCGTGAAAAGATCTTCAGTCCAGAATTAGAGCCCTTTAACGCAATAATTGATTCTTTGGAGCAAACCGTACAGAGATTGGTCAATAAGTACGGAGAGTATTATGCAGGAATAGATCCGCGCATCATTGATAGCCTGTTGAATGAAGCAAAATTCAAACACAGGCGATATCGCTTGTTGTATCCACAGAACTATCATCGCTTCTCTGGTTTTAAGAAAAAAGCAAACGTTTCCGATGACTATTTTGAACATGTAATGAAGGGAAGTTTTAACAAGCCCTCCTTATTGCAGTATAGAGAATATCGAAAATGTGTGAATTTTTATCTTGACATCCTTTCTGCTGGGGAATACAAGTTTTCTCATCTTGAATATGTTCCTTTAAAGCGTTTGGACAATCGTTATGATGCCATAGCACAGTTGGACGCTCATCAAAGCGTGAAAGATTTTTTCATTAAGGAACATTTTACTTCCAATATTTGGACCTACCGTGTCGAGGCTTTTGATTACGCTTACTCGAGAGCTTTGGAAGGTGTCAAAAATGAAGAATATATCAAGAAGATTAAGGATACCTACCAAATGGGTAAGGATAGAAGGAATGCTGCCAGCGAAATAGAAGCTTACAAAACGGTCGACGGCATCACGCTTAATGCTCATATTTTTTACCCAGAAAATCATGATAAAAAGAAAGCCAAACCTGCGCATTTGTTTTTTCATGGCGGCGGTTGGGCCATTGGACTTCCTGAATGGAGTTATGACGCTTGTAAGGGTGCCATAAACGAAGGGAGAGTCGCAATCGCCTTCGATTTTCGTCTGAGAAATATCTACGGTACAGATGTGAAAACCACGGTAAGTGATGCATTATCGGCCATTGCATGGGTAAGAGAAAATGCAAAAGATTTAGGTATTGACCCCAATAAGGTTCTCGTTGATGGTTTTTCTTCAGGGGCTCATTTAGCGTTGATTTCAAGCTTGATAGAAAACCCTGAAGATTTTGGGGTAACTTCAAGATTTAGTTCAAAGCCAGATGCTTTAATTCTTGGTTCTTGCCCCTATGACATAGCAGGCAGAGATGTTTATAATATCAAGTACGATACTAGAACCATCTCGCCACTTTATCTTATTAATGAAAACCTCCCGCCCATACTGGCATTCCATGCCGAAGACGATCGTATGGTCAAATTCTCTGAATTCAAAAAATTCAGGGATGCCATTCAAAATACCAAAAACAGTTTCACTTCACGTTCATATGCTGGTGTAGGACATTTTTTTGAAGGAAGCACTCAAAAGGATAGAGAAGAAAGAAGAAGACTTAAGGAAGAATTTTTGATAAAAAATGGTTTTAAAGTGGAATAAAATCTGCAGTGAATAGTGTGTACAAGTAATAGGACCTAAATGATAAAACGAAGGAAAAAAAACAAAGTCAATCTAAAGTTGAAAGGTTGGTGAATAGAAAGCTGTTACTACCCATACACTAGGCCGTTGTACACCATTAAAAGAAGATCCTTGATATGTGCAAATTTATAAATGACGTAATGCTCACTAAATCATAAAAAATGAAACATGCTATTTTAATCATTCTATTATCGTTTCCCTTATTTAATGATACGGAACCACCTACTATCGAAAAAGTTTGGGAAATCTCTGAAGGGTTAGAGTTTCCAGAATCCGCAGTATACGATAAGGAAAACAATGTGCTGTATGTCTCTAATTATAAACGTTTTATGAGGAATGGCAGTAGTTATTCTGATTGTTCTATTTCTAAAGTTGATTTAAATGGTCAGATTCTTGACAAAGAATCGATACCCAATTTGTCTTCACCAACAGGATTGTTTTTAAAAGACGGTTTACTGTATATCGTTGAAAGGTTTGGAATAGCAATTTACGATATCGAAAATGATAAAATGAAAGCACGACATCATATTAAGCATAATTTTTTCATTAATGATATTACTTTAGACAAGGAGAATAACATGTATATTACAGAATCCGGAAATAATATGTTATATAGAATAAAGGAAAATAAAGTAACCTCATGGATCCAGAGTGATAGCATAGGGAATGCAAATGGAATCTCTTTTATAGACGACAAACTTTACATTGGTGTAAATGAAGATGGCTTTCTCAAAACCATTGATACAAAAACCAAACAGATTTCAAATGTTTACCATTTAGGAGAAGGTAATATAGATGGTATTAAAAAAAGGGGGAATCAACTTCTAATTTCTTTGTACGAAAAAGGAATGAGATTAATTGATGAAAATGGAGAAATTATAGAATTTGCAAATACTGCGTCAACAGGATTACACTGCGCAGATTTCGAATACATTCCGCATAAAGATATGATTATAGTTCCTTCTCTATTTGACAATACATTAACAGCGTATAAATTTAAGGGTTAGCTCAAGGTTTTGCTTTAAAGAGTATTGATTAAAAAATTGAGAGTTTACAAAAAGGTGGATGACATCACAATCAAAGGCTCATATTTTTTATCCGGAAAATCACGATAAAAAGCAGGCAAAGCCAGCCCATCTATTTCTTTACGGTGGTAGTTGGGCAATTAGAATGCCTGAATGGATATATGGATCTACTAAGGATTCCGCAGAAGAAGGAAGGGTAGCTATCACCTTTGACTATTGTCTCAAGAATATCCAAGGTACAGATGTAAAAGCTTCGGTAGGTGATGCATTGACAGCAATAGCTTGGGTAAGGGAACATACAAAGGAATTAGGAATTGACCCGAACAAGATTTTGGCAGACGTTTTTTGCAGGAGCTCATTTAGCCTTGGTTTCAAGTATGATTGAAAACCCTGAAAATTTTGGAGTGACCTCAAAGTATAGTTCAAAACCCGATGCCATAATTTTTGGGTTCTTGCCCATACGACATAGCAGGTAGGGAAGTCTACAACATCAATTACGATACTAGTACAATCTCACCACTATATCTGATAGATAAAACCTTCCACCCATTCTAGCCTTCCATGGCGAGGACGATGACATGGTTAAATTTTCTGAATTTGAAAAGTTCAGAGATGCCATTCAAAAAACCAAGAATGGTTTCACTTCTCGTTCATATGCTGGTGCAGGACATTTTTTTAGAGGAAGTTCCCAAAAGGATCTGGATGAAAGAAGAAGGCTTACTGACGAATTCTTGCTAAAGAATGGTTTTAAAGTGGAGTAAAATCTGCAGAGTATGTAATGGACTTGTTCGCTGCTGACTATATGGAACATCGAGTAGGAGGAGCACGAACCAATCAAGAATGTGCCGACATTATCAAAGGGGCACAAAGAATATTCCCTGACTTACATGTGAAAATTGAAGATATTGTTGAAGATGACGACCTATTAGCCGTTCGGGTTATCTTTGATGCAACTCATAAAGATACCTTTATGGGCATAGAGGCTGCTGACAAAAATATCAGGTGGGAAGCTATGGAGTTTCTTCGATTGAAAGATGGAATAATTACTGAAACATGAGGAAGTTGGCTTCTTCACGATGTGACGGACCTACTTAGTTCGGAATAACTTGATGAAAACTAACAACTGTGGAAAGATTTCGATAGGGGACAGAATTAAGATTTTCAGAAAGAAGATAGAAATTGAGTGTTACTAATAAACGACACAAAATGCTAAATAAAATAAGCCCGAAACTACCTATGCGGGATAAGGTTAAAACGAAAGATTATTACGTAGGTCAATTGAGATTCAAGGAAATCGGTGATTATGGAGATTACATTATGATTCAAAAAGATGAAATAGAGATTCATTTTTTTGAATTCAAAGGACTTAACCCAAAAGAAAATTATGGCCAAGTATATATACGAACAAGTGATATCGAAAGACTGTATCAGTCACTTTTAGAAGATGAAATTAGTATTCATCCAAATGGCCCTTTAGAATCAAAACCTTGGGGCCAAAAAGAGTTTTCTCTTCTTGATCCGGATAATAATTTATTGACTTTTGGACAAAGTGAATGAGAACGGCACGAACTAGTAATAAAGCGTATGAGACCATGCTGCTTGTATAACAAATGAGATCTTGGTTATAAAGGATTTTGATTTAGGGCGAATAGAAACCGATATTGGAAAACAGAGATACTGGAGGCATCCCGGAGAGTCGAATCGTTCGCAGCCCTTTTTAAAAAAACAAAAAGTGTTCAACCATCCGGAAAAAGTGTTAGGGGAGAATTTTAAATAATCAGAATTTTGACGAAAAATTAGATATGGTAAATCATAAATCAATTGGTCAATTACACGAGTACATGGGATTTGGAAAACCAACACATCCTTTGATTACCATTATTGATACGTCAAAATTGGCTTACGGGGAAGAATCGGTAGGTGTGAAAATTTCATCAGAATTGTTCTGTATTGCTCTAAAAGACAAAAGCTGTGGCTTAAACTATGGTAGAAATCATTATGATTTTGATGAGGGGGTAATGATGTTTACAGCCCCTAATCAAGTGATCACTTTGAACAAACCACAGGCATTAAATGAGGTGCAAGGTTGGATGCTTTATTTTCATCCTGATTTAATTAGAAACGCTTCATTGGGCAATAAAATAGATGATTACAATTTTTTCTCTTATTCGGTTTATGAGGCGTTGCACCTTTCAGTGCAAGAACAGAATACGGTCAACACCTGCATCAAGATGATTGAAGAAGAAATTAAAGCAAGGATAGATAACCATAGCCGACAGGTATTGATATCCAATATTGAATTGTTATTGAACTATTGTTCAAGGTTTTATGAGCGTCAGTTCAACACCCGTTCTGCCCAGAATAAGGATATAGTCTCAAGGGTAGAAACACTACTAAAAGAATATTTCAAGACAAATAGAATCCTTGACTTGGGACAGCCCAATATTGCTTATTTAGCTAATGAATGTCATGTGTCTGCAGGGTATCTGAGTGATTTACTAAAAAAGGAAACAGGAAAAACCGCCAAAGACCATATTAATGAGTTCTTAGTAGAAAAAGCTAAGGATTTATTGATAGGTTCTAACGATTCTATTAGTGGGATAGCCTATTCCCTTGGTTTTAATTACCCTCACTATTTCAGCCGCATGTTTAAATCAAAAACAGGCATGACACCACAAGCGTATAGAGACAACTGACCAAATCGAACTTTCCTAAAATGTGTTAGACCCTCCTTATTCTGTGTTAATCTTTTATACCTGAGTCTTTGATATTTGTGTTGTCAAAATTTTTAACACAACAATTCAAATAATCATGAGTCAGAAAGTTTTAGTTACAGGAGCAAGTGGAGCATTTGGGTCATTAAGCTGTAAATCTCTAGTCGAAAAAGGTTATCAAGTTGTCGGAACTATGCGTTCAACCAAGGGTAAAAACGAAGCTATTGCCCAAGAACTTCAAGAGATAGGTGTGACATTGGTTGAAATGGACGTGACCAATGAAACAAGTGTCAATGAGGCAGTTGAAAAATCTATTGAAGTCTTAGGCGGTTTGGATATTGTTTTCAACAATGCAGGCTTAGGAGCAAACGGTATTCAGGAAATGTTTACCGCAGAAGATATGCGACGGGTTTTTGAGGTCAATGTATTTGGTGTACAACGACTCATGCGAGCAGTCTTACCGCATTTCAGAAAGCAAGGCAAAGGAACCATATTGCATACATCAAGTTGTATTGGAAGGGTAACCACTCCATTTTTAGGCATTTATTGCGCCTCAAAATACGCTTTAGAATCATTAGCCGAGGGGTATCGTGCAGAGCTTTCAGGGTTTGGAATAGAATCTTGCATTATAGAACCAGGAGGCATGCCGACTGCCTTTATGGGAGGAATGTTGCGACCAAGTGATGAAACAAGAAATGAAGGTTATGGCGACATGGTTCATGCACCAGATGCTTCTTTAAAAGGCTATGTTGATTACATTAAAACCAATCCGCAGCAATCTCCACAAGCCGTAGCTGATGCAGTTGTGGCATTAGTAGAAATGCCGCACGGAGAAAAACCATTTAGAACGGTTGTTGATTTTATGGGCTTAAGAGAACCAATTGAAAATTACAATAAATCTCTGCATCAAACTACCCAACAAATTTACACAGCTAATGGAGTTGATAATTTATTGAGCTTGAACAAAAACTAAATTAGCAATGAATAAAAGGATATTGATTCCGGGCGCAAGTTCAGGGATTGGTAAAGCACCCGCAAAGCTCTTTCAACAAAAAGGAGGAACTCGTTATCACGCTAATACTCACTAAGATTCACATCTTGTAAAAAAGCATTAAAACGAGCTAAATACAGGTAGAATTACTCATGTATAATCTATTGAAGATCTTTATATTGAAGTCAAAATAGATATACCATGCAATCATTAACCAACTCTTCGAATTCCCCTATAAAGCTTCTAATAATACTGAGCTTTTCCCTTCTCTTCTGCATAGGATGCCGAACCAAAGCAACTATCCTTGCTTGGGAAAGTGCTGCAACCAAAGAAGAATTTCCTGAGGCTAGATTAAACCTCCCGTCTACAGGAGTTTGTTTCTCTGGAGGAGGGACACGTGCAATGAATTTGGCGCTTGGGCAAATGGCAGGCTTACGCGAACTTGATCTTTGGGACGATATTGGATACATTTCAGCGGTATCAGGTGGATCTTGGGCCTCAACCATCTTTACCTATTACAATGCCGGAGCTGAAAATGACGATCAATTATTAGGAAACATCATTAAAGATCCCCAAAAAATTACCCTGGATACCTTAAAGTATATGCCGGAGGGCTTTATGGGGGAAGTGATTACAAAGCATCTAGTCGATGATGTCTTGCTGCGATTGACTGAGGGGAGTTTGACCTTCGGTATCCTTCAAAAGATGGATTACGCATGGATTGATGCTGTGGGGAGCACGTACCTAGCACCCTATGGATTATACGATCCAAAACACCCTAAATATTTTACCCTGAATGATCAGAGTAAGAATGATATTTTATCTAGAAACCGAAAGCTAAAGACTGATGATTTTATTACAGTTCACCATCAGGAAGGAGACAGTAAACGACCTTTCCTAATCGTGAATTCTAGTCTATTGGCACCCAGCCGTTATTTACCGCTCAAAAATCCGGAGAACTTATCCGTGTTCAATTACACCCCTTTATACATCGGTTCGAACAACTCCATTGGCGTGACGGATACCGAATTACTTTCAGGTAGAACGATAAGCTTTAATGCAGGGGGGGGATTTGTAGAGTCCTTTGGGTTTGGAAGTGAATTGTTGCGTTCTCAAAAGAGACAACTTTCTAACGATGGAACCCAACTGAAGGTTAAACTAGCAAAACAACGTTTTGAAGCTGTCGATGCCACAGGAACCAGCAGCGCAGCGTATGGAGCCCTATTTAGCTCTAGTTTGATAGCGCAAGTAGCTTCCTATCTATTGACACCATTTTCTGCGGATCAAATGATTCCTGAAGAAGAATATTGGCCCATTTCATCCAATGGAGTTGTCGGCAATGCAGATCGATATCGTTTTACAGACGGTGGCAATCTAGAAAACTTCGGATTGATTTCCCTTTTACAACGTGGAGTCGAAAAAGTAGTGGTGTTTATCAATACCGATACACCTTTGGATGTCTCTATCACACCAACTGCAGAATGCCCTCCTTTAGCCAGTCAGGTTTCCTCCGATTTATTTCCGCTATTTGGATATAAAATTGGGAATCAAACAAAAAATCAGGTGTTCAAGAAATCAGATTTTACCAAAGTATATGACAGCCTCCGCAATGCCAAGCTGAACAAGCAATCAGTGATTGCCAAAACTACCTTAAGAACTGTAGAAAACAAATGGTGGGGAATCCAACCCAATCAAGAAGTAACAATTTTGTGGGTATATAATGAATCTGTACCTGAATGGGAAGATCAGTTGCCAGTAGAGGTGAAAGAACAGATATGTGCCGGTCCAGAAGGGGCGTTTCCAGAATTCCCGCTCTATAAACTCATCGGAGAAAATGGGCTCTGGAAAGGAATCTCTCTCACCAAAGAACAAGTGAATCTGCTCTATCAATTCAGTGCCTGGAACGTGTATAGTAATAAGGAAGTATTTGATTTTTTGAAGAACCGTCAAGACTAGAAATATAGTATACAATAACATGAGTCATCCCGAATTTTGGAGTTATCCA
>ENA-UENT01000856-UENT01000856.1-marine-metagenome-genome-assembly--contig:-NODE-856-length-11131-cov-141.442062_pt1 | contig 11131 bp, 7 predicted proteins | sample MGYA00237879_ERZ529330 | MGnify/ENA primary metagenome ERZ529330 (study PRJEB26372, sample SAMN05368345) | marine metagenome | biome: cultured habitat; feature: ocean water; material: water; isolation... | reverse complement strand
ATAAATATCTTGATAAAATTTTCGTAATTGTTGCGCCAAATAGTGTCTCATTCTTATTTAAAATAACTATAACTTTATATTCATTAACACTGTATTATAGTTGCACAAGTTTAATTTTTAACCCATACTTTTTCTTGATTACTGTACCATCAAAAATTAAATTCCCCACTGCATATAGAACAAATTCTTCTTTGACATTTTGCCATACATCTTCTGAATTTAAAGACTTTATTATTAAATAACGGTTGATTTTATCGTGACTAATATTTTCTCTCTGGGTTTGCTAAGGAGCGTTATTGTATAATACGTGTTAGATTTGAGTAAATATTGACAGCATTTAACATAATGAAAATCCATATTTTTACTGGTAATATAATCATATAATTATTATCTAATTATTTACAATTTTGAGAAAATTAATCTAACAATTTTTAATCAATTTTGCTATTCCTAAATCACATCTATTTAAAATGATATCTATCTCAAAAAAAAAACTAATTATATTATGGATAATTTAATATGAAAGCACCCTATATATAGTGTACTTCCATAAGTCTTGAAATTGTTGGAGCTTACATTGGCGATCGCAATATAGATGGAGCTAGGGGGTTGTGGAATTTTTTGCCTGGTGTCTATCGACAGTATTCACTCACTTATACAGACTTTTGGTGAACATAAGAACCTTTTGGTCAGCATAAGAAGAAATATTCCCCAACACACGACATAAAGCAGTTAGTAAAATAAGTAGTCTAATTAACTATATTGAGAGATTGAAATCTACCATTAGACAGAGAATATCTCATGCAATGTCAGAAAAACTTGATCATTTTCTAAAAAAGATCGAGAATCATATTCTAGCTATCTGATATTTCTCGAACTACAATAATACATCCTTACTTGTTTAGAACTACCTGAGTTTTGGCGTTTGCAGAGGATGGTGGAGGCAGTTATGTAGCTTCTAAAAATGCCGTGGCTAGAATTGCCATTCCAATTCCCTTTAACACTTCAAAATTTTGTATATTATAACAGAATAATGATAAGTCTTTCAGATTCACCACACCTCATTTCCTTTTTTGGAAACAATATCTAATTTACATGATTTTCAGTCTTAACTAAACCGTATTAGCTTATACGATTTTCTAGTCAACTTTGGTATTATCATCAAAAAATCCGGGTATCAAAAATACATTTGTCGGTTCTTTTAAGCTAGTCGAAAAGATAGAAGACATAGCAATTTTTGAGTAGGTATGTATGGTGAATTGTGGGTTATAACTTGGGATGACTTAGTCAATATTGTCCCTGGTATGATAAATCTATCATCAGAGAAAAAAGCTCTATTATCAAAGGGGATTAAAAGCGATGCCTATATTATTAGATTAAGTATTTGTACTTTCAAAAGCTCACAGTTGATTTAATGACAAAAAAAAATTTAATTGGCTGATCTGAATTTTGTTAGTGGCCTTAACTTAAAAAAGTCAACAATTGGGACTTCAAAATTTTCTATTCAAAAAAAATGACTCAAAGTCAGTCTAGCTAAGGGAATTACGTCGATACCCTAAAAATAGTTAGAACCGTTGATAATTTAGGATTTATACTTTTTTGATGTAAAATCCTCTTTATGTCTATATCCGAGCCTGTTTTCTAGCTATATTTTGTTAAGTACCAATAATAATTATCATTTTTACTATTGATCGTAATTTTTAAGAATTATAGCAGTCAAAGTATAGGTTAAGCCATCTAAGCCATCAATCTTAGTTTATACAGCAAATCCGGAATAGAGGGAGTGTCCTAAGCTTTTGTTCGATTGCTATGCCTTAACCCTTTAAACCATTGTTAGTAATACTCTTGAAGTGCTTGTCACCCCTTGAGGTCATTGGGACATTTTGCCGCATCACCTCTCCTTCACGTGCCGTACATCATAGTTTCGCTCATCATAAGGCCCCTGACAATGGACATATGTTTAAGGGTTTGCCGTTCATACTACTATAGCTATCCTAGTTTAGATAGAGACGAGATTTTCCTGGCTTTCAAGGGTTTTAGCTAAAAAAGTGTCTCATTATTATTCGGAATAACTTATAGATGCCACCCTTGCTAATAGCTGAGTTTTAGCCGTTGTCAGTAGTTTCAACTAAAACTAATGTCTCCAGTAGCCTCCTATGTCTGGGTATCCTAGCTATAAGGTTATACTGTTGCTTGTTAAGATATCCTTAATACTTGATCTTTCTAGTGTACGCTTTCCCTACTTCCAAATAGAGGAGAAATCAAGGGTTTACTTGGTTCCCATAATCTTTTTCGCGTCTTAGGCTAGGACTGCTTAACTGTGGCGTTTTACCAGCAGTGTCCTGAGCCATAGTAAAGTACCGAGAGGCAAGCAAACCATACCGTTTTGGTTTGCTGTAGATACTTGGATAATTACCCTTAACTAGGGTGACGACAGTTGTAATAGGATTGGTATTTACTCAATTTGGAGTGACAACTCTTGCAGCAAAGGCTAAAGGACTTAAGCCTTTGCTGATGTTTAGGTCATGCAACGACAGTAATCAGCTCTACCTCAAATTACCTGACTTACAGAGTCATTGCCTAACCAAGATGAGAGGAATTTAACCTCGAAAAAATTGCGAGTTATTATTTTATATCACCTATGGTCATTATTAGAGATGTGGGCTACAAGTACTTATTGACTTTTTTCGTCCAACGAGTCACACTCAGCAAACCCTAATTAGACTACAAAAAAGATAAAAAATTAAGCAAAATTTTAACTCTCAATCAAAAAAACACTCTCCCCATCGTAAAATTAATTCTAGACTGAGGTGTAATGCCAATAACTTTTTTAATTAGTATTTTTTAGGTTTAATCATGCTACTTTCGAGATCTAGCGGTATTTTACTGCATCCAACTTCTTTTCCCAGTCCCTTTGGAATTGGTGACTTAGGCCAGGAAGCATACAATTTTGTGAATTTTTTGAAAAATAGTGGACAAAAAATTTGGCAAGTTCTACCATTAGGGCCAACAGGCTTTGGCAATTCTCCCTATCAAGCTTATTCAGCAATGGCAGGAAATCCTCTGTTAATTAGTCCAGATAAGTTAAAAGATGAAGGATGGCTTTCTGAGGAAGATTTTTCTAATATACCAGAATTTCCAAGGGATAAGGTAGATTTTGATTCAGTTGCCCAAGTAAAAAGTTCTTTGCTGAAAACTGCTTACCAAAACTTTCAAAAATATGCTTCTGAAGAAAAAAAAGAGACATTCAATCAATTCAGTAACAGTAAAGCTTTTTGGTTAGACGATTATGCTTTTTATATGGCTTTGAAAGAGGCTCACGAAGGAGCAAGTTGGCATACCTGGGATCAAGACATCGCTCATCGTCAACCACAAGCATTAGCAGAATGGCAACAACGTTTAGCTGATAAAATTCAGTACCATAAATTTCTTCAATATTTATTCTTTCAGCAATGGGATCAGCTGAAAAGTTATGCTAATCAACAAGGAATTAAAATCTTTGGCGATGTTCCTATATATGTTGCCCATGATAGTGCTGATGTTTGGTCACATCCAGAAATATTCTCTTTAGATTCACAAACAAGTGAACCATCTTTAATGGCTGGCGTTCCCCCAGATTATTTTAGTGAGACTGGTCAACTATGGGGTAATCCAGTTTATCAGTGGGATAAATTGGAACAGGAAGATTTTTTTTGGTGGGTACAACGGATTCAGTCTATGCTGGATATAGTTGATTTGATTAGGATTGACCATTTTCTAGGTTTGGTTTCTTATTGGGCAGTACCCCAAGGTGAAACTACAGCTAAAAATGGTACATGGATTACAGCTCCAGGTAGGGCTTTTTTTAAAACTATTAAAGAAAAGTTAGGTAAACTGCCAGTTATTGCTGAGGATTTAGGAGTTATTACTACTGAAGTAGAACAATTACGGGATCAGTTTGAATTTCCTGGTATGAAAATTCTACATTTTGCTTTTGACTCAGGTAGTGATAATCTCTATTTACCCTGCAATTATAATTCTGCTAATTGGGTTGTTTATACTGGCACTCACGATAACAATACTACTGTCGGCTGGTTTAATAAGCGTTCTCCTCAAGAACAGGAAAGAGTTTATCGTTTTGTTGGTAATAGTTGGGGTCATGGCATTCATTGGGATTTAATTCGTTTAGCTATGTCTTCTGTGGCTTATATGGCAATTTTTCCTCTACAAGATATTTTAGGGTTGGGGGAAGAAGCTATTATGAATCAGCCTGGTGTTCCTGATGGTAATTGGAGTTGGCGTTATCGATCAGAGATGTTAACTTCAGATATAAGTGATCGCCTCAAAGAGGTGACAGATATTTATGGTCGTACCCCAACAAATAACGAGGATTAATATTAGTGGTACTTAAACATTTTCTAGTCCAAAAAATCAGTCAAAGTAAGTTTAGACAAGGGAATTACGTTAATGCTATCAAAATAGCTAGAATCCGTTATCCCCCATGTGTTATAACTTTTTTACCTAAAAGCCTTGATCATTCTCCCTGGCCGTTTTTTTCCAATTAGGAGAAATCATACATAATCTTTAATAGAGTTGTTGGGAAATAAGGTAAAATAAGTTAACAGCAAATTGGCCAACTTTAATGCTAAACATTAAATAGGCTTTAAGACAAGATAGGTTACTCAGAGCATTAACAGGATTAAATCGTAAAGCATTTCAATCCTTGCTCTCAGCCTTTACTCCGGTATATGAAGAAATAAGGTACTACCAGAGCGCAAAATTAACAGCGTCCAAGGATTTATAGAACGTTTTCCTGGAGTAGAACGAGTGGTAATAGATGGCACAGAATGGCCATTGCAACGATGAACGGACTCAGAAAAACAAAAACTGAATTATTCAGGCAAAAAAAAGCGTCTATCTCGCAAATATCTAGCAGCAGTAGAGCACAATAAGCAAGTGTTGTTGTTGAGTAAGGCAAGAGAGGGAAAGTTACATGACTTGAAACTCCTACACCAGGAAAAGTTGATAGGAAATATACCTGTGGAGATACCAATTGAAGTTATGAGTAGGTTGCAAGGTATTCAACATCAGTCTGAAAATATCAGCATACCCCATAAAAAACAAAAAGGGGGAGAATTAACAGCAATAGCAAAGCCTTAAAAATCAGAAATTGAGTCAATAAGCGGGTGATATGTGAAAACGCCTTTGCGGGTATCAAGGGCTATGGGGCTGTTAATCAGATTTACCGTAATTATAAGTATGATTTTGATGACAAATTAATGTTAACAGCAACTGGGCTATGGAACTTGTACCTAATAGCAGCATAAATAGCTAAAGTCACTAACCAAAATTGCTCGGTTTAAGTTTTCATTTTTCCCTAACCTAAGTTATTTTCCAACAACTCTAATTTTTATAGCACTACAAAAAAGTATTGAGACATTAATGAAATTAAAATCTTTTACAACCAATAGATAGCTTTAACTTAAGCTGATAGCTTAAAGCTATACTATTTATTGTATTTGGGTGTTAGTAGAAGTAAGAACAACTTCTTTGACTTCACCCGGTTTTCCCAGTTGCATATTTTGCCCATTATCAATAGGTATAATTATTCCTCCAGCATTGCCTGCGAAAAAAACCAGTTGCTTTTGGGCTGACCAAGTTTTCTGAGTGCCTTGAGCTAAAGTCCCTTCAAACGCTACTTTTCCATCTATCTTTATTGATACCCAAGATTCTTCTTTCGCAATTACACTGAGAACTACAGGTTGTCCATCATTTTGTTTATCTGACTTTTGTGTTGTTTGATCTGAAGATCTTCCCTCAGTTTTCCTATTTTTCTGAGAAACTGGAGGTAAAACATTAACCTCATTTTCTCGTTCATATTGTTGTTTTTCAGACTTAGTAATACCATCTCGTATCCATATATAATAAGAGTTATTAACATAAGGTAACAAACGAACTGCTAAAATAACAAGTAATACATATAAAAAGTAAAGATGATATGGTCGTAGCTGAAGCATTGATAAATTCGGCAGAGATTTTATCGTAATTTCCTGAACTTTTGCAGTTGGAAATGAGTTTGCTAGTTCCTCTCCATCTAATCCTATAGCATCTGCATATCGCTTAATCATACCTTGAATATAAACTGGCTCTGGCAGTTCTTTTAAATTACCTTCTTCTATTGCTTCTAGTAAATTAATTCTAATCATTGTCACTACTGCCACTCTTTTTAAACAAATAGAATGTTTATTTCTAAACATTTTTAATTTATCCCCGATATCTTTTAATGCCTGACTTTGTTTTTCTTCAAAAGATATTTTTTTTCTTCGATTAAAACGTTGCCTTAAAGGTACAAAAGAGAAACTTTTTTTTAGGTTTTTGATTGCTGTTAAATTCACCATTGCTTTAACTTAATTTATATAAACTATAACTTGTTTAGTTTGGATAGTTATCCCATTTGGAAAAAAGTTGGCTACAAATTACTAGGAGTTATGATTCAGGATTTATAATTCAGAAGACACAGCATCTAACCATTTATTTGAGAGATTTATTATCTATTATTTTTCTATGGGCATCTATTTTAGTTTCTTGATGAGAAAGGATAAACTTGATTTTTCATCAAAGAGACATCACATCTTATATAAATTATTTTAATCACTTCTATTACTTGTAACATTATTTGATTTATTTTGTATAACTTAATTTGAGCAATAATATGATTAATTTTGGATGCTTAGTTTAAGAAAGAATTTTGGCTATGAAGAATCCTAAATATATCTATAATACGATTGAATAAAATTTCTGTTTTTCAAAATATATTTTTATTAAACAAGTAGTCAACATTCAGCAATCAGGATAGTCATTTTTTTGACTTGCATGAAGTATATTTCAAGCCTTACTTAAGCATCCGATGCTTGTTGTTGCCCAAGTTCAAAAAGCTGATAGCTAATTGAGGGAGCAAAATTGACCCAGCACAAAGTATAAAATAATTTAGAAATATTATTTAGATATTTAAATTATTTGAGCCACTTAGTTCAGACTTTAAAAAACATACTTGTTTGTCATAAAAAAGAGTTTTTAGCTGAATTTAGATTCAATAATTTGGTCATCCAAAAACTCAATTTCAAAATCCTTTAATTGTCTATAATGGCCAATAGGTAAAACTGACTCTCCAGGCAACTGCAACTTAATTTGACCAATTGCAGTACGGTGTAGTTTAAGTACACGATGTCCCAATTTATCTGCAACTCTACGAATCTGGCGATTTCTGCCTTCAGAGATGACCACTTCTAAAAGAGTTTGAGAACTATTACATTCTTTTAAGACTTTAACCTCAGCGGGTAAAGTTTTTTTACCAGATAAAATAATACCTTGACGCCACAACTTTAAGATTGATTCTTGGGGATGACCTTCTACCAAAACTTGATAGGTTTTAGAAAGACAATATTTGGGGTGGGTTAAACAATAAGTCACCCGACCATCATTTGTGAGGAGTAATGCTCCTGTAGAGTCTGCATCTAAACGTCCTACAGGATGAATACCTTTTCCATTTCGTAGTTCTGCGTTTAGGATATCTAAAACTTTACTACGTTTCCTAGGTTCCGAACAAGTTGAAATTACTCCCATAGGTTTATTTAACAATAAATATATGGGTGATGGTCGAGCTTCGGGTCTAATGGGCAAACCATCCACTTCAATATTGTCCAAGTCTGGTTGAGCCTTTTCTCCTAATTGGACAATTTTACCATTAACCTTTACTCGTCCCGCTATGATCATTTGTTCAGCTTGACGCCGAGATGCTATGCCCCACTGAGATAATATTTTTTGTAATCTTTCATCCATATTATTTATTTCATCACTTTATTGGATATTTTCTCCTACCCTAAATATTTAAAATCTGCTAGTTTATATATTTCTTATCTCTGGAAATAATTACACAATTGAGTATAGAGTATACTAATCCTCATGGTGTCTTTAATGAATAAAAATTTACCACAACTGCATCATATTTCTGGTTCTGATATTGCTGATCAGAGTTTAGATGAAATATCAACAAAAAGAAAGAGTAGAATTGTTAGTAGGTTCCTATCTCCTGCTTTGCAATTTTGGTTAAAATCACAATTAGAACAGGTAGAACAATTAAAGGTTCATATTGAAGGAGGTGATCGCCAAATTATTACAGGTCAAATCCCACGAGTTTCTCTTGCTGCTTCTAATGTCATTTTTCGAGGATTACATTTGACTGAGGTGAAATTATCTGCTACTGGTATTCGGATTAATATTGGTCAAATTATCAGGGGAAAAAAATTGAAAATCTTAGAATCTTTTCCTATATTTTGTCAGATTAAATGTCTTCAATCTGACTTTAATTCTAGTCTAAAATCTGGTCTTTTGTCTCAGGCTATTGTTGATTTTTTAACCCCACTATTACAGTCAGATTTTATAGAATGCCTAGAGAAACCTATTCGATTGTATGACCAAAAAGCTGAAATATTTACAGGTCATCTTAGTCTGTTTGCTAACTTTATGTCTAAGTTTGATGAAAAAATCCCAATAAATTTACATACTAGTTTAAAGCTTGCTACTAGTTGTAAATTATTGCTAGAAAATTTTGAATTTCAAGTTTTACAAAAGTCTAATTATGACCTTTCAAATACCATCAAAGTAGATTTAGGTTCTGATGTTAAACTACAAGAATTAACATTAGAATCTGGTCAACTTATTTGTCAAGGTAGCTTAATAGTTAAATCCTAAATTCAACTATTAAAATTATTATTAGGAGTAAGGTACAAAATTCATTCTAGATTTTAGGGAAAAGCAAATAATTTGAGAACACAAAAGAAGAAAAACAACTGTGTTTGGTCAAAGGTTGATTTATCTTATATTTCAATTAGAGGTTAATTGCTCAAAAAATTTGTTAGTGAGGGCAGGAAATGGGGAGTTGGGAATAGGCAATAGTTGCAGTATGTTAATTTTTTTGCATTTTTCCTATTCAAGTCACGAAAAATCCTAAGTGAAAAAATATTAATTTCGTGATTTTTTGGTCCTTTTCTCAAGATAAGCCATCACTAACAGTGATGTATCATCAGGATTCTATATTTATTCATTCAGCCAGCCCTAATTATAATTTTTGAGGGCTGGTAAAAGTAAGGTGAAAAAATAATATATAAGGGGTGCAGTAAAAACATAACTGTCAGTGCGGTCAAGAATTCCTCCATGTCCAGGTATGAGTTGTCCAGAATCTTTAACACCTGCATCTCGTTTCATCATTGATTCCGTTAAGTCTCCAAGTAGGCTAGCAATACCTACTATTAACCCTAAGACAGCACCTGTCCAAGGGGAACCAGGCCAATCTAAGTACCAAGAACCTATTGTAGCTACTCCTACACTACCTAAAACTCCAAATACTGCACCCTCCACAGTCTTTTTCGGGCTTATTTCTGAAAGTCTAATTCGACCAAAGAACTTCCCGACAAAATAAGCACCTATATCAGCAGCCCATATACAGCAAAAACCAAGCAGAGTAAATGTTAAGCTCGAAGGCCAACTCAAAGGGTCTATCCATGAAGTATACTCGTAGTTTTCTAAAGTTATTTGGGATATCTGTAATTGAGCTTCAAATCCAACTCTGAGTCTAATCCAATAGCTAGGTAGATATCCACCATAAAATAGACCTAAAATTGATGATGCTATGTCAGCTATACTTGCTAATTTTGGCTGAAACAGTAGATAAAAACAGATTATAGTTCCTGCTAATGTAAATATGGCATCTACTAAATTAGGATTGAGAGCTGCTACTACTAACATGACTTGACTTAGCCCTAGAGTAGTTTTGGCTGCTGGTACAATACCTTTAGTACTAGCTAGTTGAAAATATTCGAGTTGGCCTAGGTAAACTATGACTCCCATGCCTGCTGTAAACCACCATCCCCCAAAGATAATCATTCCCAGAGCTACCGCAATTGCTACAAGTCCACTAACTATTCGAGACCAAGACATAATATTATAAACTTTAGAAATTTTAATTTTACCGAAAAATTTGGTTTGAAGCCTCCCCCATGATCTTTCTACTTATTAATTGTTTTGTTTTTAAACATATGTTATAATTCATTTAACTTAATTATTAGCTCTAAGGGTAATCCGAGACGAAAAACGGAAGCACCAGGCAAAAGTAATATCATGTCTGGTAATATCGTTTTTATATATATAGAATAATAGAAAAAAAATTGCCTGGAGTGATATTTTTATCCAACACTAATGCGAGCGCCATTATACTAAGACGCTTAAGTATTTAAAAATACCTAAGTTTAGATGAACTGGAAAGAAACTCCTGAGCTATCTAATGATCCCATAGAAAAGACCTGATATTTAAGCGCAAAGAGAAAAACAATGAGAGAAGTTTCTTCAGCTACAGGCTATCGTTTGGAGGCCATTAAGAAAATTGTACGTTGCTACAATCATCAGGGTCAAGAAGGATTGGTAGATAGTCACTATCAACATCTAGGACTAAAAGGATTTCTCTGTGAGTAACTACAGGCAAAACTAATAATGTTACTCCAGGAGAAAGCACCAGATGGAGGATTATGGAATAGGATCAAAGGGATTGCTTATACAACCAGCCGAACAACTCTGGCCGCTAATTAATGAATCTATAAGTAATCAAAACGAGTGAAAATTTATCCCAGATGGAAGAGATAGTCAATAGACATCTCCGAAAAATAAATAAATTGTGATAGAGTAATAAAAAATAGAAATTTTTGTAGGCAAATTATGACTAATATACTTGAGTATATTCAGACATCTTCCACAAGAATCAGAAATTTTATTAGGTATCAAGTATGAACGGGTAGAAAAGTTATTAAAACAAGCAAAAAAACTTTGTATCGAAGAAGCGAGAAATAGCCACAGCTAAAAAAGTTAGAATAATCGCTTCTGGTGGTGGTAGATCACCTAAATTATCGTTCTTGTGAACAAATCATTTTAACCTTAACTTATTTAAGACATTTGACAACTTTTCAACTATTAGGAATTCAATTTGGAGTCAGTGAAACTACTGCCAATGATATCTTTAATTATTGGTTTCCAATAATTGGGGAGTTGTTACCATCAAGTCTCCTAGAACAGGTAAAAAAAACTCAAGTGACAAAGAAATTAT
>ENA-UENT01000852-UENT01000852.1-marine-metagenome-genome-assembly--contig:-NODE-852-length-11202-cov-7.332528_pt1 | contig 11202 bp, 10 predicted proteins | sample MGYA00237879_ERZ529330 | MGnify/ENA primary metagenome ERZ529330 (study PRJEB26372, sample SAMN05368345) | marine metagenome | biome: cultured habitat; feature: ocean water; material: water; isolation... | reverse complement strand
CCAGCCTATGCAAAGCTTCTCCTGGTCGCTAAAATAGGGCGTGTCGTTGAGGTCGTTGCCGTTATGCCAGGTCACATCGGGCTCTACTGACCCCAGGCGGCTACTGCCGTATAGATACTGCTCCGACCAGGTAACTGTATCGCTGTCTTGGTGGTATACTGCCAGTGCTCTGTCAAGTATGAAAAGCGGAGTAAGGTGTCAGCAGGCTTTTGTCCAGATCAAGAAACGCCCGGAGCCTGGTAGCCTTAGCTACCAAGGTGAGGACGTGACGCAGAACTGGGCAAAAAGATGCCACAGATTACCCGTCGTTTGATACTTGACAGAGCACTAGAACATTGCCTTGCGCATCTCTTACGTACCAAGTATATGTCGATAAGCCTGTATTCGTATCATAATTCTCCTTTTTGACCCTGTTCTGGTCAGGTCCATAATCAAAATACACTCTTCTGTCTTCACTTTGGAAGTTCAGCCCTCTGACTTTGCCATAAGCGTTCCAAAAGACTTTGGAACCGGCCTGAGCATCATTGACCAGGTTACCTGAATCATCATAAGCGTAATTTCCAGATGATTGACTGTCAAAATCCCCTGAAAAAGCACCGCTTCCTATATTGTCATAAACGTAATCGAGAAGGTTTTTGTCCGCAACATAATTATACTCCAAGTTGTCCATCAATGTGCTGAACGTAGACTTCCTGTAAAGCCGGAGGATGTTCCCGTTGGCATCGTAGTTGATGGTGTCTACTCGGTAAGTACCCATGGGGCTGCCCCCACTTTGCCATGCATAGGTGCCTATAGTAATATTATCCCAGCTTTCCATCCTCTTGATCCGGTGTAACTGGTCGTAGCGGTACGCTTGCCCCCAAGGTTCTCCCAATTGGCGGAAGGACACGCCTTTGAAGCCCCATGGCTGGAGGTACAATTGAAAAGATAGCACAGGACAATTGCTGTTTTGCTTTTTTGTACCTTCCACCCTGACACAACAAAACAGCGAATCTTATGAAAATAATTGCGCTTGACGGTAGAACGCTCAACCCCGGAGACCTGAGTTGGGAAGGGCTAAGCAACTTCGGCGAGTACGAAATCCACGACTTTACGCCCAAAGAACAGGTGGTGGAACGGGGACGGCCGGCGGATATCCTCCTCGTCAATAAAGTGGTGCTGGGGAAAAACGAGCTGGCGCAACTCCCCAATTTGAAGTGTATTTGCGTCACCGCTACCGGTTACAATAACGTCGATTTACAAGCCGCCCGGGAACGCAGTATTCCGGTATGCAATGCGGTGGGGTACAGTACGGATTCTGTTGCGCAGCACGTTTTTGCGCTCCTGCTGGCGCTAACCAATAAGGTGTACCAACACCACATCAGCGTGCAGGCGGGCGAATGGCAGCGCAGCGATGATTTTGCCTATACCTTGCATACCTTACCTGAACTGGCTGGAAAAATCTTTGGCATTTACGGCTTCGGGCGCATCGGGCAGCGGGTGGCGGACCTGGCGCAGGCATTTGGCATGAAAATCCTGGCGACCCACAAACACCCGGAACGGGATGCCCGCCCCGGCGTGGAGTTTGTCAGCCTGGAGGAATTGTTCGAACGAAGTGATGTCATCTCTCTGCATGCCCCGCTTTCTGAGGCCAACCGCGAGATTGTGAATGCCCAACTGCTGCAGCGCATGAAAACCACGGCCTACCTCATCAATACCGGCCGGGGCGGACTGATACAGGAAGCAGACCTGAAGCTTGCCCTCCAAGAGGGGCAACTGGCAGGGGCTGCACTGGATGTGCTCAATACGGAACCTCCAAAGGAGGGTAATGTGCTCATCAGCGCCCCGAACTGCATCCTCACGCCCCACCTGGCCTGGGCCTCGCTGGAAGCCCGGCAGCGCCTTATGGACATCACCCTGAACAACATCAGGGCCTTTCAGGCAGGGGCACCGCAAAATGTGGTCAACTAATCGTCCCAATACAAAGCGCCGGCCACATGGCGGTAGGCAAGTGCATGAATTTGCCTTAAATTTGCCCTATGAACCTTCGTAAGCCACCCATTTCCTGGGGTATTGCCATCCTGATCGCGATCGGGCTGGGCTTGCTGTGGAGCCTTAGAGACTACCTATTTCTGCTTTACCTTCGTGAAAACTACGAGTTTGAGTGGCCCCGGCTGTGGCTGCATGTCGCCAACTACTCTACCTGGGGCATCCTTTTTCCGCTCGTGCACCACTGGATCAGGCGCACTCAGGAGCATCAGGATCGCTACCGCCTGATTGGCAGCATTCTGCTGATCGGGTTCGGGCTTTCTGTCCTGCACGAACTGGTCTCCAACATTCTGTTCTTTGGGATGCTGCATTTTACCGGCAAGGAGCTGATTTCGGCGGATACGTTCCGGCATATTTTCCGTGCCCTTCCTGCTGCCCTGATTTCACGTATGGTGGAGTTTGGTATCATTTATACCATTTACTCGGCGATCAACTTTCAGCGGAAGCTGCGCGATCAGCGGATTGCCATGGCAGAAATACAATCGCAGCTCTCGGGCGCACAACTCAACGCCCTGCGCCTGCAACTACAGCCCCACTTCCTGTTCAACACCCTGAATACCATTTCTGCCCTCATGGAATTTGATAAAAAGGAAGCCCAGCGGATCGTCTCCCGCCTGGGCAGCCTCCTGAGAGTCGTCCTTGACCAGGAAAAAAGCAACCTCATCTCCTTGCGGGAAGAGCTGGAGTTCATTCAAAACTACCTCAAAATAGAGCAGACCCGCTTCCAGGACCGGCTGGAAGTTGAATTCGATATAGAAGAGCAGGCACAACAGGTACAGGTACCGAGCTTGATTCTGCAACCGCTCGTTGAAAATGCCATCAAGCATGGGTTTGCCAGTCAAAGCGGAGATGGGAAAATCACTATCGCCGGCCGGATCGCCGACGGGCAGCAGCTCCTTTTGGAGGTTCGCGACAATGGAAAAGGCAGTACCGCCGAACAGTCAGCCTTGCTCAAAAAAGGCATTGGGCTGCAGAATGTGCGGGAGCGCCTGTCCCTGCTCTACGGAAAGCAGGCAGGTTTTGGGTATCAATCAGCTCCCGGCGAAGGCTTCGTGGTCACCCTGGCCATTCCCACACAAAAACCAACGCCATGAAGGTCATCCGTGCACTTGTCGTAGACGATGAGCCCCTGGCCCGGGCGCGGATTGTCAAACTGCTGGAGCGGGCCGAAGGTGTACTCTGTATTGGAGAATGCAAAAATGGCCGGGAAGCACTGAGGCAAATGCGGGATTACCAACCGGACCTCGTTTTTCTCGATATAGAAATGCCTGACCTGAATGGGTTTGATGTCCTACAGCAGGAAGCGCTCAAGCCCCTGCCTTTCATCATTTTTGTCACGGCCTATGATCAGTATGCGCTCAAGGCTTTTGATGTGCATGCAGTGGATTATCTGCTCAAGCCCTACGATGATGACCGCTTCGGGCAGGCGCTGGACCACGCCCGGGAGCAGATACAGACCAGGGAAAATGCAGAGCTGCACCAAAAGATGGTCCATATACTAAAGCAGCACGAAGCACAACAAACACCCGGGCTGCAGTTTCTGGAAGTCAAGGATAAAGGCCGGACACTGGAGATCAATGTGCTGGACGTACAGTATTTTGAAGCCGATGGCAACTATCTCATTGCACATACCGGGATCCGCAAACACCTCATCCGGCAGACTTTGCAATCCGTAGCGGATGCGCTGCCGGCAGGTCAATTCCTTCGTATACACCGTTCCCTCCTGGTCAACACCAATGCTATTGAACGGGTGCAGTACGATGGGAACAATCAGTATACCCTATACCTGCGCAACGGTGAGGCACTGGCATCAAGCCGGGGTTATAAGACCGAAATCCATCAATACCTGGAAGCCCGGGGCGAAGACGCTTAACCATTCACCACAATTCCCACCACTGATCACAAATCCCTTGCAGACAGCAGATTAGCCCCCTATCTTTGAAACATCAAAGAAGTTACCCGATTTTAAAAATTATGATGATGTGGCAATGGCGACCCAGTCTTTTTGGCTGCGTCGCCTTTTTTTTGCCCACCCTGGCGATCCATCCTATTCAAACCTGCATCCCTCCTGAAATCTACCTACCTTTGCAGCATGCTTACACAAGGGGAAACCATCCGGGTAAAAACCTGGAACGAACTGCAAGACATACTTTACCATGATTCCTGGAATGACCAGCTGCAGCGCTTCCGCTCAGGCTATGTGTACCGGGGCATGGAGGACATCAACTACGAACTGACATCCACCCTCAACCGGCTGGGAGAATCGCACCTGGAAAAGCACCTGTTGCGCAATTTCCGGAAGTACTCTCACAAGCAAATCCGCTCAGAGTATACCTCTGTCTGGAACTGGCTGGCGCTGGCCCAGCATCATGGCCTGCCCACCCGGCTGCTCGACTGGACTTACTCGCCCTATGTGGCCTTGCATTTCACTACCAATGACTTCAACCGCTACGACCGGGACGGCGTCATCTGGGCGGTCAACTATGTAGATTCGAAATTGCACCTCCCTGATCAGCTGGCGCTCATCATTGAAGAGGAAGGATCTCATATCTTTACCGCTGAAATGCTGGAGCGTGCCGTGGACAGCCTGTCCAAGCTCGGATATCTGAAAAATGATGATTTCGCCGTTTTCTTCGAGCCTCCATCAATCGATGACCGGATTGTGAATCAATATGCCGTTTTTTCCATGATGTCTAATCCGAATACCCTGCTCAGCGACTGGCTGATCGGACGCAAGGTGCGCTATTTCAAGATCATTATTCCGGCAGAGCTCAAGTGGGAAATCCGGGATAAGCTGGACCAGTCTAATATTAACGAGCGGGTGCTGTTCCCTGGTCTTGACGGGCTGGCCACCTGGCTCAAGCGCCACTACCGGGATGTAAGGCTGGAACCTTCGCCCAGGAAGATTTCGGAACCTCAGGACGAACGGCCATCTGAAGGGTCTTAGAACTGGTCGGCCCGGGCCATTTTCCAATCCATCTGCCAGTCTGCAGGAATCATATGCTCATCCCGCAGGCAGCCTTCGGGCATTTCCGGGTATAAATCACTGTACCGCCTGACCTCATGCATGCTGATCCGGCGATAAATATGATGGCGGGTAATCTGATCCGGGTGTTCCAGCCCGGCAGCGCCCAGCAGTTCCACAAAGTTTTTGATGGTTTCCTGCTGAAAATTCGCCACACGTACTTTTTTATCGCTTACTACCAGCCCCTGCACCAGTTCGGGGCGTTGGGTAGCCACGCCGGTTGGGCAGTTGTTTTTATTGCACTCCAGGGCCTGAATGCAGCCCAGCGCCAGCATCATAGCACGGGCACTGTAGCAGGCGTCGGCACCCAGCGCAAAGGCCCGGAACATGTGGAAACCCGTAAGGATCTTTCCGGAAGCAAAAAGCTTAATATGCTGCTTAATGCCAAAACCATGCAAAATGTCATACGCGGTCGCCAGGCCTTCCCGGAAGGGCATGCCCACTGAATTGGAAAACTCGGGCGGGGCAGCGCCGGTACCGCCTTCTCCCCCATCCACAGCGATAAAGTCCGGGTAGATATCGGCCTCAATCATGGCTTTGCAGATAGCCATGAACTCCGAACGACTGCCCATGCAAAGCTTGAAGCCCACCGGCTTGCCTTTCGAAAGCTCCCTAAGCTGCCCGATGAACGCCACCAGGCCCTGAGGGGTGGAGAAAGCCTTGTGCCCGGGAGGAGAGAGTACCGAAGTCCCCACTTTCACCCCTCTGATTTTGGCAATTTCTGGTGTGTTCTTCGCTGCCGGCAGAATGCCGCCGTGGCCAGGCTTGGCGCCCTGTGACAATTTCACTTCTATCATTTTCACCTGTGGAGAAGCCGCGCGCTCGGCGAAAGCTTCGGGGGAAAACTGCCCGTCTGGCGTGCGGCAGCCAAAGTAACCGGTACCAAACTGATAGATCAGGTCGCCGTTGTGCTTCTCGTGGTAAGGGCTGATGCCGCCCTCCCCGGTGTTGTGGGCAAAACCACCCATTTCAGCACCTCCATTGAGCGCCATGATGGCATTTTTGCTCAGGGAGCCAAAGCTCATGGCAGATACATTCAGAAGGCTGGCAGAATAGGGCTGACGGCAGGCTGCATTCCCAACCGTCACCCGTGGGTCCTGCACGAGGTCGTGGGCATCTTTGGCAGCGATGGAGTGGTTGAGCCATTCGTACCCTTCCCGGTAAAGGTCGAGCTGTGTCCCGAAGGGCGTAGTATCGCGTACCTTTTTCGCCCGCTGATAGACCACCGAGCGGTAAATCCGGTTGATGGGGCGCCCGTTGGTGTCGGATTCGATGAAATACTGGTAGAGCTTGGGGCGAAGTTCCTCCAACACATACCGCCCCCGGCCAAAAACCGGAAAATTGCGCATCACCGTGTGGCGGGTCTGCACCATATCATAAAATCCGAGCCCAAGTACCGGTGCCAGCAACACTAACCCCCAGATAAGTGGCGGCCAAAAGAAATAGGCACCCAAAAGAAGTATACCAAGGGATAAAAATGCAAAGACTAAGAATTCGTTTCTCATGGTTTTTCAGGTCATTTGTCCAATTCCAAATCAGGCTTCACAGGTGTGGAAGCAGGCTTTAAAAAGTTAGCAGGCGTGCGCTACAGCACATCAAACCACTTCAAGCGTACTTTCTCCAGGCGGGCGAGCAGGCTAGCCATCCATAGCCCGATAAGGGTCCATCCGATGATAGCCGGATAGAAGACCAGCCGCATGGTGTTGTCCAGGTCCTCACCGCCCAGAGCAGGGTTGCCTCCTGCGCCCGGGTGCAGGCTGTCGGTCAGGCGGGGGATGACGTAGATGAGGGGGATAAGGGCAGCAAAAGCAAAAATGTTGTACACCGCTGAAATGCGCGCCCGCTTGTCCGGGTCATCAAATACAGCGCGAAGGATAAAGTAGGCCAGGTAGATCAACAGCGCAATGACGGTCATATTTTGCTTGACATCACCGCTCCAGTAGGCACCCCAGGTGTGTTTAGCCCAAATGGCACCGGTTGCCAGGCCCAGTATACCAAAGAGGATGCCTACCTTGGTAAATGCCTGCGCATTGCAGTCCTGCCGCAGGTCACTTTGGCGAAGGTACCGAATGCTAAAGGTCAGGGCTCCGATGAAAATAAAGATCATCGCGAACCACAGCGCAACGTGGAAGTACGTATTGCGGATCGTTTCATACAGGATATTCCGGAAGGGGAAGGTGAAGGTCCAGCGTTCGTTCAGCCCTTCTATGGGTGTATTGGGAAAGGCAGCAGCACCGAGCTCGGGCGCCACACTATCCTGAGTGACAAACACCGCACTGGGAAGGACGGAAGTGCCATCCTTTTCGTTATCCACCACCAGTGTAAAGCCCTGGACTTTTCGGTTCACCGGAAGGTAGGATGGAATGGCAAAGGTGGCTTCCAGCCGGCGATCATCCAATACCTTAACGGTTTGTGCACCAAGGGCACGCTCATCATCCATCTTCAGCCATACCCGCACTTCCGGGCTTTGAGTGTACATGGAATTGTAGCCTGTGATTTCCAAAACGGCTTCCTGCCCGGTGCGCAGACTGCCCGGAGATACGCCGGAAATGCCCGGATTAAGCGGTACAATCATCCCGGCTATGAACACATAGCATAATATAAGGACGCCCAGAATTTTCCACCAGTATGTTGTCATAATCTCATTTTCACTTCAGGACTTGAAATAACTATATTTTGCGGGAATAGGCAACTATATACGCTTAACAAATTGGTTTGCAACATCGGCCCGTGACGAAGCGAAGCTTATCAGGACAGGCGCAGACCAATTTACAGCGTTTATGCCGACATCAAGTCGGTTTGCTTTGGCAAACCACTTTATCGTCGGTATATCTGTCAGGAACAGGTCAGATCAGGGGCGCAACAAGCGAACCGAAACCGCATACCGAAAAAATGGGACGGAATCCATACCCAAACCAAACAGAATAGCAGGGAAAAAATTGAAACCGAATTTTTTACTTAGTGTATAATTTACACTACCTTTAGCCGAGTTAAAAGGACAGTCATGATAGTAGTAGTAGATAGTGGCTCGACCAAAGCCGACTGGAAAATGATCAGCGGCTCGGGGATACAGAGTATTACCACAATGGGATTTAACCCGGTTTTTCATTCTGAGGAGGTCATTTTTAATGAGCTCCAGAAGTCTTTAGTACCGGAAGTTGCCACGGAAGAGGCGAGTAAAGTTTTTTACTACGGCGCCGGCTGCTGGGATGCCCGGCTGAAGAGCACGGTACAGAAAGCCCTGGACCGTATTTTCGGGAACGCAGACATTGAAGTGCACCACGATCTGCTGGGGGCCGCCCGCGCCACCTGTGGGCATGATCCGGGCATTTCCTGCATTATCGGCACGGGTTCCAACAGCTGTTTGTACGATGGAAAGGATGTGATTGACAACGTGACCAACCTTGGCTACCTGCTGGGCGATGAAGGCTCCGGCACCCACCTGGGCAAGCGTCTCATCCGGGCCTTTTTCTACCGGGAGATGCCTAAGAAGCTGCACGATGAGCTGGAAGAAAGCCTCAAAGGTGGCAAACAATCTATTCTGGATAACGTGTATAGCGGTAAGCCGCCCAATGTGTACCTCGCTTCGTTTACCAAGTTTATGGGCGATCATCAGGACCACCCGTTCATTCAGCGGATCCTGTTTGATTCCTTTGAGCAGTTTATTGACCGGCACGTGCGCAAATATAAAAACCACATGAGCCTGCCTGTGCATTTTATCGGCTCGGTAGCGTACTACTTTAAGCAAACACTAAGTGTCATCCTTGATGCGCGGGATATGGAGATGGGGAACTTTATTCAGAAGCCGATTGATGAGCTGGTCCGCTTCCACACCGAAGAATAAATGCCTACTTTTGCGGCTTGGTTAGTGGACAAACCCCGATGGCCTGATATGCAGGGCTCAGCCCTTCAGAGAGCCGATTGGTATAGAGCACGAATAAAAATGGAGTCGCATTTGACACAAGGATAAAACTAAACGAATGAGCAAGGAGATCAAACGCATTGCTGTTTTTACTTCCGGTGGCGATGCCCCGGGCATGAATGCTGCCGTCAGGGCCGTTGTGCGTAACGCTTCTTTTCACGATATGCACGTCTACGGTATCCGCAGAGGGTATGAAGGTATGATCGATGGCGATCTGGAGCGCCTGGAGCGCCGCGATGTGGGCAACATCATCCACCGGGGAGGCACGATTCTCAAGACAGCCCGAAGCCAACGGTTCATGACTCCGGAAGGGCGGCGCTCTGCCTATGAGACCCTGCTCGCGCATGATATTGAAGCCTGCATAGCCATCGGGGGCAATGGTACCTTTACGGGAGCTTCTGTTTTTACCGAAGAGTATAATATTCCATTTATTGGCGTGCCGGGCACGATAGACAACGATCTGTACGGTACGGACATGACCATCGGCTTTGATACGGCCGTGAATACCGCCATCGAAGCAGTAGATAAAATCCGGGACACCGCCGATTCTCACAACCGGTTGTTTTTTGTGGAGGTAATGGGGCGGCACGCAGGCTTCATTGCCCTGAATACCGCTATCGGTAGTGGTGCAGCCAGCGCTCTGATCCCGGAAACGGATACTACGATTGAAGACCTGGTGGAGTTCCTGAAGATGGGCGCCCGGCGCAAGAAGCTCTTCAGCGTAGTCATCGTTGCAGAGGGCAATAAAAATGGTAACGCCAGTGAGATCGCGGCTCAGGTCAAGGAAAAGTTTGATTTTTACGATACCAAAGTGACCATTATCGGCCACCTGCAGCGTGGCGGATCACCCACTGCACTTGACCGGGTACTTTCCAGCCGCCTGGGCTTTCATGCTGTGGAAGGGTTGGTAAAAGGCCAACAGAATGTCATGACTGGTCTGGTCAACGGCAAAATCAAATACACACCATTTGCGGAAGCCATTACCAAGTCCAAAAACCTGGACAATGACCTGGTCCGGATGGCAGAAATCCTAGCGCTTTAGGACCAACTCAAACTGCTGTCTGATTTGGGGCAGCCGTTTGAATCCGCCCGATAGCCCAAGAGCAAGTGCCGGCACCAGAAAGTGCGGGAAACGCATGACTGCTTCGTGCACCCATTGCAACAGCACGGTATCCCACGTTGCCACATAGGCATAAGCCCAGGGGCGGGCGATGGTGGTGGACAGCCCCCAAAACACGGCATAAGCCAGTGCGATGCGGGCGACGCGCCCCGGCAGGAAGATCAAGACACTTAAAATGAAATCCAGGGCTGCTGCGACCATCAAAAACTGAGCAGCTGCAACTTCATCCACTCCCAGTATACTCATGACCATAAAGACAAAGTAGCCTGGCCGGGGATAATATCCTGCTGCGTACAGCCCGTGGCAGGTAAAGGTCAGTGCAATGCAAACTTTAAGGAACAGCAGCAAAGACCGGTTGAACCGCCGCTCCGGCGCAACGGCTACCCAGGCCAGTACTGCCGGTGCCGTAAACTGAAGGGCGTATTCCAAAAACTGGCCCAGGAAGAAAAACTTTTCTTTGCAGTACAGCCCCGCCAGGATCAACAGGCTAAAGCTGCTCATCCATAACACCACTTGACCGGCCCTGCCCCAACGTTGAACGGTAATCGCTACCAACCCAGCCAGCACGTAAAATACGCCGGTGCCGAATACCATCTGCTGAATCCACCAATCGGTATTTGGGTTGGTGACATAGGCTTGCCAGTCCATGCCCAGAACGGTTTGTACGGCACCTTCCATCCATGCCTGATCCCAAAGCAGGGTGCGAAAGGGCGCATCCCAGTACAAATGCTGCCAGCCGCGGGCGAAGAGTACACTCGCGGCACTCCATTGCAAAATGCGGAACCAGAGGGTGGAAGATTTTTGCGGCATCCTTTTTTTAGCTTTTTTAACGTGAAATGGGGTTAAAGGTATTGCTTTTTGGGGGTGAAAAATGGGATGGCAAGCAACGAGCCTCACAAAAGCACACCGGGTGAGATGGTCTCGCCCGGCGCACTCTCCGCCCGACGTAGTCTAAAACGTAGTCGGGCCTTTCGCCGGGCGTGCTGACCAGGAGCAAACCAAAAGCACACCGGGCGAATACCCCGGCAATAGCTACACCCGGTGAGATAGTTTCGCCCGGCGCACTCCCTTCGCCGGGCGTATTGAACATAGACACAGGAAAAAAGC
>ENA-UENT01000851-UENT01000851.1-marine-metagenome-genome-assembly--contig:-NODE-851-length-11231-cov-3.388641_pt1 | contig 11231 bp, 7 predicted proteins | sample MGYA00237879_ERZ529330 | MGnify/ENA primary metagenome ERZ529330 (study PRJEB26372, sample SAMN05368345) | marine metagenome | biome: cultured habitat; feature: ocean water; material: water; isolation... | reverse complement strand
TCAGACCCTGGATCATCCATCGGGAAGGAAAGTCTTGGTTGGCTCGAAAAAAGGAAGCAACAGATGTTTACATCTACTTATCCGCTGAAAACAGTTGGAATCTAGGAGAGGAACATAGCTTGATATTGAGATCTGTGCGGGCTACACGAGATTCCGAAATCAGCTTACTGGGACAAGCGATTGAGTTGCCGGGGCGAGCCCTGCCTCCCCTTCGATATCAACAGCAAGATGGACAGTTAGAAATCCATTTTGCGCTACTCCACCAGCTATACGATAACGGAAAATGGCCTTATCCATTGGTCCTGAAACTAACCAGGGCAGAACCTACCCTCACTCCTCCTGTAGTACAGACCCTCCCTCCAAAACCACAATCCAAAGGAACTCAACTAAAAGGTTTCCTGGCTAAAAAGGGCGATCAGCAAGACCTCGAGTATGGCTTCGAATACCGACCCTATGCCAAGCTTTTCTCTCAAACTCCCACAGATTGGAAAAGAACAGACTGGGTAAAGGAGACTACTAATGGGCACTTCAATCTGCCCTTGGAAGGGCTAAATCCTGGAGAGTACGAGGTCCGGGCCATTGTTAGAAACCCAGTATTGACCATTCCGGGAGCAATTTTGAAATTTAGCATTCCCTAATTGAATTCTTACTCACAGCTTGCCCATTCCCAGCTGCTCCCTGGCTATTTTCCATTCCAATAGAGCAAGCGATACCACTATGATAACTTCGCCGATAATATAGCCCCAACCCAGGGTCGTGATAACCGCATGATGGGATATGGCTACACCAATGGAAAGGCAACAATAGGCTACATTCAATACAGCAATCATCTGTAAGAAGCGGCTGAGATTTTTGTCCAGTCTCCAATAGCGGTAAATGTCATAGGCAGCAAAAAAACAAGGTATCACGGCCAACACATACAAAGCAGATCGCGGGATACCGAAGATATGTTCTAACTTGACTAGTACGACACCCAATAAAAATGCAGATAGCAAGGCGCCCAATCCGTCGATTAGGAATAATTTTCGCGGTTCCTTGTTAATTTGGTGTATTAGGTTTGACGCTTTCATGGACGAGTATTTATGGTAAGTTACTCGCGAAATTAATTGTACCTATTCCACTTATCGTATCCTTTAGATAAAAGCTTATCTTACTTCGACTAGAGGTCTAAGGTTATAAGATTCTGAGACAAGTTTTTCACAAGCCTTAATCAGAAAGAGATCTCTCAATTCAGCTCTTCAGCGTCTATGTAAAATCAAGCATTCACAAGATGAAGGAATTCGAGATTATAATTAATGAGGCCAAGAAAGGGATGGGGTTTGTCCCCAATAGCCTCTATGGCATGGGCAAAAAGCCCAACATCCTCGGCTCTTTTGCCATGCTCATGGCCAATGTGCAAGGTTTCTCCGCTACACAAACTTCTGCTTGGACGGGACTCAAACTCATGTTTAAAAACTTAAAATGGACACTAAAGGCTAAGCGAGAAAGTCATTTGGAAGTGCCTACCTATCTCAAAAACCTGATTGCGCACGTGGCTAGTAATGCGGCAGGCTGTAGATACTGTCAAGCTCATACAGCGCATACCGCTCATAGAAATGGAGTAGCTGTAGAAAAGTTACAGCATATCTGGGAGTTCGAAACATCAGATCTATTCTCTGAAAAAGAAAGAGCTGCCCTACGCTTTGCCTTAGCAGCGGGAAGCACGCCCAATCAAGTAACTCCAGCACACCATGCAGATTTAAAGAAACATTTCAGCGAGCAGCAAATTGTGGAGGTAGTAGCTACCATCGCCATTTTTGGGTTTTTGAATCGTTGGAACGATTCCATGGCTACTCAATTAGAAGAGGAGCCACTAAACTTCGCACAGCAGCATCTTTCGAAAAACTGGGAGGCCGGTAAACATATATCCTCAGGGCAGTAATTGCCTTTAATTTCACTTATATTTTCCAAAATAAAGAGGAGAGAATTTGATCAAGAACTTCGACGAAGCTGTACCTTGAAGAATCAAAACGAAAAGGGGAACTACCATTGAAAATAGGAAGCTTTCCAAGTCTGAAATAACCAACTTATGTCTACAAACAAGGTTCTCAATTTTGCCATCGTTGGAACTGGCGCGGTGGCCATTCATCATTTCAAGAGTATCCAAGAACTTCCAAATGCTCGACTGGTAGCTGTATGTAGCTCCACCCCCGAACGTGCCCGCGCTGCTGAGGAAAAATTCGGGGTACCCGCTTACGCTGCCTTTGAGCAGTTGCTAGAACGCAAAGACATTGATGTCGTCTGTATTTGTACGGCAAGTGGCAATCACCTTGAGCCCACCTTGTTGGCAGCAGCCAAGGGGATACATGTAATCACAGAGAAGCCTTTGGAAGTTAGCCTAGAACGTGCGGACCAGATGATAGCGGCTTGTGAGCAAGCAGGTGTAAAATTGGCCTGCATTTTCCAAAATCGATTCAAACCTGATTTCCAGAAGGTGCAACAGGCCGTCCGGGAGGGTGTGTTAGGGAAGCTTACCTTGGGCAATGCCTATATCAAGTGGTTCCGTAGTGAATCTTACTATACCTCCAGCGATTGGAAGGGGACACTTGCCGGAGATGGCGGTGCTGCCTTGATCAACCAAGGTATTCATACCATTGATCTCCTACTTGCCATTTTTGGCGAAGCAAAGACCGTCTATGGGAAGGTACAGACAGTGAAGCATAAGATTGAAGGCGAAGACCTGGGCGTCGCTTTGTTACAATTTGAGAACGGAGCTTTGGGTACCATCGAAGGCAGCACTGCCATCTACCCAGGGTTTCCAGAGCGCCTAGAGATTTATGGCCAAAAAGGGTCGATCATATTGGAAGGAGGAACTATTAAGGATTGGCATGTTGAAGGTCAAGAAACGCAAAAGGCAGGTGCTGCCGCGGAAACAGGATCCGGAGCATCCGATCCCAACGCTATTGGGCATCAGGCGCATAAGGCGCAAATAGCAGATATGATTGAAGCGGTATTGACAGACCGTGAACCAGCTGTAAATGGAAAGGAGGCGAGAAGATCTTTGGCTGTTATTAAGGGGATTTATGCATCTTCCGCAGCGGGAGGCGAGATCAAGTTGAGCTAAAAATATAGCTGTACGTAGTTTGAAACTACGTACAGCTATATTTTTACTTACCGCCGCCGCCTCGTTTGGCAGTCATATCCATCACATTTCCTTCTACATCGACACCACCTTTGAATGCATCTCCAGTGAATTCTCCACTAATATTGCAATCAAATCCTTCTGCGTAAACCGAACAGGTCAATTTATTGCCGTCGATCTTTAGATTCTTAAGCGGGGACTTATTGTCTCCTACCTCTATATGGCCTACATATTTTCCTTCTTCCATTTTCAATTTCATCACACCTCTGTAGTCACCTTCAGGTGTAAGTACTTCATATTCCCAGCTGCCAGTGTAATCACCTTTAGCTGCTGATTGTCCATGTAGAGCTACGCCTCCTAGCACTAGGCACAGGGTCATTAGTAGTGTTTTCATTTTACCTATTTTTTTGTTTTGAAGTGATTAATTCTCATAATTAAGGAGATGTAGTTGTCGGAAACAACTACGGCTTTAAAAGTAGTAAAAAAAATGCCGCTGCGCCACTTTGTTTCTACCTAATAATGTCTGATCCTATCATCAGCGGGGTGTATAGGTACATTGACAAACTGGTATCTAATTGAGCGGGGATGCAGCAGGAGAATCTTGCACCAACATTAGAGCTTGTACGTAATCAGTGGTGACCCCTTCAGATAATTTAAGGCTTGTTGAAGGCCAAATTAGTTGTTCCATGAAGGGAGAAGTAGCTTGGTCTAAGCGAAACAGGGTAAATTCTTGATTGGTTAGCTTTTTGAAATCCGAAACGTAATTCAGGTTAGTAAAATCAACCTGCCGATAGGGGTTCTTCAATAGCGTTTGACAATCGTGATAGAGGTACAAAATTGAATAAACTCCATTCTGTAAGGGTGAATTTTCATCCTTGTCTAAGCGCTCTGCTAACCAAGAAACCCCTTCGATATCTCTTTGATAGATATGATTTGCGCCCCATTGTCCATAGCTATTTCCTTTAGAAAACAAATCTCTTTCCCGAAGTAAATTCTGGTAGATCAGCGCTTCCCGCTTGGTAGAAAAAGCATCGTCAAAACGAGCTTCGTGGGTGTCGATCACTAACTGATTAACAATTTGAAACTGTTGGTAATTGTCCCCTAAGTATGTCCTCATTTCCTCCGATCGGCTAATGAAAAAGTTCTTAAGTTCCGTTGCCAAATCATACAATTTTACATAGTTGTCATTCTGCTCAGTTACCTGTTGTTGCAAGGAAGTGATCGCCGCAGATAAAAAAGAAGGAGGAGCCTGAATTGGAAGTAGATCTTGCATCATCCAAGCTGCATTCCGAGCCTGATGTTCCACCTCTATGCCAATAACACTAAATCGTTGGTTTTGCGGCAGTGATTGATAAAAGGTCCTCACCTCTTGCCAGTGACTTTTTGCATCTGCTGTCCAGGTAAATGTACCCTGCAAAGGGGCAAAAAGTCTATCTAAAATGGTTTCGTCACCGTTTTCCAGGTATTGGCGTAGGAAATAGCAAAAACTATAAGGAAGCTCAGGCACGTAGTAATCCAGCCAATTCTCTTCCACCAAAAACTGCAACATCATGAATTCCAACTCATAGTTGAAGGCCACGCCATGCGACTCCCCAGTAAAAAGGAATTGATGATCCTGCAAAACATCAGTTAGATGGGAAAGCTGCATAGGATTAGCAAGGGAAACGGCTTGTGCTTCGGCATCTAAATAAGCGAAGGCTTCGCTAGGCATATCCTGATTAGGGCCATTATTCTTACGGCAAGACAGTAAGCTCAAGAAGAGAATGGGCAATAGGTAATGGTGTAAACGGGCTTTCATTTCATAGCAATTAATCCTGAGCTGATTCTAGGGTATTCATCCCAAAAGACCTCTTCTAGATCCCTAACAAAAATGAGACGGCACGGCTTTAAGGATGGTCCTTCTATCATTCAAGAAGTAGTAGTCAGTTGAACCACTACAATAAAACGGTTTGAGGGGTAAAAAGGATGGCCAAAGGTTTCACTTTAACAAATGATCTTGGTCATCTTTCCCTCAGGCTACACGGCCGAAGCGTAACACAACCAAATACGGCTTCATTGCATCTTTCAACTAGTGAGAAGCAAATGAAGTGCACTCATCAGGCTTCAATGTAAACACATTTTAAAAACCTTTTAGAAAGCCAATCAATAAAAGTTAGAACTGGTCTGTATCTTTTTGAAAGAATTACATTATTACGATATACCCACTGTTACAAATTCCCTATCAAATCTCGACAACTCTGAACAGGAAGTACATAAAAGCGCTGTGCTGAAGGCCCCGTCGATTCTTACTTCCTGCCAATATGAACTGAATAGCTAAGCTTATCGCTGCTCATAGAAATTAAACGTGCAAACTAAATTTCATTATGACAATTCAATACCAACCCTCCACACGCTTTTCTGGTTTGTTTAAGTTGATAAGCAACACCAGATGGGCCACCCTTATTTTAATTGCCGGATTAGTGAGCCTTAGTTCCTGCGGAAATGATTCTACTCCCGCCGACGAGGTACAAGAAGATCAAAGTTCTGTCGAAGCAGAAACGGCGAGCTTTGTTCGCACTGCCGCTAATCGCCCCTTTACCTTTGAGGAAGACTTAGTAGGCGAGACCTTCACGATTGAAGATCCCGCTCAGGCCACTAGCTTTACCACGCAATCTGGTACAAGTTTGAATATCCCTGCCAACGCTATAATAAATGCTGATGGTGAGCTGGTAAATGGTCCGGTCACCATACGATATCGGGAGTTTAATACCGTAGCTGATATCATTTCTTCCGGAATCCCAATGACCGTTAAAGGTGAGGGAGAGGAAGTTGAATGGATGCAAACGGCTGGAATGTTTGAAATCCGCGGCTTCCAAGATGGGCAAGCCGTAAATATTGCTCCTGAAAAGGCTATTAAAGTAGATTTTATTTCGCCTGTAGATGGAGCCTATGATGCATGGGTATTAGATGACGAAACGAATGAATGGACCAATCTGGGACCAGGTGCAGATCCAGTCGAAGTACCACTAGAAGGCGCAAGACTGAACGATTTGACCCAGCAGATTGAAGACCTTCAAGCCAGGACGGCTGAAGCTCCTCAAAAGCCGACTTATGAAAAGCAGAATGAAATTAGAATCGATGATCCAGCCAACCTCAATCAATTCCCAGAATTGCGGGATTCTAGATCACATTTGTTTGTTTACGCTGGAAGCGATCAATCAAAGGCGCCGAAGAAGAACCCTTGGATTAGAGATAAAGATTGGTCTCGCTACGAATTAGCAGCAGGCCCTAAAACAGGGGTTTACGAGCTCACGCTTTTGGCAGAAGACACCATTTTTTCGATGTTGGTGGAAAAAGCGCCAAAACCTGCAGACATCGCTGCGGCAGATGCTGCTTATCAAAAGCTCTTGGCAGCCTACAAAAATGATCTAGTTTCTCTAAGAGACTTGGAGGCGGTGCGTTCGCAGCAGAGAGCGTTCCGACGTACGATCATGGCCCAAGATTTCCGCATTCATAATTATGATATCCTCTGGAAATCATCTAGAAGTGTTCCACTTATGGCAGACTTCAACTTTGGTGAAATGCCGGAAACTTTCAAGAATGCCGTCACAGTCTATTTCGTAACCAATAATAATCAGGTAGTTGTCGGATTGAATAGTGCTTCTTGGAAAGCCTTCCGTTTTGATCCAAATATGGACAATAAACTAATCGCCGTGCTACCTGACAATCAAGTTGCCCTATTTAAGCAAAGTCGCTTTAAAAAAGATGAGAAGGAATTGGTAGCCGCACGTGGAAAATCCTACACTTTTGAGATGGAAGTTAGGGAGGAACCCGTACATAAATTGAATGACTTGAAGGAAGTCATTAAGATGGCTAGCCTATAAACATTCCTAAACCCTTGGCGATTAGCCTGAGATATAAGGTATACCTTTTACCATTAGACCATATTTTGTAACCCATATATAGCAGCAGTCGAGCTAAGATTTCTGGTTTTGTCTTTCAACTGATGAAGTCATGAAGTCTAAGCTCAGCTGTCTTTTTCTGGCAGCTACGGGATGCAAAAAAAGTCTATCATTTCCACTCCCTGAGAACACTACGATCTTTACTAACTCTCTTGCAGCTAAGTACGATGACAATTGAAGTTCTAATTTTTGTCACGGTACTTATATTTCTGTTCTGGGGTCAATAGACAACCCATCTTAGGTATTATCGCTCTCATAGTCTCTTGTAATGAAGCAAAAGTCTTTATTGATCTTATGCTGTATTCTAAGCAGCCTAACTGCATTTTCTCAATATCCTGATATCACTACGGATGATACTGTGACGGTCTACCCCGTACGGATCAACCACAAGGTGGGCTTTGTTGAAATTTTCCCCAACAATAAAGCCTATGACTATATAGCGCCTATCTACGATTTCATCGCTGAAGTCAATGCCTCTTGGCATACGCCCCAATCCAATGATACGCCTTCTTCTTACCGCATTTTTGAGATTGATCAAAAGGTCGGATTACTAGATGATGCTCTAAATACGGTACTACCCAATGAGTTTAGCCGCATCCGCGTTCTAGCGCCCAACTACTTCGCAGTAGAGCGGGATAGCCTTTTTCAATTGATTGACTCCTCTCAGCAAGTATTCCTAGCTGGACAAGCCTTTGATGACATCTACTTGGCCGATACGATACCCGGTCAAGGCCATTATTTTTTTGTGAAGCAAAGAAACCGCTGGGGTTTGAGTCGAGGAGATGGTACTCCCTTAATCGCCCCGCAATACTTTGCCATGGAACCTGCTGGCTTAGCTGGCTTTTACAAAGTTCGACGTGAAGCCCAAGACTTTGCTTGGGAACTGATTGATTCGACTGGTACACGGGTGGTCCCAGACGGCGCCCGAGATTTCTTGATGCTTGATCGGACCTTTATCGCCATGAAGGGCGATTTCTTCTGGAACACACATTATATCAACCTCAATCCTCAGCCCGGTGAACCCGAACACCAAACCAATAAAATCAATTATCTAAAGATCGAAAAGGTAAGCCCCATGATGGCAGCTTTTGCCTTACAGGGAAGTCCAACGGTAGAACTATGGAACATTCTTGAGAAGAAACCGATAAAGACCTTGAAGCGTACCCGCCGCGCAGAAAAGAAAGGAGCCTACTTTCGAGAAAATCGAAATAGCTCAGAATGGGTGCCTTGGTGGTTTCCCTTGGACGATCAATATGTGATCTTCAATGCCGCCTCAAATGGAGAAAGGGAAAAGGATTATTTAATGGACACCAGCGGAAATATGAAGTCCCCTGCTTTTGGCTATATCTACACCTCTGGCAAGCCGGGAATCTACCGAGTCGAACAAAAAAGGAATTGGGGATTATATGCTGCTAATATTAAGAAAGGAGTACTGATTCCTTGCGATTATGCAGGTATAAATCGCTTTGTGGGCGATATCGCCTTTTGTCAGCAGGGAATCATAAAACAAGATAGAAAATACGGCGCCTTCAGTTTTCGGGGCGAAGAAATAGATCTGCTGATCCCGAAATACAAGCGAATTGAGCAAGTCGATGATCGATCGGTGTTCGTAGCTGATAAAAGCAATGAGGTAATCTTTGGCATTAACGATAAAGGGAAATTTGCCATCGATACGATATTTCAAAATACCTTCTCTTTGCGGCTCAATAAAAACAAAAAGCGAAGGGAAGTAAAAATCATTCCAAAACCAGGCCCCAAAGAATACCCCTTAGTGATAGAGCCTCCTGGCCGATTTACCACCAGAAAAGCAGGGCCATATTACGCCATTGTAGAAACGGATAAAAAGGTATCAGAAATAGGCGCCCCTAAAGACCGAGCGGTGATTACGAAACTTCCCTACGCTCCCCCAAAAGTTTATCAGATCATTAAAGGAGAGATGCTGATTATATATCGTAAAGATAAAGCCGTCCTCACGCCTTATACTAAAAAGATATTTGGGGGAAGTGTATTCCCATCTGGCTTCTTCTCTTTGTTATCTAAGTCATTTGTCGAAGAAGTGCCAGTCGTCGGTATTCGACCATTTGATCGACCGTACATGCACACAGCTTTCATTCGATCCGATGGAAAAATGGGGTTGATCAATAGAGAAGGGCAGGTCATGAAGAAAGCGGGCAAACCAATTACCTACACCTATATTGGTCCTTTTCGCGAAGGACGGGCTCGCGCTTGTATAGGAGGAGATCTACGATTGATCGAAGACAAGGCAGGAAGAAAGCTAGAGGTCCCTTCTCGTTTTCTACTGGGAAAGAAGCCCGATCTGATGCGCGAATTTCAAATGATCAAAGGGGATGATGCGAAGCAGACCCACCGCAGCACTCCACAGTTTTATGTGAGTAGCAAAGAAAGTGAAGCTAAATGGGTGTTTATCAATACTAAGGGCGAGGTGATCTTGGATCCCCACGCTGACTACGTACTGGATTACGATTGGGATGAAAAATCGGCCTTGATCATGCGTAGAAATGGTGGCACCGACCTTTATGGCCACCCTGATGCAGATTTTGGAATCATCGATTTTGAAGGAAATGAGATCATTCCTACACAATACGATGAGATCGGGGTCTATTCTAATTATTTCATTATTGGACAAAGAGGCACCCCCACCTTCACTTTCAATAACAAAGGCCATCAGATCTTTGTTAATCCCACCAAACCCAGTCCCTTCAAAGAAAACTATTCGGTCTTTAGGAATGAAGAAGGTTTGTGGGGCTACATCGATACGGCTGGCACGATCGTCATCCCACCAAGGTATACCGTGGCCCGCCCCTTTTCAGAGGGTTTAGCCATGGTGGTGGACAGTACCGGCGATTGTGGATTTATCAATACTGAAGGAGAAAAAATTATTCAAACCGATATTAAAGGTGTACTAGCGAGTTTTGTCGGAGATTTTCATGAAGGTATGTGCTGGTGGTCCAAAAACAACAAGAAATGGAACGCTTATCTGCCTTCTGGCAAGAAGGCCTTTGGGCTAGGAGCCTTGTTTGAATACCGAAAGATCAAAGGGAAGGATGATGAACCATTCACCCACCATACTTTACACCCTCTTCCTATGGATTTCTCTAGCGGTGTTGCCGTGATTCAACGACCGGACTCCCTCACGGGTAAGCCTCGCCCCGCTGTAGTTAACCAACAAGGGATGCTGATTATTCCTGCTGGTAAATATGGAGCAATTGGTTCCTACAATTCGCTTGGCGTGGCCGTCTTTAGTAAAGCAAAAGATGGCCTACAAGGCCTGCTCGATACCACCGGACAGGTACTCCTAGCTCCGACCTATAAGCATATTGCTGCCTTTCAGCAAGGGTATGCTAAGGTTTTGGGTAAGAATGGGAAGTTTGGGTTGATTAATGCCTCAGGAATAGAAGTGCTTCGTACCACCTATTCTCGCATTGGCACCATTTCAGAAGGATTGGTGGCCACTCAGTCCCCAGGTAGGGACCAGTGGCGGTTTATCAATATTGCTACGGGGCGGCCTATTGGAGCCCCTTATGATAAAACGCAAGCCTTCAAGAATGGTGTAACTTTCGTTAGCACTAAGAAGGAGAAAAAAATCATCAATGAATTAGGGGAAGAAATTCAATTTAAGAGCGGAGAACCGCAATTCTTTTCAGAAGGCGTTTTTGGCGTTACACAAAGCTACAATAAACAGCGCTCTTACTTTGCAGACGCCTCTGGGAATAACCTTTTTGGTCAATACTACAGCGAAATCGACACCTTTCACCTGGGAATCGCCAAGGTGCGCCCGGCTAGTATGAGAAAGCGTCTATACGGAGCGATCAATATGCGTGGCGTCTATGTTGTTCCTCCGAAGTTTCGCTTCCTTCATCCGCAGCCCGATGGCAATATCATCATCAACCCACAAATCTTTTATGGCTTGGTGAATAAAAAGGGAAAGATCCTTCTACAGCCCAATTATGATCGGATTGAGCAGTTAAAAACGCCCAACTTGTTCAGGGCAGAGCGCGGGGAAGAGATCGGTTACTTTCGAGTTGTTGGAGACTCCGTGAAGTGGGTGTGGGAGTTGCAGAACTAAATACAAAAAAAGGGAGCCAGCTTTCGCTGAGCTCCCTTCTCAATTTTTATAACGAGATACAATTACTTTAATTAATTAAGGC
>ENA-UENT01000849-UENT01000849.1-marine-metagenome-genome-assembly--contig:-NODE-849-length-11237-cov-3.298911_pt1 | contig 11237 bp, 5 predicted proteins | sample MGYA00237879_ERZ529330 | MGnify/ENA primary metagenome ERZ529330 (study PRJEB26372, sample SAMN05368345) | marine metagenome | biome: cultured habitat; feature: ocean water; material: water; isolation... | reverse complement strand
ATGACTGCTTTTGTGGTTGAACGGGGTACTCCTGGTTTCAAGGCAGGTAAGAAGGAGAACAAATTGGGGATGAGAGCTTCCGAAACCGCAGAAATGATCTTCGAAAACTGCAGAGTACACAAAAGCCAGATTCTAGGGCAAGAAGGCGAAGGCTTTGTGCAAGCCCTGAAAATCCTAGACGGGGGTAGAATATCCATCGCAGCGCTATCTTTGGGTATTGCTAAAGGAGCCTATGAAGCGGCTCGTAAGTACTCCAAAGAACGCGAGCAATTTGGCAAGCCTATTTCCTCTTTCCAGGCCATAAGCTTTAAACTAGCTGACATGGCTACTAAGATCGAAGCCTCAGAGCTCCTTACTCGCAAAGCAGGTAACCTGAAGGACAAAGGGGAAAGAGTTAGCAAGATTTCTGCCATGGCGAAGTACTATGCATCGGAAACAGCCGTAGAGGTTGCGAATGAAGGCATCCAGATTCACGGCGGCTATGGCTACATCAAGGATTTCCCTGCTGAGAAATTCTATCGAGATGCCAAGCTATGTACCATTGGCGAGGGAACTTCAGAGATTCAAAAGTTGGTAATCTCTCGACACATCTTGAAAGACTAGAAGTACTACAGATATAGTATTGTTCAATCTAAAAAAATTTGATGGCCCTTTGCACTGCAAAGGGCCATCTGTTTTGATCAGTAAGTTAGAGGTTTTTAAGGACGAAATTCAATAGCGGTTTATAATGAAGTAGAACTATACTACTTTGGTTACTAATTGTAGCGGGACCTCTTTAGGGTACTTTGGTAAAAGGTAATGTTTCTCTTTTCCCTTCTTGATCGATCAATACCAGGTAATAAATACCGGTTTGTAAATGCCCGACCTGGATGCTTGTAGTGTTGTCCTGCCAGCCATCTGTCCCATCTTGCCGCTGCAAAATTTTCCCACTTACATCAGTCAGTCTCCATTGCGAAAGCGCACTAGATCCTGGCTCGCGGTTGAGGTGTAATAGATCAGAGGCTGGATTGGGATAAACTCGAGTACTGAAGCTAGAGGGCGGAGATTCTGCCCCTTTTATCGCTGCCGTAGCCCGCGCCTCAGTAGCTGGCTCTATGACCAAGGTATAGTCTTCTACTTCTCCCCAGCCCGTAACTCCACAGGCGGGTGAAAAATCTCCCCATTTCATGGCGATCCTCATCCATAAAATCGCCATCTTGATTGTAGTCAATCCAGATGTTCCAGTATTCAGGATAGTTGTGAGTAGCAGTCCCTGGCATTAGGCTAAACAAGACTTCTTCTCCATGAGCGGCGTAGATCTCCATATCAGTGAAATCTCCGTAACCACCGTTATTTCCGCTTTGATGGGTAAGATCACCAATACTAAGAGACTCAATCCATTCGTACTCGGAACTGGTTGCACCTACTTCGCAATAGCTTATAGCAGGCGCAGGGTGGCCAAAAGCCAGGAAAGAAACTCGTTCACCATCATGACTTCTTTCCATATCTACGATTTGATCTTCGTCAATGGCAAGCATGAGCTTGCTGCGCTGACCAAATGGATCTTCTGTGAAAAGCACCGGGAAACCACCATCTAGTCCCTTCATCGTAGCTATACTAGCCACTGCACAATCTAATTGTCCTAGGGGTGTTTCATAAGGATATCCGATACTACTATTACTAACACCACGCACCGAATCATCTCCCAACTTGGCGTAGAAGTGCGTGCCATCTATTTCATACATTCCTGCCTCAATCACCACATAACCTACGGTTTCGGGTAGCCGGTCAGTATCTGGATCCTCGCCCACATGTCTGCCAATCGAGAAACCGAGAATGTCCGCAGCACTGGCACGATCGCCGATCGATGACGACCAAAAAGTCGACCATTTCGGATCATTGTAAGACATCACTTGTCCGAGTACCACCGGTTGTTGATAGTTGTTGCTGTAGGCCTGTGGCTCCAGCTGCCAAGATTCTATAGAAGAAATGGTACTAGACTCCATTCTATGTGCCTCCAAATTAATTCCATGCTCTGCCTCAGTATATGTACCTTCTTCGACCACAAAATAGGTTAAAGCGTAGTGGCCATCTACCTCCTCCCCTGCCGGGTTCTGTAGTTTTACTTCAAAAGAATTGTGATCTACCGATCTGATTCTAGTGACCACTGGTTTCTGACTCTCGGAGGATAGGATGACATTCGTAATCACTACCATGGATTCGTAATCCTGTTGCAGGTGTATCCTTTGCCAATCTCCACCCATTCGCTTTAAGTTTCCATGTTCCATGGTTAGACGGCAACCACCTTCATCTATTAGGTGATCGCAATCATTGTCTAGACCATCACAGATTTCTGGAGCGCCAGGGTAAATCGAGTTGTCTGAATCCTGGCAGTCTTGATCATTAACCGTATAATTGGGTGGTATGACACAAGCCAAAATGCCTTGTGCAGGGTCTCCATAGCCATCACCATCGGCATCCAGATAATACCAGCTTCTGTCAAATCCTTCATCTATTTGCCCGTCACAATTGTTATCGACGCCATCGCAGACCTCCTTCACCCCTGGGTTGACATGACTATTATCATCTTCGCAATCTCCATCTAGTTTGACATAACCCTCTGGTTCAAAGCAGGCATCTAACCACTTGGTATGATCTCCATACCCATCCTTATCTGCATCGTAGTAAAATCGAGTATTCGGATCAAATAATGCAATAGTGGCAATTTCCTGGCAAGACCTATGATCCGTCACGACCAGCTGATAAGTCCCACCAGCTAGTCCTGAAATGGAAGCTCCATTTCCGGCGTAGTTGTTCGGGCCTGTCCAATCAAATTCATACGGAGGAATCCCTCCAGAAACGGTAGCTAGCAGACTCCCACTGTTACTTTCATTGCAGCTTAAGTCTGCTGCCGAGAGAACTATTTGTAGGGGCTTTAAGGTGTCAATTTGAATTGTCTCCGTGACAATACTCCCCTCTTCATCCGTTATCGTCAAGCTATATTGTCCGGGGCCAAGGTCTTCGATTGAAGAGCCTTGTCCACCAGTAGACCACTCATAGGAATAGGGAGCCTGGCCACCGAAAGCTTCCGCAGATAGGCTGGCATCAGATGCCCCCGCGCAAGTAATAGGGCTATCAGATACATCAACCGTGAGTGCTTGAGGGCCTTCTATGGTGAAATTTTGGTCAGAAATATCAAAAAAGATATTGTCTCCTGCCTTGATCATAATGCGCAAACTATCCCCGATCGCATTCGGCACAATCACTTCTTCCAATCCATCATTTGGGGTGTGTTCTGCCAGGATGATATCAAAGTGATGTCCACCATCAACAGACAACAGGATATCAACATGTGAAGTAAGGATTGGTGTTTGATCCGTACTTGCTACATCCCAACGTATCTGCTGCGCAGTTTGGGCCACCCAGGTATTCATCCCATTCGGCTCCAAAACTTGGAAAGGAGCGCCAGTGTCAATTACTTCTACCTCGGCTGTCGACTGAGCAATACACCCACCTCCTAGTTGATTATCTCGTACGGTTAAGTTGAAGTTCAAAGTGCGTGAAACTGAAGGAAGGACTTCCCATGCACTCTGCTCGTTGTGGAGCAAATCATGCATATTTGGGAAATAACGATATCGTTCTGTGCTGGGAGCGAGTGAACGAAAACAAGGACCGACCGTATTACCGGGTTGGGGGGGCATGGAAGCGATTTCTCGGTCCATTTGTTCCCAACAATAGGTCAGTCCATCGCCATCAGGATCAGAGGCCGAGGCCGATAGAACAAAAGGGGTACTAGCCGGAATGGTGTAGTTTATCATAGTTGTGATGGAGGGACGGCTATTCCCATTATCCCAAGCCTGAGCACAGCTGCTTCCTGTATTGGAATCCAGATAGGCATTGATCTCTTGGATACTAAAGGCATGAAAGTAGGCATCAGAATTGGATTGTACATTGGGGGAGCAAATACCCGCATATCCCATTATCGTAGATGCACTACCTGGTTCTACTGCTGCATTGGCAAATCTATTACAGTCATTATTTTGTGTGTGATTAGCACCTAATTGATGTCCGATTTCGTGTGTAACGTAATCAATATCAAAGGCATCACCCTGTGGAATCTGTTGTCCCGTGACACCACCGGCCTTATACGGCTTACACATGGAAGCGAGATAGGCCACACCGCCACCTCCGGTACTGAATACATGGCCTATATCGTAATTGGCCGAACCAATAATATCATCACAGGTGGTCTGATTTTGTTCCAGCATCGCACTACCACTACCATTGGTATAAGGATCAGTTTCAGCATCTAAGAAGATCAGCTGATCATTATTTTCCACAAGGACCAAAGTGATATTAAGGTCTCGTTCCAAGATCCCGTTTACACGGGTCATCGTGGTGTTCATAGCCGCCAGTACATCCGGGACTGTTCCACCATGGAAGTCCGCATACTCGCCCGTACAGGCCAGGGCCATTCGATAAGTTCTATAAGTACAGAGGTTAGTTTTTTGAAGCCCTCCAAAGAACCTTGGAAGGGCTTCATCGTTCATGGGGCTATAGGAGCAATGAAAATGCTCGTGTTTGGAGGCCGAGGCCGCCGGTTTATAAATGGATTGATAAATGTTCTCATCCTTACTATTCAAGGGATCGATTAACACCATTGGCATTGTCCCTGAAGAAATCATGGCATGGACGCCTTTATGGCTCACATCCAATCTCACAGTAGCACTCGGGTCGTCTATGCCTTGGCCGGCGTATGAACGGATCCCTGGATACTTCTTTGCGAGTCCCTCCACCATGATGGAGGCATTTTTCAGTCTAAATTTTTCGTTTTGTCCATTCGGCAATGGCAATTCTACCACTGCCCGTTGATCGTTTACGATGCTAAACAGTAATGTTCTGAAAGCCTCGAAGTCAAGTTGAAGCCTCCTGGCTTCATTCGTTTCTTTCTCTTTGTTAACCTTAGAAGGAGCTTGTTCTTTTGAAATGGTATGCCACAGTTGTGTTGGCTGGGCTGTTAGTCCGACAGTCCAACATAGCAATACTGTACATACGGTGGTGATCGCGGAAATACGCTTCATGTGTTCAACTTAGTTTGGTGTTAGATAAAGCATTAGTTGTCATTGCCCGTCTTAAAGAAGCAATGATTAGTTGAATTCAAACCACCTTAGTGTGTTGCATGTATTGAGTTGGCGACGGATCTTGCCTGTTAGGACAACACGTAAGCGTATTGTTTTAGCAAGCTATATTTAGGGGGTATATTACTGTTCTTGACTGCAGCTGTCAATCAAGAATTTAATTCAAGTCTATTTTCTTAGTGAAGTTAGTCCGAGGAAGGTCGATTCTCCATGCCCTGAAGTTCTAAGAGCATTTCATTTTCAGATATCTGATTCGGACATAGTGTTTGAAAGGATCAATAATCTATACGACCAACTTGGTCGATAGTTGCAATTCTATTGTATTCTTAGTGAAAATAAAACAGCATTTGTAGGAGGGGAGAAATACTGTCTTTCTATTTTTAGATGAGAACCATGTGGTATGACGGGATTGTTTCGCCCGCTGATATATCAAATGTAGTCATTCTATTAAACACAAACAAGTATATTATATATAATTTTTAAAATTTTATTATCAAACTATTCCTTGCCTGTTTATTGATCCCAAAAATCCAACTCACTTTTGAGTGGCCAAGAAGGTCTTGGTGAGTGTTCCTTTTTGATAATCTCTTCTAGTTCGGCTAAAATATGAGGAAACTCTTTCGCACAATTATGCAACTCCAGGGGGGCCTCATCCAAATAGATTGGCCAACAAGTAGGCTGAGGATAAGGAACGGAAATAGGCGAGACTGAGATTTCTTCATGGCAATTTGAATTTTAAAATAGCAATCTCGACACAGCTTACTGCAAAGGTGGTAGAATCTCTCGTTTGATCCCTAGAGATTCCCATCCATCTTTGGTTATGGTCTGCCTATAATAGTCGAAGGCTTCTCGATCCCGGTGCCATCTCCACTGTCCCAAAGGCACATGCACGGGATAGTTCTCCATAGCGTTGATCAGTGAATCTCCTTGTATCAAACCTTCCCAAATCAGTTGTAGCAATTCGTCCGTTCGAAAGGCCTTATCCTTGCACCACAAGCGTTAGCCAAAGACCGCTTGCATGATGGCTTTTCGCTCCTTAGTAAAGAGTAAGTTTCTTTCGAAAGTGTGGAAAAGGTCTTGCCCCGTCTTAGTATCCTTGATATAAGGTAAAGCTTCCACTACCAAGGCAAGGTTTTGCTTGGCCAGATTAATCGCATATTGCTTTTCAGTTAACATATCCTCGAACAATTCAATCGTAAAGCGCTCCTCTGGTACCAACCAATTACTATCCACCACCCAGGCTAAATCTCGGATCAAGGCTGCGGTATCGGCCTTATGCGCTGGGAAGGCCAATCCATCCACTATATCCTTGTAATTGTGAAACCACTTATTTACGCCATGCTTGATGAATCGCATCTGCTCATCAGGTCGATACCACTCCCCTGTCGTATGGGTTTGATAGATGGTTTGTCGGTGAAAGTTAAGGCGGGAGTGATTGGCCTGGTGGAGTCCTAAGGTATACATCGAAGCCATGATGACATTCCAAGCAGAATCAAAGGCCGGCTTTAACCAGCGTACGCTTTCTGGTCCATAGTTTTTACTTAGGAAGTTCTTGGTAATCTCATCAGCCGATAAGCTTGGGTCTTCTACTAGCTTAGAAAGCGCATAAAAGTTGATTTCTCCAGGGGTTCCTACAGCCGTAGTTTCTTCAAAACGATCTGCCCGGATACAATAGCCAATGACATTGTCGAACTGATGATAATGCAAAAAGGCCTCTCGGAAATACGGCACAAAAGGATTAGCAATAATATTCTCGCCGGCGTATTCCATTCCCCCATCATATTCAATGATAACCGGGAAAGGAATCTCCTCCACAAAGTCCTGATAAGGATAGGTCATAAACCAGTCGTGCGGCACCATTTTCATCATCACGCGAATGCCAGGATGTTGGATGCGCTGTAAGGCCTCAATGATCGCCTCTTTCTCGAATTGGTTATATATAAAGGTTCTTATCGTGAGATCGAGGCCTTTTTGATCAATGAAAAAACCCGCCAAAGAATCAACTAGGGCAGCAATCTTTTCGCCATTGGTTTTCAGATGTTCCGAATGTTGGTAAATGACGTAGGTCCCGGTTTCAATGAAGGTAAGTGTGATCCCGTCAATGTCAGGCGCCAAGGCCAGTAAGCTGTCGTAATCCTGATACACCCACTGCCAGAAGTCAGGATCATCCAGATTTAGTTGCTCATTAACTCCTCCCTCAAAGTGTTTGGCGTGATGTCGAAAATCTTCAGTAGCATCTGCTGGCACTTTAAAATGATCAGGATAATAATCCATTTCGTAGAAGGCATGATCCCAAAGAAACACCTTTTCTATGCCCTTATCATGCGCTTTTTCCGCAAGGGTATTTACTGCCAAACGATTCTTATCATTCCGGAGGTCCTTTAGATAATGACAGAGTTGGTAATGACTAAGTTCAAGGTAATTAGCCCCATAGACCGCAGCGGAATCTATGGTGCGGGTGCCGTTCGCATAATGTGAGGACAAAACATTCCATCCCCGCATTTCATATCTATCCGGCTCTATGCTTGCCGGTGGGATTTCATGACAAGCCAGTACGGTCAACATTAAAATCCCAATATATAGTAACTGTCTCATGGATATTGATCCTTGTGAATATAGACGCTCTCCAATCACTTTTGAACTTGTCTTTTTTTGAACTCTACTTTCATATCCACAAATTCTTGTGGAGATAGAACTCCAGCAGATTTTGCCCAATCCTCATAGGTTTGTATCAGTTCCTCCGCCAATTCAGTATTTTCTCCTATTATATCATCTAGCTCAGCCGGATCATCTTTTAGATTGAACAAACGCCATTGGCCATTCCTTTCCCAAGAGGTCGATGAGATATCATAGTTATTGGCTACGAGCTTCCAATCTCCCTTTCTGACCGCTCTGGCCCCTTCATGTTCCCAAAAAAGTGTCTCATGCCCAGCTTGTTTCTCCCCCCGTAAAGCTGGAAGAAGTGATTGTCCTGTAGTGGGAATGATCTGCCGTCCTGCTAATTCAGATGGGTAAGTCACATTTGCTGCATCCAGGGCAGTGGGCAGGAGGTCCATGATATGTCCCAGAGTTTCGTGGTTGATAGTCCCTTCAGATACCATCGCCGGCCAATGCACTATGAAAGGGGTAGCAATGCCGCCCTCCTGCACCCAACCTTTATAGAAGCGGAAAGGTGTATTGCTCACATTGGCCCAGTGCGCCCAGTAGGTAGGAAATGAAGTCACAGAGCCGGGTTCTCCATCGGTGGGGTGGGAAGTATTCAACATGCGCTCTGGACTTCCCCCATTATCCGAAAGGAAGACGATTAAAGTGTTCTCGAGTTCTCCTTTTTCCTTCAATTTCTTGACAATTCGACCAATCCCCTGATCCATTCGGTCGATAACAGCTGCGTACAAAGCCATCCGGATATCCCAAGTAACTCGATCTTCTGGAGTGATTTCCTCCCAAGCAGGCAGATCAGGCGATCGTTCAGATAAGGGCGTATCTTCCCCGATCACTTGAAGGGATTTCATTTTCTTCCATCGCTGTAGTCGTAAACTATCCCATCCCATCATATACTTTCCTTTATACCTGCCAATGTCTTCCGGCAAAGCGTGCAGCGGCCAGTGCGGAGCGGTGTAAGCCAAATACATGAAGAAGGGCTTTTCTCTGTTTTGATCAATAAAATCAACCGCGTGATCAGAAAAAGCATCGGTCATGTAGAAATCCTTTCCGGGTCGGAAACGCGTCCCATTCCAGGCCATTTTCATAGAATCTCCCCCTACTCGGTAAGGTTGAAGGTTGTAATAGCTACTTGCCCCATTCAAGAAAGTGAAATGCTGTCCAAACCCTTTTTTATCTGGCCAGTCTTTACGATCATCCCCTACATGCCATTTTCCAACTTGATAAGTGTGATATCCATTATTGGTTAATACCTCAGCAATGGTTGTCGTATTTTCCCCCAAATAACCTAAGTAAGCGGGACGGCCAAAGTTCTGCGTCATAGAACCCATTCCTGCTAGATGTGGATAGAGTCCCGTGAGTAAGGAGGCTCGGGATGGACAACACCTAGCTGCGTTATAGAATTTAGTAAAACGCATTCCTTTGGAGGCCAGACGATCTAGGTTGGGTGTGTTAATCTCAGAACCGTAGCAGCTGAGATCAGAATACCCCATATCATCGACCAAGATGTAGAGAATATTGGGTCGATTGTCGGTGGGTTCCCCATGAGAACTGCACCCTCCTATGAACAACAGCAAAGGAGCGAGAAACAGCGTGTACCAATTGAACATGTTTACTTGTTTTAGTCTTTCGTTTATCTAGAAGCCGGCTACAATTGAAATTCAACAGCGCCTACTTTTACCCTATTTTAGTCTTGTTCCAGCCTATCCTTGGGTGTACACCTGCAGCTTGTAAGGTAATCACCAGCTTAATTGATCGATCGCAAAGTATATCAATCGCCCGGCTATGGGTATCAGTAGTGCCTCCCCATCTGATCATCTCCTTTTTTGCCCCCACTGTTTCTGAGCGATCAATAATATTTGCTGTGGCTAGTGCTATCCAAGGTAAAAGCAAGCACAATAATGGTATTAAAATTCTCATCCAAGGTCCTACTTTAGAAGAAGACTAAGGATCACCGCTTGCCATTGGTCTCTCCAAAGTACTTTTCATCAAATTTCTTACGGTATCAGGTTCCACTTGGCTCCTTAGTGTAACCTCGATTAAAAGTTTGGCTGGTAGAAGTGCAAGGAGAAAAGGGGAGCTAAGAGCAGATAAGTTTTACTCGACCGAAAGGAAAGAATGGGAATGGGTTAAGCCATTAAAAAACAAAGCATGCCTTGCAATTGTCAAGACATGCTTAGGTAGTTCAACAATAGATACTCTTGTTTTCTGTTGTATCTTTTTCGTCTATCCTTTCAGCGGGTAGGTTTGATAGCAAAGATCTTCCCGCTGCAGAAGGGCGAGACAAGTGTTCGATTTTGCTGCCTCGCCTAGCTATCAAATACACACCATAAACTCCACAATGACTATTGTCGTACTACTTATCAGTTATTTTTTGTGTTCCAATTTGATCGCCGCATCGGCAATCACACGTAAACTGCTTTATTCTGTTCCGGGGCCTTCAATGACAAGTTCTTCGTTGGCATCATGTATAATTTGGGCCATAGCAATCTTCCACTTTCCGTTGCGCTTCTCCAGGATTCTGGTTTCCAAGGTCCCCGTTCCTTCGTTATCTTGGACAAAGGAAACCCAAGCTCCATCTCCATAGATCCTAAATCGAAAATCTGTTTTCGTAACCTCCCCAATGTAGGTCTTTGGTTCTGGGTTTTCAGCAAAAAATTCCTTCACATTATTACTCCAAGCTTTCCATCCTTGATATTGACGGATACCATCACGCGAAGCAGCAAGCCAAACGGCATAATCGGTATGCACCCAAAGCTTCTTCCAACTCTGAAAGTCCCGGGCCCAAAAATGCTTAGACTCGTTTTCAATCACGTTCTTAATGGCCACTTCTTCTGCCTTAAGATTCTTAGATTGTGCAAATAGAGTACAACTTATAGCTACTAGGAATAAAGAGGTTAAAATGCGTTTCATACGTATAGATTTTGGTACTTCCCTATATCGCAATCCAAGTTTGGCTTCTATACATACAAGAGTCAAACAGTTTGCTTGTAATCCAGAGTTCGTGAGCTCTGGACAAATTGTGCCGGGGAAGTATTGTTTTTGTCCACTGGTCTGGACAAGTAGAAATTGATAGCAGTAATTCGACGATTTTCCGAAGAAACGTAAGGCGGTAGGTACTAGTTTGGTTGCGGTACAGGCATCTCAATGCCAATGTGCTGAATCTATCTTATCTATGTGGGAGAGGCTGGCGCTGCCGTTCAAAACAGTCTACCATATTTTTTGCACTCTCAAAACATAATATAAAAATTTAATTTCACAAAGTCAATGATGCCCCAAATTAAAAAGCGCCACTCTCCCATAGAAAGTGGCGCCAAATCAAGCCAGTAAATAATTAACCAATTCTTATTCCAAAACCGTATATAAAATTTGTTTCATGTCTTAGGAGCTGTTTGAAGCTGGCATTTGGAATTTGTTATAGGCATATTTTTTGCCAATTGAGGCTCTTTTTGAGGAAAA
>ENA-UENT01000848-UENT01000848.1-marine-metagenome-genome-assembly--contig:-NODE-848-length-11290-cov-5.590566_pt1 | contig 11290 bp, 8 predicted proteins | sample MGYA00237879_ERZ529330 | MGnify/ENA primary metagenome ERZ529330 (study PRJEB26372, sample SAMN05368345) | marine metagenome | biome: cultured habitat; feature: ocean water; material: water; isolation... | reverse complement strand
CTTCCCTGAAGAGGTTCTGCCCCGTGGTAACGCCCTCTGATCGCAAGGCCGATTGTTCTTTCAACCGCCCACCCGGGCGGTTTTTTTTTGGTTCAGTTGCTGTCTGAATCAGGCACCAGACGCAAGGTGAGATCGAGGCTGTTGCGTTGATCGAGCAACGCTCGCAACAGTGCATCGATGAGCAGAACGATGCCAAGTAGTTCCAACGCTTCCTCCAGACCTGTAATGGCTCCATACCAGGGGCTATGCAGTCGGATCAGATTCGATCGAACGGCGAAGCTGCCGATCATCTCCATGCCGATGGCACCGCCGATGTAGACGGCCCCTGATCGCAGCAACCGTGATGCTGTTGCTCGGGAGATTGAGCCGAGGAAGCGGCGAAAGCGCCACAGCAGAATGAGGGCGAGCACGGCGTAGGGCACCACCCAGGTGGATGCCAGAGCTGGGTGCACCTGGTGCCTGAGCCCTGGAATGATCAGGATCTCGTGGATCTGAAGGGCTTCGTCGAGTGCCAGAAAGATGAAAATTTTCGACAGCAAACGCCAGTCCTGGGCAGCGATGCGATCGCTGCTCTCACCCAGTCGTTGCATCAACAGGGCCGCCATCAGCAACAGCGCGCTGCTGAACAGGGTGGGCAGGTTGAGTTCGCGGTCCATGTTGAGGCTGTCCAGCCAATGCTTCTCCGCCCCGAAGCCGTAAATGCCCACTTGCACGACGCTGTGGGCCAGCAAGAGCCCTGCGGTGATGGCCATCAGCAGCTTTCGGATCGATCGTGGCGTGAGCGGAATGATTCCGATCTGGCCTGGATCCGCTGCATTGGGTTGCTGAATCACGGTTGGCTTGTGCGGAGGGTGAACCCCGGTCTCAGAGTTCGGTTCTAAACCTCTGCTTAACCTGCGCTTCGCGCAAGGGATGGGCTGGTGGCTGTGATCTACACACGGGGTCGCGCCCTCAAGAAAGCCTTCACTGCGTTGTTCGTGGTGGTAGCGGGTGCGTCTCTGTTGACGATGGCCGTGCAGCTGGTGATGTCTGCTTCTGGTGGTTTCCAACCTGATCTCGGTTGGGGTGTTGTGGCGGGGGTGAGCACGGGACTGGCGGTCTGGGCCACCCGTTCCCAGGGGCTGTTGCGGTTGCTGTCGGATGCCGATCCATGGGCCCATCAGAGCCGCACCCGTGCGGTGTGGGGTCTGCTGGCGCTTGTGGTTCTGCTGGTTGTCGGTTTGAAGACCGGCTCGCCGGACCGTGACGCCTACAAAAATCTGGTGTTTGGCGAGGGTGGCCTGGTGGAGTGGAGCCAGGTGCTGGTGCTGGTGCTCGCCAGCCGGACGGCCTGGTTGATCGGCTCCGACTTGAATGCGCGTTTGCAGGAACGCAGCCCCGGTCGGCTGTTCCAGGGCGGCGCGGTATGTCTGGCCCTGGTCTTGATGGAGGAGCTCGCCTGGGGCCAGGTGATCTTCAGCTGGCGGACCCCGCCCTTGTTGAACGAGATCAACGCGCAGAACGAGACGACTCTGCACAACATCGGCTGGTTTCAGGAACGACTGGATCTGGGCACCTTCCTGGCGACCCTTGGGGTTTTGGCTGTTGTGGTTCTGGCGCCGCGCTGGATGCAAGCGCTCACAAAACACTGTTCTGAATCGATGGCGCCCGTGGTTCGGGCCCTCACTCCCGCTGTCTACAGCTGGCCGCTGTTTCTGGCGGTTTCTGCGCTGGCGTTCTGCATTGCGACGCGCACCTGCTCCGAGTTGATCCTCAATCGGGATCAGGAGTGGGGTGAGCTGGTGCTCTACGCCTCCATATATCTGTTGTTGTTGCGCACGCGCGTGCTTCTTGGCCCCGTGCAGCACGCTCCGTAACCTGCCCAAAATCCTTCAAGGACGGCTGCATGCGTCGACCCAGCGGCATAGATGCGTCCTCCCCAACCCGTTGGCCACGCAAGTTGTTGGCGATGGCAGGTCTGTTTGTCCTGATCTGTTTTGGGCTGCAGGCCTGGCGGCTGTTCAGCCTCAGCGCCACCTATGACCAAGCCCTGTTTCTGCAGGAGCTCTGGGCGACAGCGCAGGGTCGCCCCTTTGAAAGCAGTCTCTCATCGGTGTTGTCGGGGGCGGTGGTGGTCGGCGATGGTCTCCCGTCCATCGATTACTTGCACCTGGGGCAGCACGCCAACGTCTTAACCGTGCTGATGGCCCCCCTCGTGGCTGTGTTCGGGATGTGGGCGCTGCCGTTGCTTCAGGTGGGCTTGCTCACTGCCGCAGGTCTGGTGCTGTGGCGATTGGCTGACTCCCGCCTTCCGCGGCCCCTGGCTGAACGGATCACCCTTGCCTACTTCCTCAGTGGTGCGGTGATTGGCCCGGCTCTCGAGAACTTTCACGATCTGGTTTGGCTGCCCCTGTTGGCCTTTCTCGTGGTGGGAGGGCTCCTCGATGGCTGCCGTTGGCGGGTGTGGCTGTTCGGCGCTCTGTTGCTGTTGGTGCGAGAAGACAGTGGCTTGCTGTTGTTTTCCCTTGGCCTCTGGGCCTTGGTGCGCCGTCCCGACCAACGCATCACCGGAGCCTTGCTGATGGGGGTGTCCTTCGCCTGGGTCGTGTTGGTCACCGGTTGGATTCAGCCGATGGTGGACTCCTCGTTGTCGGATCGCTTTCTCAAGGAGAAGTTCGGCCATCTGGTGGATGACCCGTCGGGGGGAACGGTTTCTGTGCTTTGGGCCATGCTGCGCCAGCCTTTGGCGTTGCTCGAAGCATTGGTGTCGCCGCCGGGGGCAACCCTCGGCTTTGTGCTGGCGTTGAGCCTGCCGCTGGTGCTGGTGCCCCTGTTCTCGGTGGATGCCGCTTTGCTGATGCTGGCACCGCTGTTGATTGCTTTGCTCTCCCAAGGGCGATCGGCCTTGTCCGTCACCCTGCGCTACGTGCTGGCTCTGGTGCCCGGGCTCTATCTCGGTGCTGTGCTCTGGTGGCAACGCCACCCGGAGGCCTGGTCGAAGCCCTGGCTGCGCCGTTGTTGGACCGCGGCCCTGTCGCTTGGCCTTGTGCTCACGCTGGTGGGGAACCCCCACCGCACCCTCTCGGCCGTCATCCCCGACAGCTTTTCCCCTTGGGCGTACGTGTCTCCTCAGCAAATGCTGAACCGCCGAAAGGCGGCTTCACAGGCCGTGGCCCTGATTCCATCGGATGCCAGCGTTGCTGCCGACACGCCTTTGCTGCCGTTGTTGGCCCAACGGGAGGCGGCGATTCGTTTCCCTCGGCATGTTCAGTACCGCGATCGCCAGGGCCGCGTTCAACCGGTGGATTGGGTGGTGGCAATCCCCGACTACCACACGCCGTTGGCTCCAGTGTTCAAGGGATCGCGCAACAAACAGCAGCGCATTCAGCGGGAACTGCGAAACCTCAAGGCGTCGGGCGATTACCGCTTGGTGCATTGCCACGGCGGGGCTGTTGTTCTGCAGCGGCAGGTGCCCGACACAGCTCCAGGCCCGATAGCCAGCTCTGGCAGCTCCAATTCCTGTCCCTGGCTTCAGTGAGCAACCGTTGCTGCACCTTGCGGCTTGACCCCCAGCCCGGGTCATTGGGATTGAGCAGCAGCACATTCCAGGGGCCAGCCTTGGGGGATGGACTCAGTTTTTTCTTGGGGAAGCCGATGTTGGTGCGCTGGCTGAGCTGTGGCACCAGGTAACTGGTGGTAAGCACGGCATCCTGCGATTGGATCAGAGCCCGGGCCTCATTGAGCCCTTGCAGCTGGGGCACTCGGGTCAGGTAGGGCCCGGAGAAGAACCAGGGCTTGGCCAGCGCCAGCCAACAGGCCATGGCCCAGCACAGCATCCAGGGAAAGCCCCGCTGGGGCTGGGCTTTCCCCCGCAGGCCATCGATGCAGGCCACCACGGCCACCAGTGCCAGGGGCAGGCTGTAGTGATGCACCAGGGTGCGGTAGCTGGCGGATGCGGAGAGCAGATTCACCAGCACCAACGGCAGCCCGATCAGCAACGTGCTGAGGGAGGCCCGCCGCCACAGGGCGATGCAGGGCACGCACAGCAGCAGCAGATATTCCGCTCCTCCGGCCCAATCCAGGCCACTGAGAACCGTGAGCGGATCGCCGCTCAAATGGTTGAACATCCGCGCTGCAGCCTTGGGGCCTTCGCCATCCCTGAGCAGTGGATAGAGCCAACGGCTGAGCATCAGCAGCCAGCCGATGCTGAGGCCCCCCGCCGCCAGGCTCCACCGCCAACGCCGCCGGCACGCAAGATCGATGGCCATGCCTGCTGTGATCAGCACCAAGCCATCGCGGCAGCCCAGCATCAGCAGCAGCAAGCCAAACCAGAGCCGGGAGCGGCCGTTGCGCTCGGCCCAGAGGGCTAAAGCGAACGCCGGCATCACCCAGGTTTCGGGGTGGAAATCAAACAGAGCTGTGTTGAACACCACCGGCTGCAGCCACCAGAGTCCGCAGGCCAGCCAGCACTGCCGGGGTCCCAAACCAGCCTGCTTGGCCAGCCACCAAACCGGCAGTGCGGTGCAACTCAGGGCCAGGGCCTGACTGGCCAGGAGCCAATGCACGCTGGGCAGGATCCGATAGGCCGCACCGGCCAGATAGAGCATCCAGGCCCCGTGGTCGGCCAGCACATGCACCTGTTCCATCGAGGAGATTGGTGCCGCTCCCGATCCGATCAGCCAGGCCCATTGATCGAACAGCCCCAGGTCGTAGGCATTGCTTTGCAGCAGGCCATGGCGTGCCGCTGCAACGCTCCAGAGCAGCAGGCCCAGCCCTGCGCAAAGCGCCAGCAGCAGCGGAGGACAGCCCCGCGGCTGAGATGGCCGAGCGTCAGCGCTGCGGCTGGAGGTCATCGATCGGGATCAGATAGGTCTGGCTGCGTGAGTCCATCCAGGCATGGGGGCTTGCCTCCACCATCTCCCGCAGGAGCTGTTGCCGCCGCTGCGGCATCGGCCGGTAGGTCTTGTCCCACACGAAGCTGCCGGCCAGATGGCTGGCTCCAGCTTGTTTCCAGCGCTGCAGTCGCTCCGGCGTCAGTTGTTTGCTGGAGATCAGCCAGCCCTGACGACGGGCCAGGTTGAGCAGGGTGGGATCGGTGCTGGTGACACTCACAATCCGCGCGTCGCTGGGCAGATCCCTGCGGATGGTGAGGGCCAACGGCATCCAAGCCCCTCGCTGCCGATGCTCCACGGCCCAGTAATCCAGGGAGAGCACCGTGAGGCTCACCACCAGGGCAAGGCTGAGCAACAGCCGAGGCTGCCAGCGGGGCTGCCGCTGGTGCCAGGTCTGCCATCCCAAGCCGATCAGTGGGGAGCTGAACAGCAGCAGCGGTAGCTGGTAGTACTCATGAATCGTGCTCGAGCGCATCGTGGTGATCGTGCAGAGCAGCACGCCCACCAAACCGCTGATGCTGATCTGCCCGCCGCCGCTACGCCAGCTCGCCCTCAGGCCGATCAGCAGAAACGGCACCCCCACCACTGCCAGGAGCCGCAGGCTCACCCGCAGCAGCAGGTTGATCCAGCCGTTGAGGTCCAGCAGAAGACTGATGCTGCTGCGATCGGCTCCTGAACCCCAGAACCCGAAGCTCAGACCACTGGTCTGTCCCAGTTGATGGGCATGCCAGTACCAGCCGGCGATCGTCATCAGGCTGGTGCCGATGTAGAGCCAGAAGCCGGGACGCCCCAGCAGACGAAGCACGCGGCTCGGCAGGGTCTGCAGAGGTGGGGCCTGGCCTTGAGGGTTGGAGCTGAGCTGCACCATCAGCAGGGGCAGCCCCAGCCAGAGCAGTGGAATCACCTTGATCAGACCAGCGCTGGTGAAGCACACCCAGCTCAGGGCCAGGGCCCAGGGCAAGCGTCGCTCACGCCAGAGGCTCAGGCTCTCCAGGGCCCCTGCGGCACAGAGGAGCAACAGGGCTTCGGCCTGAAAGGCGCGTCCGAAATACACACCCAAAGGTGCGATGGCAAAGGCCAGGCCCGCCCACCAACCGGCTTCGGGGTTGAACCAACGCCGGCCCAGGCGCATCACCAGCCAGATGGTCAAGGCGCTGCAGACCACCGACAGACCACGGCCCAGCCACTCCTGCACGCCGATCAGGCCGTAGAGGCGGCTCACCAGAAAGGGATAGAGGGGAAATTCCGACTCCACAAAGCCGGCATTTGCACCGCTCCAGTCGACCTGCGGCAGCCAGATCGGTGTGCCCGCCAGGCTGAAATGCCTGGCCATGGCCGCGGTGTCGGCTTGCCGCCAGCTGTGAACCCCCAGCACCGGCATCCAGATCTGCACCAGCCGCAGCAGGCTTCCAAGGCCGATGGGCAGCCAGGCCGGCCTAGGGGTTGTTCCAGACAAAGCGGGATGACGCCGCATAGTTCCAGACGTAGACGACAACAATGCCCGCCAGCTGTGCCCAGAGCGTATGGGCCTGGATCAGGGTGTAGAAACTGGTGGCAAGGCCAACGTTGGCAAGGGCCGGCAGGGAAGCCACCAGCAGGAATTTCAGCAACCCTCGGATCAATTGCCTTCCGCTCTGGCGTCGGTCGCGAAAGGTGAGGGCATTGTTCACCAGATAGTTCGAGCTTGCGGCGGTGATCACAGCCACAGGAAGCGCCTGTTGAAACGCCAGGTTGAACAGGCCCATCAGCAGTGCTGTGGACAGCAGCTGCACCACCACGCCTGAGGCGCCCACAAGCCCGAAGCTGATGGCCCGCCGCGGCAGCAACCGCAGGGTTGCGGTGTGAATCAGGGACACGACGAAGTCCCAGAGAACAGCGAGATCGAGCTTGGAACTGCCATGCAGCCTTGGCTGAAAACGCAGCGGAATTTCTCCCACCTGCAGGCGGCCGCGACTGATGGCCAGGAGTTCGTAGAAGAATTTGAAGCCGTTGACGTCCACTTGACGCACCAGCGGCAGGCAGCGGTTGAGGCGCAGCACGATGAAGCCGCTCATGCAATCGCTCAGGTGCCGGTAGGACCTGGGCAGGCTCCAACGGGCCAGACGGTTGGCGAGGCTGGAGCCATCGGTGCGTCGATCGCTGAGGCCTCGGATTTCGGAGCGGTCGAGGAAGCGGCTCCCGGCCACAAGGTCCAGTCCCTCGCGATCCAGGAGCTGCACGGCTTCGCCCACGGAGGTCGGTTCGTGCTGTCCATCGCTGTCCATCACCACAGCGGTGGGATAGAGCGCTGCGATCAGGCCTTCCTTGATGGCGCTGGCCAGTCCGGAGCGACCTACCCGTTGGATGATCCGGATCCTGGGGTCCTGGCGGGCCAGGGCGCGAACCAGATCTGGGGTGCCATCGCGGGAATCGTCATCGACGATCAGGATTTCAAGCGGATGATCCGTCCCCAGGTGAAGCAGGGATTCGATCACCTGGCGGATGGAACCACCTTCATTGAATGTGGGCAGCACGATGGACAGGCCGCTGTGGCTTGTCGGTCCTTCACGTTCCGCGGTGGACGACACAGTGCGCTCCAGTCGGGCTCAGGCTACCGACAGTTGGCCAGGGTCCACCGCCCCGCTTGGCCTTTGGTGATGCAGTCCTTCTGCGGCTTGTCGCTGAGGCGGCGGCCTGGGCCACCTTTGAAGCGCTCAATGCGTTGTTCGGCATACCAGTTGAGGCTGGGGCGTTCGTCGTAACCCTTAAGCCTGATCTCGCCTCCAGGGTTGGCTCTGGCCAGGGCTGCCACCGGTCGCACAGGCCAGGTTTCGTTGAGCTCCCACAACCACAGGGGGGAGTGAAACAGCAGGGCCAGCGCTGCCACATTGCCGCAGCTGAGGCTGATCACCCCCAGGCGTCGTCGTTGTGGTGCGCCAGAGCGCAGCCACCAGCCACCGGCACACCAGCCAAGACCCAGCACAACCGCCAGGCCGCGGTAGGGCACAAGGCTGCTGCCGATGCTGGTGAAGCTGCTCAGCCAAAGCAGCAGGAGCAGCAGTCCGAGCCCGCACCAGAACATTGGAAGCCGCGACAGCAGCCAGCGGCAGGGGGGATTGGGGCTCTCCGGTGCACGTTTGGATGACAAGGGTTGCTCCACCAGCCAGGCCAGCAGCGGAGCACAAAGAAGAGCAATCGGCAGCCAGAGCGGGTGGCTGTACCAGGGGAGCTGGGTGCGCAGCGGAAGAATGGCCCCGGCCAGGGTGAGCAGGCTGGCCAAAGACCATCGGCCCCAGCGGCTTTGACGCCATCGCCAGGCCCAGGCCAGGGCGAAGGGCAGCAGCGGCAGCCAGGGCCAGCCCCCCTCCAGCACTTCGATCAGCGGGACCCTCCAGCCCAGATCACTGCCTTCGCCAGCATCCAGAAGCACCCGCCCGGCGCCATCTCCGCCCCAGAGCCAGAGCGCCTCGCTCCCTCGGATGTGGGCATGCCAGAGATGCCAGCCCACTCCTGGAGCCAAGCCCAGCAGCATCCCGATCAGGGCTGCCGACTTGTTGGTCCAAGATTTCCATTCCTGGCTCCAGGCCAGTGCCACAACAGCGGCCACCGCTGCGGGCACCAGCAACGGGGCTTTGAGCAGCAGCATGGCGCTGGCCATCAGGCCGGCGACGGCCCCCCAGAGTGCGCTGGTTCGGCTGCCGTTGAGCTTCAGCAGGGCCAGCCAAAGCAGAGCCATGGCCGTGAGCTGGGTGCCATCCAGCATGGCCAGACGTCCGTGCCGGGCCACCGGCAGCAGCGTCAGCAGAATCACGCTGGTGGCGATGGTGCTGGAGCGATCTCCTGGCCGCAGCGTCCATTGCAGCCATCCGCCGAGGGGCACCACCAGGCACGACAGCAAGGCTGGTGCCAGACGGATGCTCCACTCTGAAGGGAGCTGATTGGGCTGAGTTGTCGCTTGGATGACGAGGGCGATCAGGCTGTGCAGACCTGGCGCCTTGTTGAGGTAGGGCTTGTCCCAAAGGGTGGGCAGAAACGGGGCCTCCCCCAGTCCGTGGCGAAGTTCGAGAGCCACCCGCGCCACGGTGGCTTCATCGAAGTCCCGCAGGGGTAGATCGCCGAGGCCGATCAGGGCCAGAACGGCGGCCGCCAAGCCGAGTCCCACCAATGCGTTCCAGGGGGCTGCGTCAGGAGCTGAGCCGGAGCGCATGGTGCCCCTCATCACATCAAAAACTGAGTATGGTCCGGGTGTTCAGGATGCAGTGGCGTGGAGAAGTGAGCGCTTCCTTCGGGAAGTGGGCATAACTCCGAAGGCGTTGCCAGCATTCACAATCCTTCAGGAGGAGGTGTCCATGATTTCCAGTTGTTTGATCCAGGGTCTGCTGATCGCGGAGAACGCCGGCTGAACGGCGCCTTCTGACTGATCAACCGGTTCCGCGGCAAAAGCGGACCCGGCGAGAGCCCCCGTCCGGTCGCCCGGGCGGGGGCATCGTTTGTTTGGAGATTTATTCGTTGATTCAAATCGGTATCTGCTGATACATGTCGATGTAGGGACCGGCACAAGCCGTGTTGGATGAGCGATGAGCAGCCCGCAAAATCTGGAAATGGCGTAATTGCGCCTATTTCCTGTGTGAGGAACCCATGAAGCTTTTCCAGCAACTGCTGGTGGCTCCCGCCGCCCTTGGCCTTCTGGCCACCGGCGCCAATGCCGCCGAGCTGAACATCAACGGCGTTTCTGATTACGCCGCTGATGCCAGTGGCAACAGCCTTGATCAGGTCACCAGCGTCACCCAGTTCTCCGACGTCTACCCCACCGACTGGGCCTATCAGGCTCTGGCCAACCTGGTGGAGACCTACGGCTGCGTGGCCGGCTACCCCAACGGCACCTTCCGTGGCAACCGGGCCATGACCCGCTACGAAGCGGCTGCCCTGCTGAACGCTTGCCTCGACCGGATCACTGAAGTGACCGACGAGCTGCGTCGCCTGCTCAAGGAATTCGAAACCGAGCTGGCCATCCTCAAGGGTCGCGTTGACGGCCTCGAGGCCCGCGTGGGCGAACTGGAAGCAACCCAGTTCTCCACCACCACCAAGCTGAAAGGTAAGGCTGACTGGGTCTTCGGCGCAGCCAAGTTCCACGGCAACGGCAGCGACGAGGCCGCAGCTCTCAGCGGCGGTACTTCCTTCAGCTACAACCTGGCGCTGAACCTGGAGACCAGCTTCACCGGTAAGGACCTGCTCTACACCCGCCTGCGTGCGGGCAACATGGACAACGTCTACGGCGGAGCAGGCACTTACGGTCTGTTCGCCCAGGAGTACGGCTTCGACTCCGGCAACGCTGTTGTCGTGAACCGCTTGTGGTACAGCTTCCCCATCGGTGAGAACTTCACCGTGGTTGGTGGCCCCAAGGTTCGTATGGACGACATGCTGCCGGTTTGGCCTAGCGCCTATCCGTCTGCCATGACGTACGACTTCTTCACCTACGCCGGTGCACCTGGCGCCTACAACCTCTGGATGGGTGCCGGTGTTGGTGTGTATTGGACGTCTGATGACTTCAGCGTTTCCACCAGCTACCTGTCGTCCAACGGCAACATCAGCGACCCCACCCTCGGTGGCATCGGTACCGACGGTGCCGACTTCAGTGCCACCACTCAGATCGCTTACGCACCTGAGAACTGGGGTATTGCAGCTGCCTACACGAAAGCTTCCGGTAACTCTGAGAAGCTCTACATCGGCAACGCCAACCCTGCTGGTGTCATCATCTCTGGTCTTGGTGGTCAGACCAACTCCTGGGGTTTGAGCGCATGGTGGATGCCTGAAGAGTCAGGCTTCATTCCTTCCGTCAGCGCTGGCGTTGGTGCTACCTACGCCGAAGCAGGTGGCGATGACTACGACAGCGCCTCCTGGTATGTGGGCCTCGAGTGGGCTGATGCCTTCCTGGAAGGCAACTCCCTCGGCATGGCTGTTGGTCAGCCCACCTTCGACACTGATGGCGATGGTGCCGGCTACGCCTGGGAGTTCTTCTACAAGTTCCAGGTCACCGACAACATCAGCGTGACTCCTGCCATCACCTACCTGGCGAAGCCCTTCCCTTCCCAGGACTCCGATGGCCTCAACGCCATGAGCGGTCTGATCAAGACCCAGTTCAAGTTCTGATTCTTGGTTTGAGGCCCCTTCTGGGGTCTCATCCTCTTCAGATCCTTCGGCTCTCCACCTCGGTGGAGAGCTTTTCTATTGGGCTCAAGCGAGAGATGAATGGTCTTAACCGATACATAAACAACCCTTGGGTTGCTGTTATCAACATGGTGTTCTCGTGCCAATAGCGTTGGGCCGCTGGCATGTCTTGCCGGCAATTTCTCTTGGTGTGAGAACCCAAAATGAAGTTTTTCCAGCAACTGCTGGTGGCTCCTGCTGCCCTTGGCCTTCTGGCCACCGGCGCCAATGCC
>ENA-UENT01000847-UENT01000847.1-marine-metagenome-genome-assembly--contig:-NODE-847-length-11292-cov-3.767386_pt1 | contig 11292 bp, 9 predicted proteins | sample MGYA00237879_ERZ529330 | MGnify/ENA primary metagenome ERZ529330 (study PRJEB26372, sample SAMN05368345) | marine metagenome | biome: cultured habitat; feature: ocean water; material: water; isolation... | reverse complement strand
GCTCCAAAGAATGAATCGCAACTTGCATTAATTGTTAGGTTCACTGTCTTTTGTATTGCCCTTTATCGATACATGATATGATACGCCTTAGCAATGAACAATTATTGGCTTTGTTGGACTATCCTAGTCTGATACAAGCATTAGAACAAGCATTTCAGGCAGAAATTACGGTTCCGATGCGGCATCACCATGATTATCCGAACCCGTCGGCAGGCCTGGATTCTACGCTTTTGTTAATGCCAGCTTGGGATGATGGGCAGTTTGTAGGTTTGAAAATCGTGACGATTTCACCCAACAATAGCGTTCATCAACTACCGAGTATACAGGGAAGCTACACCTTGTTTGATCTTCCGACTGGGCGATCCATCCTAGAGATGGATGCCAAGGTATTGACAAACCTGCGGACTGCTGCCACTTCTGCGCTAGCTTCTCAGTATTTGTCTCGCCCAGATAGCAAGCATTTACTGATTATTGGAACGGGAAGCCTAGCTCCCTTTCTAGTTGCCGCCCACGCAAGTAATCGGCCAATCGACAAGGTTTCTGTCTGGGGAAGAACAGAGCAGAAAGCTCAGCGTGTTTTAGACACTTTGGACGGGAACTCCTACGACTTGCAGGTCGTTAGCAATCTGGAAGAGGCTATTCAAACTGCTGATATCATATCGGCGGCTACTATGAGTGTAGAGCCTTTGATTTATGGGAAGTGGTTGAAACCCGGGCAGCACTTAGATTTGGTGGGGTCTTATAAGTCAGATATGAGGGAAGCAGATGATGAAGTGATTCGAAGGAGCACGCTGTTCGTGGATACCTTTCAAGGCGCTACTAAGGAAAGCGGGGATTTAGCCATTCCGATCAAGACTGGCGTATGCCGACTCGAAGATATTCAGGCAGATCTTTTTGGGCTTTGTGGAGGGCAGCATCAGGGGCGGACAATTGAGGAAGAGATAACTTTCTTCAAATCTGTTGGCCATGCCTTAGAAGACTTGGCTGCAGCTAAGTTGGCTTATGAGAGGCACAAACAAAACTACTAGAAAGAACAAATTCTCATCAATATAGATATCGGAATGGGAGCTAGACCAGGATTGGCAACAATTTAGTCTAACATTCCTTAAATTCGGCCCTGTTTTTAAAAATCACCTTCTCTAGGCAGGCTCCGTTGAACAGCTTGGAGAACTAAAAATGAAAAATGGAAGATTTAAAATCGATTATATCCCAGGCATGGGACAATAGAGAACTCCTGAAAGAAGCTCAAACTCAGGAAGCCATTCGAGAAGTGATCAATCAACTAGATCTTGGTAAGCTACGCGTAGCGGAGCCAGATGGTGATGATTGGAAGGTAAATGACTGGGTAAAGAAGGCAGTGGTCATGTACTTCCCGATTCAGAAGATGGAAACCATTGAGGTAGGTGCTTTTGAGTTTCACGATAAAATCCCTTTGAAGCGCAACTATGCTGAAAAAGGAGTACGAGTTGTTCCTCATGCCATAGCACGTCATGGGGCCTTCCTTGAAGCAGGTGTGATTATGATGCCTAGTTATGTAAATATTGGAGCTTGGGTAGGCAGTGGTACTATGGTAGATACCTGGGCTACGGTAGGATCTTGTGGGCAGATTGGACGAAATGTGCATTTGAGCGGTGGTGTTGGAATTGGTGGGGTATTGGAGCCACTACAGGCAACGCCAACCATTATCGAAGATAACTGTTTCATCGGTTCAAGGTGTATTGTAGTAGAAGGAGTAAGAGTAGGAAAAGAATCGGTATTGGGAGCAAATGTAGTACTGACCAAATCCACCAGAATTATCGATGTAACGGGAGAAGAAGCGGTAACCTACCGTGGAGAAGTGCCTCCTCGATCAGTCGTTATTCCAGGTACTTATACGAAGTCTTTTCCCGCAGGTGATTACCAGGTGGCTTGTGCCTTAATTATCGGGCAAAGAAAGGAAAGCACAGATAAAAAAGTCTCTTTAAATGAGGCATTACGTGATTTTGATGTAGCGGTATAATGTTTAAGTGGTTAAGAAATTGGTTCACTGAGACACCACAAGAGCCAGATCCAATGAAGTATTTGATTGTAGGTTTAGGTAATATGGGCGTCAAGTATGATGACACGAGACACAACGTTGGTTTCGATGTAGTGGATGCTTTGGCTAAGGAACTCGATGCGGAGTGGAAGCATGAGCATCTCGGGGATATTGCGAAAGGGAAGCATAAAGGTCGAACTTTGGTATTACTGAAGCCATCAACTTACATGAATTTGAGTGGGAAGTCCGTTCGTTACTGGATGAACAAGGAAAAGATCAAAAAGGAAAACCTCTTGGTTATTGTAGATGATCTTAATCTTGATTTTGGAAAACAAAGACTTCGAGGTAAAGGGAGTGATGGTGGCCATAATGGCCTAAAGGATATCAATAATATGTGTGGTGGAAACAACTATGCCCGCCTTCGCTTTGGAATCGGAAACTCCTTCTCCAAGGGTAGGCAAGTCGATTTTGTATTGGGAGAATGGACGAGTGAAGAACGGGAAAAACTACCTGAACTGATTAAATATGCTGCAGATACCGCAAAGAGTTTTGCAGCTATTGGACTCAACTTTACCATGAACACCTTCAATAAGAAATGATGGTGTTCTGATGCCTAGTTAGGCTTGAACAGCTCCTAGAAAGAGTCTGTTTGTGCCTAGCTATTCAATCCCTGTATAGCCATTCTGAGCTCCTCTCGCCTATTAAGGTTTTCCTGTAATGCCGGGTTTAGGTGGTATCCCTTAGAAGCTTCGATCGCTTCATGTAGGTGAAATCTATCTTGAGATTGGCTATAAAACCATCCCTTCTTCAAACATAGATCGGCTAGGTACTCTTGCTCTGTTTGTCCTGGTGTGGGTATCAGAATCGCTCTTTTGCCCAGCATTGCCAGATCCATAATGCTACTGTATCCTGAGCGACACAAAATAAGATCTGCCTGTAGTAGAATGGCATTAAGATCTTTTCCGGAAGCAAATGGCCGAATAGTGATTTTCCCTTCCTTCTTTTCCACCGCTTTCACTTCTGCTTTCCCCTGAATCAGCAGTATTGGTAGATCTAATTCCTTTGCCTGCTTAATGATGAGTTGTTCAAATCGAGTGCGTTGGGGCTCTGGGCCGGAAAGGATGGCTACGATTGATTTCTTTTCCGCCGCATTTTCTTCCAGGTTTGGTACCATTCGAGATAGAATGCCCAGATAGCGATGGGGGGGATTGGGGATGGAGCGACTTAAGTCGCCAGCCAAGCGTGGTGCTTGATGCCGATCGGGAATCCAGTATTCATCAAACCGTTTGATCCCCCAATGATTAAATTGATTCACGAGGATGGAGAGCAAGGAAAATGGAGTTTTGATCCAGACTTGATGTGTGATGAAGATGCTCTTGATTTTGGAACTGAAGCAACCGAACCGATTATCAGAAATGACCAAATCAACTTGATTTTGGTTGACTAGGGTTCTGATCTGCTTGTGTTCTCGCAGGGCTGCAAATAGAACTTTGGGCCATTGCCAGGCCATATTCAAGATCATGTTTGAAGAGTCGTAGCGAATGTTGTAAGCCGGAAGTTCTATGTATTTTAGGTTCGGAAACTCTTTCTGCAGCAGTATTCCTGCCCTCCCATCAGCCGCTAAAGTTACCTGATGCCCATCAGCTAGTAGCTCAGAGATCAAGGGGATACAACGAGCGGCATGACCCAGCCCCCAGTTAAGGACGGCTACGAGAATCCTCTTTTTAGACGATGTAGCTGAGTACTGATGCATGGCCTTGATTGCTAAAGTTAAGCTAGGAATTTTGTATGTTTAAGCTGCTTAAAAAACCTTTCCTATGCAAGTATACGCCAAGCTATCTCTTTTTCTTCAACGTAGATCAATTCTGGCCATTTCTTTCCTTTTGATGATGTTGTTATTGGCGAGCTGCCGAGCAAGTGATTGTGGTTGCCCTATGTACTAAAAGTACCTAGAGCCAATGGCATTTTTCAATTCATTATCACGATTTTCGATATTATTGATCCTACTGGGAGGTTTATTATCCACAACACTTTCTAGTCAATCCAATGAAGATATACCATTAGCTCCTTCACCTACCGCTAACGGCGTATTCCTAGTTCCAAGTGGGTTTGGCCCGGAGAAAGGAGAACTATATTACCAGAATATTACGGTCTTCTTCAACCAATTTCAATACGGAGCTTCGGAGCAATTCAGCTTAGGTCTAAGTTTTGAATTATTGAGTCTATTTGCCGCTTTAGATAGCGCCCAATATCGACCCGGTTTCACGATCAGTCCGAAGGTTAGTGTCCCAATTGAAGATCAAGATGTACAGCTTGGGTTTGGGGCCATGTTTGTCGAAATCCCAGATACGGATGAATTCTTGGATCTGGGATTTGTGCTTGGTACAGCTACGTATGGACAAAAAGATAGACACATCAGTTTAGGCTTGGGGTTTGGATTGGTGGAAGGGGAGTTTTCTGTGCAACCCATCTATTTGTGCAGTGGGCAATATCGATTGACGAAGCGGTGGCACTTTATCTCGGAAAACATATGGATACCGGCGGCTGAATTGGGGATGTTCAACTTTGGATTTCGAGCACGTGGGCGCCAGATTCATTGGGATCTTGGCTTGATCGTATCAGGAGAGCGAGGCAAAAATTTTGACCGCTTTCCAATATTGGGAGTTGTTGTTCCGATTCCCTAGATTAGGACTTAATCACCAGTGGCCAAGACTTGTTGAGTATCTTCGGCAAAAGCATCGTTAGTAGCTAAGTCGAAAACAAAGCCACTGAATAATTTGCTGATCATCTTATGTTTTTTGGGCGAAAGCTCATTCATAAAGAGAACAACTTGTGCTTGATTCCCTCTTTTATCCTCCAAGTACAATATGGTATTTAGCAAATAACCGGTACTTCCTCCTTTATATCCAATACTTGAAAATTGTTGATCTAAGCCAGGGTTTTCCGCAAATGCCCATTCTTCGAACAGAAAACTGATCTGCTGCTCCATTTCTTTACCTAAGGCCTTTTTGTTCAACAGCAGCTCCGTTAGTTTGCCGTAGTCCTGAGCAGTAGCTTTCGAAAAACGATCGGACCATATCTTAAGCGATACTTGATCATTTACTGGTTGTTGTTCAAGCGATTCTTTGAATAGACTATTTCCTGATGTGAGTTTTTCCTGAATGGCTAGTACCCTTTCGGTATAAATAGCTGCTGAAAGGGTGTCCATTTGAGCTAGAAAGACCTTTTGGGGTAACTTTTCAATATTATGGCAGACTATCGCAGAGGCATTAAAGGGGAAAATAGCTTCGTGCGTAAGAAGATTTTTTTCCTGCAGCCAACTGTTGATGGCGGCTAACCCTAGGTATTCCATCAGGAAATCAGCATTGGTGTTGGCACTAAAGCGGACAGCGCCTTGTGCTATATACTTAAGAGAGACTTGCTCACTATCGATCCATCCTTCTTCTATTCCGGTTGCTTTCCAGGTTTGGTAGTTATCATCGTCGATATAAAACCTTTCCAAACTTTGAAGAGTAATTTTCTCCTCTACTTGCAGTAAGCCCTCAGCTGCTTGTTCAGCAAATACTAAGCCTATGACCATTTTTGAAAGACTAGCCAATGGAAGTTGGGTCTCGACATTTCTATTGATTACGACCTCTCCATTCTTGATCAAAAGAAGAGCACTGTCTTCCGGTTTCTCCAAAAGGTGACTAACTACAGGATGGTGTTTGAGCGTCTTTGGAATACCCACGAAGAAAGCTTGTAGACATCCGATAAGAAATACAATCGAGAGCAAACTATAATAGGGTAGAATCTTATTCATGAGCGTTCCTTTTTGTATAAAGGGGCCCAATCTTCTAAAAAGGTTGTGTAAACATAGCCATGATATCTACCCTAGAGGTTCGCTAAATATCCAGTAATGTCAGCCATATTACGTTTGACTCCTTGGTGTTTGTAGATGGATTTTTCCCCGATTCAGATTCATAGGGATAAATTCTGAATTGGTCGATTAGTCTTGATTTAGAGCGCAATCGCTTGAGGAAGTCCCGGCATTTCTTGCCATTTTCAAAGCATAAAGTGACAAAAAAATAGCTATGAAAGACATTGTTCTTGTAATTCCGGAAGGAGAAACCAGTGCCGTGGCAATCACGGGCATTACTATGGTTTTTGATGTAGCCAATATGATTGCTGGTCCTGTTTTTAATGTACGCGTGGCTAGTCATATGGAAGCATCCGAAGTTCACTTGGGTAGATATGGAGTAAAGATCGATGCACATTTGGATGATATAAAGCAGACTGACTTGGTTATCATCCCGCCCCTAAATCGGCAGCAGAAGCTTGGAGTGAAACAGAATGAACCGCTAGTTAGCTGGCTACTAAAGATGCGACAGGATCATCAGGTGGAATTGGGAAGTGTTTGCACCGGGGCTTATTTTTTGGCAGCGACGGGTTTGCTAGATAATAAAGAGGCCTCTTCACACTGGGCTTGGATCGATGAACTCAAGCTGATGTATCCAAAGGTGAAATGGGTACCTGAATGCATCATTACGGATACGGATGGTTTGTACACATCAGGAGGAACTTTTTCTTCTTTTAACCTCATCCTATACTTGGTCGAAAAGTTTATCAGTAAGGAAGTCGCCATCCGTATTTCAAAAGAATTAGAAATCGACTATGGCAGATCATCCCAGTTACCCTTTATGATTTTTAGAAACCAAAAGAATCATGCAGATCAGCAGATATTGCAGGTGCAACAATTCATGGAGGAGAATTACGATTCTGCTTTGAAGCTAGATGAGTTATCCCGTCGATTTGGTATGAGTCGTAGAAACCTTATCAGGCGATTTAAGACGGCCACCGGAAATACACCCAGAACTTATATTCAACGCTTGCGGATAGAAGAGGCGAAACGGATCTTGGAAAGCTCGGAAAGTAATATAAGTCAAACCATGTTCGCGGTTGGTTATACCGATGTGAACACCTTCCGGGATCTATTCCAGCGATACACTGGTTTTCTACCTAGCCAGTATCGTCGGAAATTTGGCCCAAGCTTGGGCGGCTTGGTATCCGCTCAAAGCAATTCCTAGACATAGGGGTCAAACATCGTAGTAGAAAGCATTGCGAAGTAATTCCAAGCTTTGAGGGATTGCCTCTTTAACAGCAGCTTTACCCTCAAACTCTAGAGATATGTAGCCACGATAGTTTACTGCTCTCATGATTTCTCCAATCCTTGGGTAGTCCAAGTCAAGGGTATACCACTTACCTTCTCCGAAGTAGGTTTTAGCTTGTACTAGAATAGTTTGAGGTGCCAATACCTCCAGTTGATCGTAAGGATTTTCCAAAAAGTTTCCAGTATCCAAGGTAACTAGAAGCCAAGGAGAATCAATTTCATCAACAATTCTCTTTACTCCATCTGCTGTTCTTCCAAGACCCCAGTGATTTTCTAGACCTAAGACTACCCCACATTCTTCAGCTTTAGGTATACACTTTTCGATGGAATCAATCACCCATTTAAAGCCATCTTCATCCTCGTATCCATCCAAAGGAGGTTCTATCCCTCGATTGGCCATTAGATCATCAAAAGATTTGCTAGTTCCCCACCTCCCCGTATTTAGCCGCATGGTCGGAATACCCAACTGATAGGCCAATTCAATCTGGTGAATAGTTTTGTCAATGTTTTCTTGCCTTTTCGAAGGATCAGGCGAAAGAAAGCCCTGGTGAGTAGAAAAACCCATGAGGTCAAGCCCCGCGTGGAAAGCTCTCTTTTTTAACTGATGCAGATAAGATCTTTCTTCAGAGGTCATCTGCACAAGCAAAAGTTCTATCCCATCGAATCCTAATCTTGCCGCTTCGTCAATACAGGATTCAATTGGCGTATCCTCTTTTGGGCCATTGAACTGCCAAAAGGAATAAGTGGAAATTCCTATGGGATTGTTTCGTACCTTTGAACCGTTCGATAACTCATCTGTTTGAATTTCTGACGGGCTGGTGTCTGTGTTGCAAGCGAGAATTGAAAGCGGTAAGACTGTTGCAGCTTGTTGGATAAAGTTTCTCCTCTTCATTAATACTTGTTTTAGCGGGTATTATTTCGTTGACCCAAGTCGGAATGTTGGAAAGCCATGAAAGCGGCGGTTGATAACCCCCGCCTTATCGTTATCACTTAGGTAGTAGATGGCAACTTTTTGAGACATTCCCGTTTAGGCATAAACTTCAAGAATAATGTAATAAATTTGTCGGCAAAATTTGCAGAATTATGAAAAACATCGTCAAAGGATTAGCCTTTTTACTTTGCTTCTTTGTATTTGCTTGCGGGCCTTCCTCCCAGTCTGAACAAGGAGGCGAAGCAGATCAAACAGAAGAAACTGAAACTACTACTACAGACACTACAGAGGAACCCAAAGAAGATAAGTCAAGCCGCCCAAGTCCTCCGAAGGAAGCGATTGGGCAGATTGGAGGCATAGATATCAAAATTGATTACAGCAGTCCCGCAGTAAAAGGACGTACCATTTGGGGTGATCTTGAACCATATGGGGAAGTATGGAGAACAGGTGCAAATGAAGCTACCACCATCGAAGTGTCCCAAGATGTCACCATCGAGGGCCAGACCCTTCCTGCTGGTAGATATGCGCTTTTCACTATCCCTAATAAGGACAAGTGGACGGTAATCTTCAATACGGAAGCAGATCAGTGGGGTGACTACAACTACGATGAGGAAAAAGATGCCTTGCGTGTGGAAGTTGTTCCTTCAGCTCTCGAAGAGCAGATCGAACGATTGGAGTTCATGGTAAGAGAAGGAGATGTTGCCTTACGTTGGGATCTTTTGGAGGTAGCCTTCAAAGTAGGTGCTGCAGGATAAACTGATTTGCAGTCTAAGCAATATGAATGTCCTTGTCTCAAGTTGGAGGCAAGGACATTTTTTATGCTCGAAACTATAAATTCTGTATTTCAAGCAAGTCATTGGTCCTCTAGGATAGAAAAGTCTGAGCTACTTCCCTACTAAATGCTTCCAGATGATTAGCTTTAGGGAACGCATTTTGATACCAAACGAAACCAACATGAGTAAGCTTTATACCTTTCTCTTTCTGCTCACTTTCTTGAGCATCTCTGCAAGTGCACAACGGATAGATAATGATTTTTCAAGAGATCTACATTGGCGTAATATAGGACCTGCTAATATGATGGGTCGTATCGCAGCGGTAGATGCCCTTCACACAGATTATCGGCAAGTGGTTTGTGCATCTGCTTCCGGAGGAGTATTTAAGTCTAACAATGGTGGCGTAAGCTGGGAGCCTATTTTTGATCGCTACGGGACGGGCTCCATTGGAGCAGTTAGTTTGGATCAGCAACAACCAGATATCATTTGGGTAGGTACGGGGGAGGCCGCAAACCGTAACAGTAGTGGTTGGGGAGATGGAGTGTATAAGTCAGTCGATGGAGGGGAGAGCTTTACGCATATGGGACTCAAGAGTACCCATCATATTGCCGAAATAGCCATAGACCCTGAAAACTCCGATGTTATTTATGTAGCTGCGGTAGGGCACCTTTGGGGCTACAAAGGAGACAGAGGACTATATAAATCCGTTGACGGAGGTAAGAACTGGCGTAAATTAGGCAAGGGCCTGCCGGATGATGGTAAGACGGGCTGCACCGAAATTATCATTCACCCAGAAAATCCAAACATATTATTTGCCGGTTTCTACCATCGGTTAAGACAACCTTATTGGTACACAAGTGGCGGCGAAAAAGGCGGAATGTTTAAGAGCACGGATGGGGGAGAGAGCTGGACTAAACTGGAAAAGGGATTACCTACTGGGGAAACGGGGATGATTGATATTTCTATTTGTCAGAAGTTCCCAGATATCATGGTTGCCGCCGTCGAAGCAGATGAGAATCTACCGGAAGGAGTGCCAGGGTCAGGCGTTTATCGCTCAGATGACGGTGGGGAAAGCTGGAACTTTCTGCTAAAGCATGCCGTCCGCCCATTCTATCATGGCCAAATAGAAATAGACCCCAATGATCCACAAAACATCTATGTCGTTTCTCGAGATTTCCATTACTCTACGGATGGTGGCGAAACCTTTTCCCGGCCCCGATGGGCTCGGGATGGTGGCGACGACCACGACCTTTGGATCGCCCCCCATGATAGCAAAATTATGTACCATTGCACGGACCAAGGATTGAGATTGACCGTGGATGGTTGTAAGTCTTTTCTCTCTTTCAATAACATGGCTATCGGCCAATATTATGCTATCGGAACAGATATGCGTGATCCTTATTGGGTGGTTGGAGGGTTACAGGATAATGGCCTATGGATTGGACCAAGTAATAGCCGAGAAGTTAGAGGGATTCTGAATATGCACAACACTTGGGTTGGCGAAGGAGATGGATTCCATGCTCAAATAGATCCTACCGATTGGCGTACCCTATATCTCGTTAATCACGTCGGCTTCGCCACGCGCCTTAATCTAGAAACACGAGAACATGAATACATTACCCCTACCCCTGAGACTACACTGAATTTTGCCGATCATTTTGATCCTGATTTTGAAGAAACGGCCATCGAGTATACCATTAATCCGGGTGAACAGTGGTTCTTTTACGAAAACCTGGAACGCCCCTTACTGCCACCGCAATTCCGCTTCAATTGGAGTAGCCCTTTGGTTCTGTCTCCCAATAACCCCAATACGCTTTATTTCGGCGGGAATTATCTTTTTAAATCGGTTGATCAAGGTAAAAAGTGGCGTATCATAAGTCCCGACCTCACAGCTAATGACCCTAAGTGGCGAAACCCGAGTAAAAGCGGATATCTCACCAACAGTGTGACCGGTGGGGAAAATCATTTTACCATTATAACTGCCGGAGAATCCCCGGTAAACGAGGCAGTCGTCTGGGTAGGAACCGATGATGGTTTTATCCATGTCACGCAGGATGGGGGTACGAATTGGGAAGAGGTAGGAAAGAACCTCCCGGGCATCGACAATAGGATTTGGGTAAGCCGCGTCACGCCTTCTGCCTTCGTTGAAGGACGCTGTTATGTGACGCTGGATAATCATCGCTATGATGATATGAAGCCGTATGTGTTCGTAACAGAGGATTTTGGAAAAAACTGGGAGAATATTACTGGAAACCTACCAGAAGACTTCAGCACCTATGTGATTAAAGAGGATCCGGAAAATCCTAATTTACTCTTCATTGGAACGGAAGAAGCAGTCCATTTTTCCTATAAAAGGGGCAAGGACTGGGTTCCACTGATGGCCAAAATGCCTACGGTAGCGATCCACGACCTAATCGTACAT
>ENA-UENT01000844-UENT01000844.1-marine-metagenome-genome-assembly--contig:-NODE-844-length-11354-cov-3.796573_pt1 | contig 11354 bp, 8 predicted proteins | sample MGYA00237879_ERZ529330 | MGnify/ENA primary metagenome ERZ529330 (study PRJEB26372, sample SAMN05368345) | marine metagenome | biome: cultured habitat; feature: ocean water; material: water; isolation... | reverse complement strand
AAATTTGCTCGCTCTCCCTCGATCATGAAATTCTAAACATACTCTTAATTTTAGTAGCAATCCCAATGAAACCAGACTTTATCAAAGTTTAGGGCCTTGAGGTCACTCTCTTTAATGAAGAAATGGGCGGTTCCCATATCCCCCCACATGCTTTCGATATCGTTATCCGTATCAAATTGGCAGAGTAGTAAGTAGGGGTCATCGCCATTTCTAGGATCTTCCTGAGCAAAGTGTGCGTAGCCACCAATCTTATGGCCGTCTGAGGATACTGAATTACCATACATTTCATAAACAGGCCATTGCTGCTCGCCAAATTGCTCAAAAAAGTTTTCTCCCATGTGTTGGGAAAAGGCGTGATCTTCAATAGGAACTAATTCCTTTCCCTGAATAAATTCCATTCCAAAACTGGTACCAGGATAAACGGGCAACTCACCAAATTCTCTCAGAAAAGAGAAATCTGCGACCAATTGGGCTTCATCTTCCAAGATGTCGGGTATATAGATGAGCCGAAAGCGCTCTTGAGATAGCGGATTCTCACGGTCCTGACCATAGCTGGCATCATCGGAGATATAGAATTGTAATATGCCTTTCTCTGGAAAGGGGGCAAGGGTTGGCATTTCCGAGAAATTGATTTGCCCTAGGAAAAACAGTTCGTCTCCGTCGGTATCGGTAGGGTAAGTTTGTTCTTTCGGCAAATAAGGTAGTCCCCCAAATTTGCTCTCCCATAACTTTGTGTCTTCCTCTTTCGGTATTACTTCGATGAATTGCCGAACAGATGCTTTGAGCTTATCCTCGAAGGGCTGCAAAATGTCCGGCAATTCTAGCTGGTGCTCATTTTCCATGAGGGAAAGTTAAGCAATCTCCTGCTGATTTACTTAGCCAAAAGTCGGTTTAATTCTATCCCCAATGTGTTGAATTCGTTTTTTTCTAATGCTTTGGCGGCGAACGACTGTGCCTCTTTTTTCTTTTTGTTTAGAAAATAGGCATTGGCGAGGTTGGCATAAGTGAAGTCTTCGTCGGGAAACAACTCCTGGTTGTATTGGTAGACCGAAATCGCTTTTTCAAACTCCTTGTATTGGATCAATCGTTGAGCGAACATGTCAAGGAACTGCGAAGAGTGAACAAATTTGTGTTCTTGCTCGGCTTTGTGTTCTGTGAAGTACTTTAAACCGGCACTGGCTCCTTCTTCCATCATCAAGTCGTAGATAGTCTTGGCAAAAGGATGGTTAAATAGGCTGTAACGATCGGTATTACGGATAGCCATAGTCATGACCAGCTCGATTTCGATCATTTCGTTGATAGCTTTATGGAAGAATTCTCCTTCCTCACCTAATCCAAAGTCATTTCGATTCAGCTGGAAATTTCCAGCCAGAGTAAAGCGCTCATTTCCCCAAGGATCAGGGTTAAGCTTGTCAATGATTTGAAAAGGAATCTGAATCTGCTTTTCCGTTCCCTTGATTTGGATGGTGCCATTCATGGCATAGCCATCAGAAGTTTTAACCACCTTCTCGCTACTAAATAGAATATAAGGATGATTCTCTACGTCGAAGAAATCCGCTCGTTTTAGGTGAGCATCGCGAAATTGGACATTGGTATTGATGGTCGAAACGTCAATGACGACAGATGCGGAGAGTTTAGTGATATCTTCCGGATCATAAAAGACATGGCCCCAATAATTACCAAATGAACCAGGTACCTTAATGACTTTGGAAAAGTAGGTGGTAAAAGTAATGCTGCTATGACCATCATCTATTGGGAAAGCCCGGTATTGGGCAGTTATTTGCTCAGCTGAAATGAAAGTTAAGATGATACATACAGTTAGAAGTCTTCTAAGCATAATCGTGTGATTTTAATAGTGAATTGAGGGCACAATTACGCTTTCGATCGGGTAAATGTCGCCAAGCCCGAACGGGGTTAACTCATTGGTGTAACTTTTTTTAGAGAAAAGTAGAGCCTAATGGGCTTTGAAGTATTGAGAAGGGGTTTGTCCAGTTAGCTTTTTGAAATAGCGGATGAAGGAGGTTTTGTTATTGAAGCCACAGGCAAAGGCGGCTTCCAGCAAACTCACTTTCCGATCTTGTTCTTGGGCCATAAATACGATAACCTCCTCTACGCGATAGGTATTGATGAAATCGAAGAAGTTTTTCTTGAAATGTTCATTTAGCAGTTGAGATAGCTGGTAAGGGGGGATGGCAAGTTCTTGAGCAAGACCTCTAAGCGTTAATTCATTGTTGAGAAAAGGTTTCTTGACTTGCATGTGTTCTTTGACCTGCTCCTTTAATTGCAAGGCTTTTTCAGCGGTCAGGGCTGACTTTTCATACTTCCTTCCGTTTTTACTTTCAGCAAGCGCTACATTCGGTGGATCGATTTGCTGAAAAAGCGTTAAATGTTGGAAACTTCGATAACTAATCAGATAGGTTAGCACTACCATCGGGATAACATAGAGAAAATCTAATTCTCGAATGTAGAGCCCTAGCCATGGGGAAAGGACTAAAAAGGTCAAGGCAAGCAAGGCCAGGACATAAAAGCCCAACATGAGCTGACTGAGCCATTGTACCGTAGTTCGTTCCCTTTCTGTGTATTGGCTTTCTCTGGTCAAGGTGAACTCTTTCAACTGCTTTCGGCTAGCCCATAAGTAGTATAATAAATGAAGAAATTGCAATGGGAATAGAAGGAGGTAGAGATAATACCAGAAATTATAGTCTAATTGTGGATAACTCAGGTAAATGAGAATGCCGTAATTGATGGCGTGCGGGTGGAGTTTCCAGGCAAAGCCTAGCGGAAATACAAGGAAGAAAAGTATAAAGGGAGTGAAATGCTGTAAACGCCTCCATTCAAAAGACTCTTTAGGGTAGATTAGTGCTCTCTGATACAATAGAATCAAAGGGCCAACCACGAACCAGGCACCTAATCTCGTTCCATAGAACCAAGGGAAGGGAATATTGACAACTCCTCTAATCGCCAGGAACTCCAGCTGTAACCAGGTCAGTGTAAATAGGAGTGCCGCTAGATAATAGGGCGCCAACTTCTTTTGCTGGAACCGAGATACTGTTAGAAAGAGCAGTAGAATTCCTTGTCCTACTCCAAGAATGATAAGTATATCTAGCAGATCAAAAGAAAATGTTGGCACAGTCCAGGCTATTTTATCCCAAAATAAGGAATAATGCAGAAGACTGGCATTTCCAGACTAAGCTGATTTCTTGAGTTGTTCTTTCAAGGCAAAAAGCTCATCTCGGAATTGAGCCGCTGAGATGAAATCCAATTCTTTAGCGGCCTTCTTCATTTTGCGATCCGTCTGTTCGATCATGAGTTCAATTTGTTCTCGAGTCAAATAGCCAATTAGGGGGTCAGCGGCGACACTCGGCGTATCATCTTCAATATAGGCCTTGCTCTGTTTCCCACGAATATCTAGAATGGACTTCTGTTCCAATATCTCCTCTTTGGATTTTTTGACGGTGGTAGGAATGATTCCATGTTCCTCATTGTAGGCCATTTGGATGACTCGTCTTCGGTTCGTCTCATCGATGGTTCTTTGCATCGAATCTGTTACCTTATCCGCGTAGAAAATCACCAAGCCGTTAGAATTACGAGCGGCCCTACCGGCCGTCTGAGTTAGCGATCGGTCATTCCTCAGGAACCCTTCCTTATCCGCATCGATAATGGCTACAAGCGAAACTTCGGGTAGGTCCAGCCCTTCCCTAAGTAAGTTCACACCAACTAAAACATCAAAACCGCCCAATCTTAAGTCGCGCAGTATTTCCACACGTTCCATCGTATCTACCTCCGAGTGTATATATCTTACTTTGATTCTGAGCTTGCTCAAATACTTGGTCAGTTCCTCGGCCATCCTTTTCGTTAGTGTAGTCACCAGGACGCGCTCATCTCTCTTGATCCGCTCATCTACTTCTTCTAGCAGATCATCGATCTGATTCAAACTAGGTCTTACTTCAATCGGAGGATCTAAAAGACCAGTTGGCCTGATCAGCTGCTCGACGATAAGTCCTCCCGTTTGCTCCAATTCGTAATTTCCAGGGGTGGCACTTACGAAGATCGTTTGATTGACTATGCTTTCAAATTCGGTGAAATTTAAGGGTCTGTTATCCATTGCCGATGGTAATCGGAATCCAAAATTCACCAGGCTAAGTTTTCGAGCTCGGTCCCCTCCATACATACCACGCACTTGTGGAATAGTCACGTGACTTTCGTCAATCACCAGGAGAAAGTCATCTGGGAAGTAATCCAATAGGCAAAATGGGCGAGTCCCTTGTCTACGACCATCAAAGAAGCGAGAGTAATTCTCTACGCCATTGCAGTAGCCTAGCTCCCGAATCATCTCTAGATCAAAGGTGGTGCGTTCCCGGATTCTTTTGGCTTCTAGCAATCTTCGTTCTTTTTCGAAATATTTCTCTTGTTCATGTAACTCATCCTCGATCTCTTTAATGATCTCATTCATCCGTTCCTTGGGCGCTACATATAAGTTAGCAGGGAAAATAGCCGCAGTGTCCATGCTTTCGATACGCTTGCCAGATTCGATCTCCAATCGCTCGATTTCCTCAATCTCGTCTCCGAAGAAAGTGACTCGGTAACCATAGTCTACATAGGGTAGGTTAATGTCGACCGTGTCTCCACGTACCCGGAAAGTAGCACGTCTGAAATCTGTTTCTGTCCGAGAATAGAGGCTCTCCACTAGCCGATATAGGAAGTTGTTGCGAGATAAACTTTGTCCTTGTTGTATTCGAATAATGCTGCTCTTGTAATCCTCTGGATTTCCCATACCGTAGATACAAGAAACGGAAGCCACAATGATAATATCTCGGCGCCCTGAAAGCAGAGAGGAAGTGGCACGTAGTCTAAGTTTGTCCACCTCTTCATTGATCTGTAGATCTTTTTCGATATAGGTGTCTGTAACCGATATATAAGCTTCAGGCTGATAGTAGTCGTAATAGGATACAAAGTATTCCACGGCATTATTCGGGAAGAAGGATTTAAATTCCCCGTACAATTGTGCCGTCAAGGTCTTATTATGGGTTAAGACCAGGGTGGGGCGGTTGAGGTTCGCTATGGTATTGGCAATCGTAAAGGTCTTACCTGACCCTGTTACCCCTAGGAGTACTTGGGCTTTCTCGCCAATATCAACACCTTGTACTAATTGCTTGATGGCTTGGGGTTGGTCCCCGGTAGGTTCGAATGGAGAAATCAGTTCAAAACTCACAGTTCAGTATTTTCATTGCAACAAAATAGGTAATCATTCCAGCTAGTGGCAGCTGGTAGGTATTTCCTGTATTGTTCGTTAAGGATCTTTCACGAAAGTAGCGTAAAAGTATCTGAATACAACAAAATTTTCCCGTCTGTGGTTCTCGTCTGAAAAGCGGGCTTTAATGGAAATCTCAAATTAGCTAACCAGAGCTCCAGCTAATTCTCGGTTTACGTAGTACATGTCTATTTGGCCCTTATTTTTGGCTTCAACCTTACCTCGGTATTCGCACTCGAATTTGTAGCGCACCAGATTATAGGTCGTCTCCGAAATATTGACGCGCCCTGGAGCACTATTGGATTCTACCCTAGAAGCTGTATTAACGGTGTCACCCCAGATATCGTAAGCAAATTTCTTAACTCCCACCACCCCTGCGACAACCGGGCCAGTGTGGATTCCGATTCGGGCCTCAAAATAAGGTTTACCGATCCGCATTCTTTCCTGCTTCTGTTCTTCCAGGAAGAGTTGCATTTCTAATGCTGCTTTCACAATACTATTGGGCATCACTCTTCGATCGGTTAAGCCACTGGCACACATGTAAGCATCACCGATGGTTTTGATCTTCTCAATATCCTCATATTGGCCAATGATAAAATCAAAGGCTTTAAAACATTTATCCAATTCCTCTACAAGTTCTTCCGGACTTAGCAGCTCGGATATCCTGGTGAAGTTTTTAAAGTCGGTGAACAAGACCGTCGCTTCATCAAAATGCCTTGCTCGTGCTTTACCACTTTCTTTTAATTCCTCCGCAATAGGTTGCGGTAGGATGTTGAGGAGCAATTCGTCAGAGCGCTGTCGTTCTTCTTCGATGATCTTATTCTTTTCTTCCAAAGAAACATTTGCTCGACGCTTTGCCCGGTAACGACTATAAAATAGTAAGGCAAGTAGGAATACTCCCCCGGCAGTGGCAATCGATAGGTTTCTGAGATTCTCACTTTCTTTGGCAATCAGCTGAGCCTGCATCAGGTCATTTTCCAGTTCTTTTTTGGCTAGCTCTTCCTTAGCTGCTGCTTCACTCAGTTTGTCGATTTCTTCGGCGCGTTTCTCAGCCGTTCTCTCTGCCTTTTCCTTTTGCTTAGCGATATCGACTAATTCTTTTTCTTTTTCGCTGATCTGACTTTCTCGTTCTTGATTTACTTTCAGCAGTTGCCTTTGCTTAGCTGCGAGTTGGGAATTGTCGGCATCTACTTGTTCCATTTCAAGGCGTAGGTTGCGGATGTCAAATTCCAACTTATCTTTTTGTTTCTGTAAATCTGTTTTGGAGCGTTCCAGCGCCTTTTTTTGCATTTCAAATTTTCTTTCCAGGTCCCCCATACTGGTTCCGGACTGGCTGAAATAAGAAAAGGCTTCCTGATTAATCTCATAAGCACGGCGGTAATTCCGCTGCTTGGTGGCTAGTTTACTTCTCTTGTCCACACTCTTGATGATCAAGTCGGCGTCCCCTGCCGCCTTGGCATAGCGAGTAGCACTCTTTAACCAGACTTCCATATTTCGCGTATTGCGATCCCGCTCATAGATTTGGGCTAAGAGATAGGCTGAACTAGCCGCGACATTATTATTCTTGATTTCAGTGGACTGAGAATGGGCAGCCTTCGCATAGGCAAGGGCCTTATCGGTATCCGAGCGCAGGTATGCTTCGCCCAGCTGGAAATTGAGATACATTTTCTCTTTAGTACTAGTTGCCTCCTTGAGTTGTTTCTCAAGTTCCTGTATATTCTGTCCCCAAACTGTAAACCCCAAGAGTAAAAAGGCAAATAGACTAAGGAGGTATTTGATTTGCTTACGCATTCCTACTTTAATTCTTACTTATTCAAAAAAATGCTTCCCCTCTGTTTGTGTGCTAAAGTTTTCTCAGAAACAGGTGTTTCCTACTAATTTTGCTTTTTTCAAAGCGAAAACCTGTTGAATGTGGCTCTAAATTAAGAAGAATAGGCATGGCGATACATACAACATCGCTCTTATTTTAACGCAAATTCTGGTAAAAGTTACATCCATAAGCATAAACAATTGTTGGTAAGACATGAATACGACCGAAATAGTAACGATCACTTTCTTCCAATTTGAGGGTATAAAGCAGAAGTGGTGGGGCTTCAAACAAATGGGTTTGGCTCCTGCTCAATTGGTAGAGGTTCCAGGCTTATTGTTTTCTAAAATGTTGGGCAGTGGTGGTGGAAATGGATTCCAGATCTGGCCAAATTTGGGGGTGTATGGGTTGCTGGGAGTTTGGGAGACTGAGGATAGAGCAAACCGTTTTTTCAGTAGTAGCCCACTTTATCTAGAACTTCGAGATAGAAGCAGAGAGCAGTGGACAGTATTTATGAGGACTGCTGTGGCACATGGGAGTTGGGATGGAGTGAATCCATTTAAAGGAAAAGAGGAAGTAAGTGAAGAAGATCCTATATGTGTGCTGACGCGAGCTACGATTAAGACCAAAAAACTCTTGCAGTTTTGGCGCTTTGTCCCGCAAGTCAGTCGCTCTGTTGGGCAGCAGGAGGGGAGGCGGTTCTCTGTGGGAGTTGGTGAATTACCTTTAGTACAGCAGGCCACCTTTAGCCTGTGGAATAGCAGTAGAGAAATGAAAGCCTATGCATACGAGAGTAAATATCATAAAGAGGTGATTCGCCGGACTAGAGCATTGGGGTGGTATAAAGAGGAATTGTTTGCTCGTTTTACACCCTACGCTGAACGGGGGACCTGGCAAGGCCGATCCCTGATCCAGGAATTGGCACTGGGTTAAAGCTAAAAGTTTAGCTTCATTCAAAAATAACGGTCCACAAAGCGGGTGTTTTTCGGTGTACTTCTTATTTTGCTTTTCCTGAAATTGTCTTACTAAAAAGCACTCTTATGGCCAACTCCCTTACCTTTCTTTGTGTTTCTTTCTATTTCAAAGGAGCAGATTTCTTGAAAGCCTGTAAAGCGGCTGGAAACCGTGTCTTTCTACTTACCCATAAGAAGTTGGAGGATCATCCTTGGCCGAAAGAGTCAATTGATGAGATCTTCTATTTAGAGGATGATTCTAATTCTCCGACAAATTTGCAGCATATGATCGAGGGCACGGCTTGGTTGATGCAACAGAACAAGATAGATCGCATCATTGCCTTGGATGACTTCGATGTAGAAAAGGCCGCCCTACTTCGGGAGACATTCAGAGTTCCGGGTATGGGACAGACCACAGCTAGGTATTTCAGGGATAAATTGGCAATGCGTGCCCGAGCCAAAGATGCCGGGATTGCTGTCCCTCCTTTTTCATCGCTTTTCACTGACGAAGACATCAATGAGTTTGCCAGCACAGTAGAAGCTCCATGGGTGGTAAAACCCCGTTCAGAGGCTTCTGCAACAGGCATAAAGAAAGTGCATTCTGCGGAGGAACTATGGGCGGTGGTTCATGAACTGGGAGCTAAGCGACATGAATATCTAGTGGAACAATTTAAGCCGGGCGATGTGTATCATGTTGATGCCCTCACCGTCGATGGTGAGAATATTTTCTGCCGTGTTTCCCAATACCTCAATACACCTTTCGAAGTAGCGCATGGTGGAGGTGTTTTCCGCTCTCATGTCTGTGCATTTGATGGAGAGGATGACAAAGCACTACAGGAGCTTAACGTGAAGGTAATGGAGGCTTTTGGTATGCAGTACAGTGCTTCGCATACGGAGTATATTAAGTCCAAGGAGACAGGGGAGTATTATTTTTTGGAAACGGCTTCTCGAGTAGGCGGGGCTCACCTTGCGGAAATGGTTGAATATTCTTCCGGGATCAATCTCTGGTCAGAATGGGCGAAAATCGAAGATGCTGTGGCGAAGGACACGGCTTATAAGTTGCCTCCGGTTCGGAATGATTATGCGGGCATTATTGTATCCTTGTCACGCTTTGAGCATCCTGATCACTCCGGATTTACCGAGCCTGAAATTGTCTGGCGACTTGATAAGCCTTATCACATCGGGTTGATCCTCCAATCTGATAGCCGAGAGAGAATCCTAGAGCTATTGAACAAGTACGTAGACCGCATTTTCCAGGATTTTCATGCTAGTGCGCCTGTCCCGGATAAACCTATGGACTAATGATGTGACGCTAAATGCTGTTTCGCTATATACTACTTTTACCTGTCCACGGCCACAGAAGCAACCTTTTACTTCATTCATGCACTTTATGAAAAAAAGGTTTTACTTTAGAAGAAGGTTCGTTGGGCTTATCCAACCACCGATTTTCACTTTTTCTAATTTGAGACCTTGAACGGAGAAAACACACAATCGCTCATCAAGAAATGCAAAGCGGGTGACCGGCGAGCGCAGGAAGAGCTCTATCGCCAATATAGTCCAATGCTTATGGGGGTTTGTTTACGATATGCCTCGAATAAAGAAGAGGCAGAAGATTTTCTCCAAGAAGGCTTTGTGAAAATATATGCCAATCTCTATCAGTATAAGCCAATTGGTTCTTTTAGCGGTTGGTTGAGAAAGGTGGTCGTAAACGTAGCCTTACAAAAACTCCGCCGCAAGAAAACCCAGTTTGTAAACATTGAAATTGACCATCTGGCCGAGTCAGTTGAAAGTACTGAGGACATATTTAGTCAATTTGGTGCTAAGATGCTGATACGTTTAATTCAGCAACTTCCAGATGGTTACCGAACCGTTTTTAACATGTATGTGATTGAAGGTTATTCTCACAAGGAGATAGCCGCAAAACTGGAAATTAGCGAAGCGACTTCAAAATCCCAATTGTCTCGAGCTAAAGCTGCCTTGAGGAAAATGCTGGAGCAAGTAGTATGATATGGAACGGAGAGACCAATTAGAAGAGTTTGTTAGAAATCAGTTATCCCATTACGAAGAACTACCTAGTGATGGATTGTGGAGGCGAATAGAAGGACTTATTCCTATGCCTAAGCAGGGTGCCAAACCAAGATGGTTTTGGGGACTTCTAACTGCTATTTTGGTTCTTGGCGGAATCGTTGTCTGGCATCTATATAGCGTTCATCAGTGGAAAGACAAGGTAGAAAAACAAGAAGTAGCACTAGAAGAACTACGAGATGAGCTCGATGCACTACAGCTGGAAATAGCAAGCCAACAAAAATCCAGCGGCAAGATCTTGGTCCCTAGTCAACAAGCAGGTGCGAAAAGCCAAGATTTGGAGATGACTAGCAAAGATCCAGTAGTTAGATTATCGACAAGCCAACAAAAACCTTCCTCTTCCACTGTATTCCAACAGAAGACCAACGAGAATGACAAAATAGTAGAAGTTCAGCCCCCCAGTTCGCTGAATACCAACCTTCAAAACTCTTCTGCCGAAGGAGAAATTGAAATAGGAAAACCGCAAAACAGCTGGCTTGCCCTTGAACCTATTCACGAGAAAAAAAGCTTTATTGAAATCGAGGATGAACCCGTGGACTTTAAACCCCTAACCTTATCCCCATTGCGGGCTCGCAGGTGGGCAGTAGGTGCTTGGATGGAGGGGACGAACTTCCATGATAATCCGTTGAAAGCCCTATGGAGAAAAGCACGTAGAGCGGAAGATTCCAGTGGAGATACACCTTCCTTTTATGCGAATAATCCTTCCAGCACCAAAACGGTGGGATTCTTTATCGATTTTGACCTTAATCGACGATGGTCAATACGTACAGGATTGGGGTTTAAGGATCAACGCCGACCGCTTGGCGGTGACTTCGTTTTTGAATACACCTTGGAGGATAGTCAAATGAATGCACTAGGCCACTCCGTTAGCCCCTACAATTACTACGATGAAAGCCACAATATTAGCATCCGCACAATAATTGCCAACGAATTATCCAATGAGCCCAATGGCCTCGAACCAGGAGAGCTCTTTGAGATGGATTTTGAAGCCTATCAACAAACCTCATACGTCAGCTTTCCATTATGGATAAGCTATCGCATGGGGCAGGGCCGCTTAAAGTATCATATGCGGACGGGCTTGGTATGGAATGATCTTATCGGCAATAGTTCTAAGATTCGGTATCTTTCTTTCTCTTTTTCTCAGCTCTATTACCAAGGGCATGCGATCAATGATGGAGCTATCCAGGTTGGATATCTTGATGTAGGTTTAGGATATGGCTTAGAGTATGCTTTGAGTCCCAAGCTTGGGTTCTACTTC
>ENA-UENT01000842-UENT01000842.1-marine-metagenome-genome-assembly--contig:-NODE-842-length-11392-cov-8.220178_pt1 | contig 11392 bp, 11 predicted proteins | sample MGYA00237879_ERZ529330 | MGnify/ENA primary metagenome ERZ529330 (study PRJEB26372, sample SAMN05368345) | marine metagenome | biome: cultured habitat; feature: ocean water; material: water; isolation... | reverse complement strand
TGCAGGCAACGGCGTTAATCCGTACGAACAACACGTGTACCGCCTGAATCTGTCCGGTGGCGATCCCGAGCAGGTGACGCGTCTTCCCGGCCGCAACGATGGCTACCCCTCACCGGATGGGCGGCACCTGGTGGTCATGCACAGCAACGACACCTCACCGCCCGAGCTTTACGTGGTAAGCAGCGAAGGTGGTGAGGCTACGCGAATAACCTACTCGCCCTTGCCCGCCTTCACGGAGCGGACCTGGGTGGCTGCGGAATACGTCAGCTTCCCCAGTCTAGTAGATGACTACACCCTCCACACCCGGATTCTGAAACCTGCCAACATGCTGCCCGGTAAGCAATATCCGGTGCTGTTTGGGCCCGTGTATTCGAATACTGCGAGGAACCGCTGGGCCGGTAACTACAGCCTCGTACAGCAGCTCTTGGCCAAAAAGGGATATGTTATCGTGCAAGTGGATTCACGTGGCAGCAACGGTTATGGCCGGGCGTTCCGTGAAGAATTCCTGCTAGGCTTTGCCGGCCAGGACATTGAGGATTATGCGAGTGCCGTTGCCTACATGGAGTCACAGGATTATGTCGACCCAGACCGCATCGGCATCTGGGGCAGCAGCTACGGTGGCACCCTCTCCGTTTATTCGCTATTGATGAAGCCGGGCTTATTCCAGGTAGGTGTTGCAGCAGCAGCGGCGGTTGACCCGGCGTTCTTTGGCACGGACGACGTCGCGATTGTTCGTACCCCACAGACCCACCCGGAGATTTTCGAAAGAAAAGCGGTCAACTATGCAGCAAATCTGGAGGATAAGCTCCTGTTCATCCACGGCATGCAGGACCATGTGGTCCCCTTCAAGACCACAGCCGCGTTAGCGGAAGAGCTGATTAAACAAGGCAAGGACTTCGACTTTGCGTTTGCACCGGGTGCGACGCATGGATGGAGCCGTGAACGGAACTACGACCGCTACCTGTTTGGCAAAATCATCGAATACTTTGACCGGCACCTGGCTGTGCCATCTGAGTAGAGGTTGGTGTAGCCTTCCCCGGGAATCGGGCAACTTAACGGTGACAGACCAAGCATTTTAAGTTGCTGTGAAAACAATAAAAATGAAGATAGAGCTGAATGATTTAGACCCGATTGAGCGGTTTAGTTATAAGGTTGTTGCACAGGGAGGGAGAGATGCAAGTGGAAATCGTGTGATAAAAGACGAAGATTTGCCGATTTACCTGGGGTCGGTTAGGAATTCAACGATTGAAGGCATTGAATACTTAATAATAGCATCTGACTTACAAGGGAATGTTTTTGAGGAAAACAAGCCAAGATTACTAGGCGAAGTTTTACCGGATTTTTTACAACTGTTATTTGAGATTGAGTTTGAAGGCGTAGACAGAGAACGAGTTGGCGTTTTATTATGTGGAGATTTGTATGCCAGGCCTGATAAAAGAGGGGGGCTTGGAGATGTAAAAAATGTATGGAGAGCGTTCAATGACAAATTTGGATTTGTTGCCGGAGTCGCTGGAAATCATGATGATTTCGGAGAACCCGAAGCGTTTAAGTCTTTTGTCCGGGAAGAAGGGATTTACTATTTGCATAACCATGTTAGAAAAGTAAAAACGCTGAAAATTGGGGGCCTAAGTGGAATCATAGGACGCCCTGATAAGCCTTTTAGAAATGACGAAAGTGAGCACTTAAAGGAATTGAAAAAGCTGCTTTTGGCACAACCTGACTTTATCTTACTCCATGAAGGGCCAAATAACGTTAATCCGGAATTACCCGGAAACCATAAAATCAGAGCCGTGATGGAGCGTTCAAAAAGGAATGTTGTTTGTTGTGGCCATAACTATTGGGATCGCCCCTTAATTGAAATGGACAATGGCACACAAATATTAAATGTGGACTCCAGGTGTATTATCCTGAAAATCGAAAAATGAATACAGCAGGAAAAGGCATATTGGGTGCTGTACTTAGTCTGGGTTTTGGTAACTTGGTCAGTGGTGCAGCGGGGCGAATAAAAACCGTTACTTAGAGCCTGCCTCCTCACCTAGCCGGTCTATTTATCCGGTAACTAAAATCAAAAAAATCGACATGAATATAAATACGGTCAAGTTAATCCTGATGATTCTTGTTTCCAGCAGCTTGATTTCTTGCAATGGGCAAGTGAAACCTGAGCCTGAAAATGCTAAAATCATACCTTTTGAAATCGGCAAAAAGGTCACGGAGCTTGATAACCAAATTTGGAAAGTTTATCAGGACACAAAAGGGGACTTTTGGTTCGGCAGCAACGGAAAAGGTATTTATCACTATGATGGGAAAAAGCTAAAGCAATTTACGACGAGCGATGGATTGGTTCATAATCAGGTTCGGGGAATTCAGGAAGATACAAAGGGCAATATTTATATAGAAACGCCTATCGGTGTGAGCAAGTTTGACGGAACAAAATTGACGACCCTAAAGGTTATAAAATCACCAGACAGCAAATGGAAAAATGAACCAACTGATTTGTGGTTCAATGGGATTGGTGATTATTTATATCGTTTTGACGGAGAGTGGCTTCATGATTTATCGCTTCCCCGGCAAGATTCTTTACTCTATAGCATGGATCCTAATATGCCTCTTGAAGAAATGCAGTACAACCCTTATACTGTTTATGGCATTGACAAGGATAGAGATGGAAATGTCTGGTTCGGCACAATCAATGCAGGGGCGTTTCGCTTTGATGGAAAATCATTTTTGTGGATTGGCGAAAAGGAACTCTCAACGCTTCCGGATGGAAGGGTACCCGGTGTGCGCTCAATGATTCAAGATAAAGACGGATATTTCTGGCTAAGCAATTTTTATAGTAAATACAAAATCAACCCTGACCTAAGCAAAGGATATGAAAAGGTGAAGGCTGTAGCTTTGCCCAAAGAAATAGTGAAAGATAAAATCCTGTATTTCAACTCTGGAATTACAGATAAAGAAGGGAATTTATGGATGACAACTTATGGCGGTGGAGTTTGGAAATATGATGGAGAATCGCTTTCCAACCTGGAAATACACAACGGAATTGAAGCTATCCTTCTTGTTTCCATTTACCAAGACAGCAACGGGACGCTTTGGCTAGGAACGAATAATAACGGGGTGTATAAACAAAATGGAGAAGCTTTCGAAAAGTTTGTACCGAAGGTATAAAAGCAGCCAACAGCCGGGTAGATGGCCCGACAGTCGCCAGATTAGCGGGGAGCGCCTTTCATACCAACTCACGGCTTGCTGATGCTTCATGAGCCAGAGTCCGGCGCCTCACGGAGCTCCCCCATTGGCTGGAATTTTTAAAAAGCACATTCAACCTAAAAGGGAATGAACCATTGCACGATAATTATTTTGAACCCCCTCGGTTACTTTTACCTTGTCTTGATTGAAACCTGCTTCTGAAATGGAGTACATAGCTGCATTGTGCTTCCTTAAATTCTTATCGCTCCATAAAATGATCTCTGTAATCACAGGAGCTAACTCTATTCCTTTCTCGGTTAATAAATAAATGTTTTCCTTTTTGTTGTCGGGTAGCTTCTGTTTCGATATCAGCTCGTTCCCCTCTAACCACTTTAATCTTGAAGACAAAATGCCCGGTGCAATTCCTTCTGGAGAACTGGAGAATTCTTTGAACGTTTTCTTCCCCTGAACTAACATATCCCGAACGATCAAAAGCGACCACTTGTCACCTAGAATATCTAAAGTGCAGGCAATTGGACAACCGGAGCGGAAAGTATTTTTCATTTTTTACTACTGTTTTGATAGTAATGAAAACTTTTGATTACTTTTGCTACTGAATTAATAGCAAAACTAACAAAAGGAATGGAAAAAAGATCATTTTTAGCCATTAAGAGCCAGCCAAGACATATACGCATTGGCATCTGGGCAAGTATCGTATCAGCTGTCATGCTGATTGGAATTGGTGTTTTTTGGATAGCGCACCCTGCTGCTGCCGAAGGTTCATTTTCCATAGTTCCAGATTCAGATGCTGCCCTGCGATTTGCAAAAATTCTCGCCATTTTCAAAGCCGTTGGAGATGTTCTTCCACCCATTTTCGTTTTGCTGGCTATCTATTTTCAACAATTCAGATTGGCAGGTTACTTCCATTTAATCACGTTTTTCTTAGTGATTGTTGTGGATATGTTGGTGTGGGGCAGTTTCGTTCCTAACGTTGGCGCAACAGATATAATACAACATATCCCCTTTGCTATTCCAATAATTATTGCTGCTTATTGCTTTCTCAAACCAACCTCTAAAATACCCTGATAATGCTACTATTCATTCGTGTTTTCCTGGTGCTGTATGGACTTATTGCTGCCGCCACAGGATTTATGGGCGCCACTGCAAAATACAATTCTGCCGTAACGGACCCAATGACAGACAATAACCATCGCTATGTGGCTGCTATTTGGATGGCTACCTCTTTGGCGTTTTTCTATGTGGCTTGGAATCCGTCAGAAACGGCCTTATTCCGCTTCTTAATGGTGGCTGTTTTCATTGGTGGTCTTGTCAGAGCTGCGGCATTGGTCAACTACCCTGCTACCCCCTTTTTCATTTTTCTTATTCTAATTGAATTAATTCCAACTACCCTGATGCTTTGGTTTCAGGCCAAACTACTCAATTCAGGTTCACTTTAAACTAAAATTTGAATGAAACAGTCGAATCAAAAAGTACTGATCACAGGTGGAGGATCAGGCATTGGGCTTGCCTTAGCCAGGAAGTTCCTGGAGAATGACCATACCGTCATCATAACGGGCCGAAATCTCGATAAACTTAAAAAAGTAAAACAGGAAAATCCTGAAATCCATATCTACCAAAGTGATGTAACAGATGAGGCAGCAGTGAGAACGCTGGCAGGTGATGTTCAACAAAAGTTTGGCGGCATTGATATCCTTGTCAATAATGCCGGCATCATGAACTTAGTCGATGCCGGAAACGAAAGCAATGACCTGCAAAAACAAATGCAGGAAATTGAAATCAACTACAATTCGCCCATTAGAATGTTGCATTATTTCCTTCCTCTGCTTAAAAAAAGTAAGAACGCAGTGTTGGTCAATGTCTCTTCAGGATTGGCCTATGTGCCATTTGCTCAAGCACCGGTTTATTCAGGCACAAAATCGGCTTTGCATTTTTGGACATTAGGTATTCGCCCACAACTGAAACCTCACGGTATTAAAGTTATTGAACTTTTACCACCAGTCGTAGACACTCCCTTAGCGCACGGAGCAGACATTGCCGAAGATGATAACTTGAAACCAATGCCCCCCGAGAAATTAGCAGCGATTTTTTGGAAAGATTTTATAAATGGAAAAGAAGAGATTACACCGGGAATTTCCAAACAATTGAAATTGATGAGTAGGCTTGCTCCCAAATTCATATTCAAACAACTCAATAAACAAGCTGTACCAAACACAATTTAAAATGATGGACAATTTTACGATTATCAACTTGCAAGCCATAACAGGCACAATTGCAATAATTCTTGCTTTCCAGTGGTGGATAAAACCACGCCTTGCCAACCTATCCATTCAGGATGCACTTTTACCCTTCGTTTTCCTTAATACGTTTCGGTATTTAGGCTTGTCCTTTATGGCAAAAGAGCAGTTTTATGACGGCTTTCCTGCCGAATTTCTAAACACAGTCGGCATATTAGACTTCACCACGGCTGTTTTAGCAATCATAACCGCTATTGGCCTAAAAAATAAGTGGCGTTTTGCCATTCCGCTGGTTTGGATATTCAACCTCGTAGGATTTGGAGATTTAATTACCGCTTTTCCGCAATTCTTTGGCCTGGAACTTTACAATCAAAACCTTGGCTTCATTTGGCTGATGTTTGTGACCTATGGTTTAGCGACATTCCTAAGCCACATCTACATCTTCATCAGGCTTTTCAAAAACTTACGAAAGAAGTAACTATGAACAAGAAAATAATAACAGCAGTACTTGTAGTCTTCAGCTTTTCCCTGTTTAGAAATGGATATGCTCAAGACGTATATTCAGGGGAAAACACAAAACCTGAAAAAGACATTTCGGCAGATTTTCCTTTCGTGTCTAAATTCATAGACATAGGGGCCGAAAAAATCCACTATGTAGAATCGGGCGAAGGCGATCCGGTATTATTGCTTCACGGTTTACCTGCCAATGCCTACCTGTGGCGAAATATCATACCCAATATTGATAGCAATAAAAAGGTCATTGCATTGGATTTCCTGGGTTTTGGCAAATCCAGTTTTCCAGCAGACCGTGATGTTTCAATTGAAGTGCAGTACAAAATGCTGACTGATTTTATTGAAGCGAAACAACTCAAAAATGTCACGCTTTTCATTCAGGACATTGGCTCATTAGTAGGGATGTTGTATGCCACAAGAGCACCACAAAACGTAAAGGGCATAGCACTTTTTGAGGCCCCGTTTATGCCTGCCGAAGTGATGTACGACCAACTGCCTTTCAGTTTTAAAGCCTTTATGCGCATTACCAGAACCACGAAGGGAAATGAAAAATGGATGGTGAAGCGAAATTTTGCAGGCAAAAAACTGGCTGTGAATTTCTTCACGGGAAGAAAACTCCCCAGGGAAGCCTATAAATACTACACTCAACCTTGGGATGAAAAAGAAAGACGCTACGCTATAACCAATGGGCCAGACCCGGCGGTATTGTCTTTTACCAAAGGTAAGGGAGAAAGTGATTTTGCAGCTATGCTGGACACGATTTCAAACGGAATGAAAGCAACAGAGATTCCGATTTTATATTTCTACGCAAAAAAGGGGTTGGTCAACCAAAGAGAAGCAGTAGAATACGCTAAAGGAAACTTCAAAAATGCAACCTATTTGTACTTGGGCAAAGGGAAACACTTTTTAACTGAAAGCCACCCAAAACAAATGAGCCAAAAGTTTAATAAATGGTTTGAAACGCTATAAAGACGAAGAAACCTCAGCCCATCGAGTAGGCAGCCGTGAGCTTTGAAGCCCACGGTGCGCCTCGGGCACTCTCCAGCCAGCCTGATTTTCATATGCGCATTGGTTTTTGACTGCCTGGCCTATTTTTGTTTGAAGGGAGTTTTAGGTTAGGATAATTTTGGGGGAGGGGGTATCTTGAGGAGTTGGGTTTGACCGTGCATTATTAAATTATACGCAATACGAACTGATTTGCGACATCGGTCCGTGACGAAGCATAGCTTGTCAGGACAGGGCCGTGACGAAGCATAGCTTGTCAGGACAGGCGCAAGCCACTTCTCAGCGTAAATGCTGACCCTCCTGCCTTTAAGCCTAAAGGCGGCGAGACACGGGCAAGCATTGAGTAGGTTTGCTATAGCAAACCACTTAATCGTCAGTATAGTTATGGTCTTTTATCATTTGAAGTGATCCATTCATGAGCAACAGTCCATTATCTATTTCACATTTTAATGACAACCGGCAGGCCCTCCCTGACCTCCATCCTGATTTCCACCTGCGAGACCTTCAAAATACCAACTGGGAAGATGAAGAGTATGGTTTCGACCCGGATGCATTTGAGTTTTCCATTGATCCCATGTGGCAGGAAATCACCAATCCGAAGTTTAAGCATGGAAGTGTCGTTAGCATCAACATTGACCTTGATCCGCAAAGTTTTGAAGTGCCCAACCTTACTGCCAAGGGTTGGTGTGGAAGAGTAGAAACCGGAATCACAAATGGTAATTCAAACTTTTTCGTCATTAGCCTGGACAGCAAAACCATAGATAAACTACCGGAAAAGTATCTCAAAGAAATAGTGGAGCTAGCAGATGGAGACAACCCGTTCCATTTTGAAATACCGGAAGAAGCTCTAATAGCAGCATCTCCCAGAGATACGGAAACAGAAGCCCTGAACCGGCAGAGGTTAGCCTACCATTCTTATTTCTGGGGAAATATCAGAAAAGATGCGCAGGCCAAACGGATGTTCCGGATTCTCACCAGGGATTACAACGATGACGATCTGGGCAATTGGCTTTACCATTTCCAGCATGAGGTGAAGTATCCGATCCCGGCAAAAGTTGAGGGGCTGCTCATGGATGAGATTGCCCCAGGCACCAACGTACAGATCGTTGGTATCGAAGGGATTGACCCTAAGGGAAAATCAGGGCTGATTGGTTCCGTTCAGAAAGGGCGTGCCATACGCTCCTACCCTCTCAGTGAATTGTTGCCACTCAATGAAGATGACCCTATACAGACTCCACTAAGCGACTACCGCTACTGGGCTGACTTTTCGCTGGTATAAAATCAGGCTTCTTGTAGCTCCACAACGAGTTTTCCCACCGTCTGACCGGACTGAAAACGCAGGATAGCGCCATGCAAATCCTCAAAAGCAAACCGCTCCCCTACGATTGGGCGCCCCAAATCCAGGCTTTTCAGTTCATCGAGCAGCTGATGCATCAATGCTGCTCTCTCGTACAGCCATATGAGGTTGAAGCCCATAATACTTTTGTTGTGCTCAGGCATTTTCTGAGGATCAAGCTTAGGCCGGGTAAGAAAGTGGTACAACAGGCGCAAATAATTCGGCCGGTTGCCCACAGATGCGTAGCGCGCTGACCCGTAAACAATCATTCTACCCTGTGGTGCCAGCACATCATAGCCTATACTGAAGATTTTCCCGCCTATGCATTCCATAATCAGATGCAGCTCCTTATCACCAAGTGCGCCCTCAAGATCCTGCCGGAAAGACTGCCGGCGCACGATTCCATGATCATATCCCTCCCGCTCCAGTACTTGCAGTTTATGGGGGCTGCCAACTGTACCTATTGTGTAGGCTTCATATTGTTTAGCAATGCGGTTAGCCCAAAGCCCTACACCTCCTGCTGCACTGTGTATCAATACGTTTTGCCCTTTTTGAATAGCCCCGAGTTGCTTCAGTCCGTAGTAAGCCGTCAAAACTTGCACCAGGTAAGCACTTCCCTCTGCAAAAGTCCAGGAGTCAGGCATCGGAATCACATAGCGGGCATCGATATTAAGATGAGAAGCATAGGCACCAAAGCGGGTTACCCCCATTATTCGGTCACCTGAGCGTATATTTTTTACTCCTGGCCCTGTAGCGATTATCGTTCCGGCATATTCCAGGCCTGGCACGAAGGCCCCTGTTGGCGTTGCACCATACAGCCCCCAAATAGCGAAGATATCTGCAAAGTTCAGCCCGATTGCACGGATGGCTACCTGCACTTCACCCGCGGCAGGAGGTGGCAGGGTTTCCTCCTCTAATTTAAGGTTGTTCAGGCTACCGGTACTCCATCGCCCCTTTTTAGCCTGAATGCGATACGCTTTGCGCGGAATGGGCCCTGCCATACTATTGAAGTTGGTTTAATTGTTGTAAAATAGCTATTGCCTGTGGATGTTCCGGGTCAAGGCGGAGGACACGGTTCAGAATTTCCTTTACGGTTTTGTAGTCTTTATTTAGTAACCGTACCGCTGCTTTATTGAGCAAAGCCTGAATGTAGTCCGGGTCTAGCGCAATAGCTCTGTCGTAATATTCTTCTGCTTCTTTGGTATGCCCCTGCAGCACTCTCGCAAAGCCAAAGTTAGAAAGTGCTCTTGGGCGTTTGGGGTTCTCTCTGATCACCCATCCTAAGACTTCCTCCGCTTCCGGTAATTGCCGTAGCTGCACCAGCGCCGCTCCCAGTTTCTCTTTAAAATCAAGATGGAAAGGCAGTAATTTATCCGCCCGGCGGTAAAAGTTCGCAGCCTTTTGAAATTCCCCGGACTGATAGAAAGCCTCGCCAATCCGGTAAGCGGTCCAGGCATCCTTCACATCAGCAGGCATTTTGCCAGTACTTCGCCTCAAAACATTTGAATAATCTTCTCTGGCAAAAAAGTAATGTACCTCCACCGGAAATTGTTCTGTCTCCAAGGCCTCTGAGCGTTGCAGGTACGCCCACGCAGAATCCAGCACCATTGAAGACTGTACGTACTTGTCGTACATTGCAAGATAACCCTTTGCCATTTCCAGGGCAGTTCCGGTCTCTTTGGTCAGAATCTCCAGCCCAAGGAATGTTCCTTCCTGAGTAGCTGATTGTTCCTTTTTTGAGCTTTTAGCAGTCTCTTTGCTGATGTAATGATCCGTAATGTTGACATGAGGTATGTCAATACTGCCGGAGCGGGGCATATGGCAGCCTGAGCAATCATTGCCCTGCGACAACCGTTCAGCTAAAGGGAAGGCACAAGTCGATTCCTCCGGCCCATCATGACAACTTTTACAAGCATTATTGTATTGCCCCTTACCTGTAACTTCGATGCTCTTGTGCGGATTATGGCAAGTAATACAGGTCATTTCTGAATTCAAATAACAAGCGCTCAGGCGCAGGCGGTCTGCCTGAGAAGCCATGATGAATTTCTCATGAGAATCAGTATACCGCGGCAGGAATACATTAAAAACCTCCTCAAGCCGCATTCCCGGCTTAAAATCGTAGAATGACTTGCCATCCTGCAAAACAGCTATCCCCTGCAAATGACAGCGTTGGCAAAGGTCCATTTGAAGGTCACGCGAAAGATCCCGGGGGTTGACAATGGAGTAGTCTGTAAACTTTGAGGTATCTATGATTTCCCCTGCCAGTTTTTCTTTTACATGAATTTCACCCGGGCCATGACAGCGTTCGCACTCTATGCCCGTTGGCATATTTACATATTTGTTCATAGAACCGGGCACCTGTTCCGGCAGATGATTATGACAGGTAATACATTCTGCTGATAATAGCCGGCTAAACCGTATGTTGTCGCCTCTAAACCCTGGTGCCATATCCCACCTCTCATCCTGGGTATAGTAAGTGACAGGCGCCTGGTACAGGTAACCGTTGAAATCGACCATATGAGAATTCGTATGCTGCCCGGAGCCTACGATGTAATCGATTTGTTCCAGCCGCTGATGAACGGTATCTAAACCTTCCAGCCGGTACTCAAGCACATACATCTGACTATCCCTAAAAAAAGGTTGATAGTATAGATCAGAAGCTTCATCATAGACTACAGCATGCGGCCCAAACTTAGCATCCGTTTTTTCCAGGGTTGCCCGGTCAAAAGAACGCCCCATACCAGTATGGATAAAGGTCGAATGCACATTGGAATGGCAGGATTTACAGGTTTGCATCCCTACGTATGCGACGCCCGGTGCCAGGTTTTTATAGGTATCAGATTGGGCGGCCCTATCTGGCAAATCACGTGTACAAAAGACCATAGCCAACGCCAGCGCGCCAAAAAAGAGATATATCAAGCGTTTTATCATGCCGGTCTAAATAATTTACAGGATTGTAAAGGTAGGTAAACTAAAAAATATCCTGCGATCTTCACTACCAGCCAAGTTGTCAGCTTTAAGCCTAAACATAGAAAAGCCATTCTTAGAGATACTGACATAGTATCTTCTAAAACCAGAAAGGCCGGGCGCCCTTTCGGAT
>ENA-UENT01000840-UENT01000840.1-marine-metagenome-genome-assembly--contig:-NODE-840-length-11406-cov-10.129693_pt1 | contig 11406 bp, 7 predicted proteins | sample MGYA00237879_ERZ529330 | MGnify/ENA primary metagenome ERZ529330 (study PRJEB26372, sample SAMN05368345) | marine metagenome | biome: cultured habitat; feature: ocean water; material: water; isolation... | reverse complement strand
GAGCGCCTACCTGGACAATACCGATACACAGGATTTATCTATTGTCGGGAATACCCTAAGCCTCACAGACGGCGGATCCGTCACTGTGGATGGGGATGTAGATAATGAAGCGCAAACGCTTGGGCTTGCGGTGCTTACCGGCACAGCTACCATAGACCTGACCGATGTCGGGGCAGTCGATGGCGGGGCGGTGACGATCTCGCAGGGCGATGGCATCACCGTCACTTCCGGAGGTGGAAATGATGCACAGATTACCAATACCGAATTTGCAGCCGTTGCCGCAGATGACCATGCCGATGCCGGTGTACAGGGCGTTGCCATTGGCGAATACTTCTACACGACTTCCACAAACACCATGGGTTTGCCGGCCGGCACAAAAGTCCGCCGGGCATTTTAGAGAGCTTGTTGGGATTTTGCTTTTGTAGTGAACGAAGCCAAAATTTATTCTGATCAAGTCTTTGATCCCGACATTCATCGTCGGGGGCGTGATGAGGGAACATCCATACGGAAGTGACCGAAGAACAATGAAGAGCAGGACAAAATTTGGCAAGAGCAGTCCGAAGTGTAAAATCCAAACAAGCTCTCTTAATCAGGATTTGAAAAAGAAGCTATGAAAACGATCTACATCACAGCCCTGGCGCTGCTTGCCCTTTCCAGCTCTATGCTCCATGCACAGTCCTTAATTGGCGGCAGCGGCACATGCAAAACCAATGGCGACCCTGACCTTATCCTCGACCTTCAGGATATTAATCAGCGGTACACCTGTTCCCAAGCCTGGGATACCATCAATAACGTCCTGTATGTCTATGATGCAGGCGCAGCATTAGGCCAGCGCTGGAGCCCATTGCCCGGAGACAATCTGGGCAATCACTCGGCTATCCAAGTGCTGGACATGAACCGGTTTCAAATTCAGGAATGCGATGCAGTGACCGGGGGTGTGGATGTGGGCAACAATGATAATGTCGCCAAAATCAGCTTCAATAATGATATAGGCTCAACAGTACCAGCCAATGCCATGACGGTAGAAAGCAACGCCGGGCTTATGATCACCAGCGACCGGAATAACAACGCTGTCAATAAAGATACCGAGCCTATTATTTTCAGCCAGGGAAGTATCAACAGCGATGACCCTGGATTTTATGAGCTGCTTCGATTGAGCGAAGACACATTTAAGATCGGAGGAAGCTATAACTTAGCTATGACTGCCCCGCCAGGCGATGGGAGCAGCTATGTGCAAAGCTGGACCGATGGCGTGAACGCCTGGACGAATACCAGCAGCTTTGGCGGCGGCAGTGGCGGTATTTTTGAGGTTGAAAACACAAACACTTTAGCCTCTGACAACACCACTAACAACTATCATGTCGGGAGCATGGGCATCGGAGACTTCAGTGCAACTACGATTGGCGCAACGCTCCATGTCTTCAATGACAATATGACGATGCGGCTAAGCGACAACTGCGAAACCGACCAGTGCGCTACCCCTTTGCTCGAATTTTACCGGGGGAGGAATACCAGCTTGCTAGGCCGTATGGGTTTCCTGAGCAGCCTGGACAATGACTTTTCATTTATCAATAACCTTCCTGCCGGGAGCCTTAATTTTGGCACAGATGCTACGGTCAAGCTAGAGCTGCTGGCAAGCGGGCAGGCACGGCTTAACCAATACACCAGCACGGGCAGCTTCCCCGGTACAGCAGCAGGGTATCTTGCCTTTGATTCGGATGGTTATCTGGTCACAACTGCCGGGACCGGCGGCGGTGGCACTTTCCTTTCGCTTACAGATGGGCCGAGTTCCTATTCAGGCCAAGCCGGGCAGTATGTCCGGGTAAATGGAACAGCGACCGGCTTAGAGTTTGCTTCCGTTTCAGGCGGCTTCTCCGGTTATCCGGCAGTGACCGTTGATAATACTAACCTTACGCTGCCTTATGATCTGAACAGTCAAATAGGCGGGCTATTTAAGGTAGAACTCAATACTCGTGACCGGTATGAAATCAATGTTACTAACCCACCAGTAAATGTTGGGGCAGAGTTTGCCTTTTTGTTTACGAACGTACAATTAGGTGATCTGGTTACTTTCCCGGATAATTTTTACTACACCAATGGGAGCCAGATTGGGAGTGTGGAAGTATCCGCTCAGGGCGTGTTAGCAGAATTTTGGTATGACGGCACTAATTTTTGGACCGGCACAGACATTGGCGCAGCAGCGCCCGGTACGCCAACTTGTTCAGATGGTGCACAGAATGGGGATGAAACAGGCGTAGACTGCGGGGGAAGCTGCCCTAATAGTTGTACGGCCCCAACTTGCTCAGATGGTGTCCAAAACGGTGATGAAACAGGCGTAGACTGTGGCGGGAGCTGCCCACCATGCGGTGGCGGAGGGTTTGAAGTGGAATATCAAGATATTCTTGACTGGGCTACTCTTAATTCCAGGACTTTGCCTAGCGCGTCTGTTCAAACATCCCAAAACCAGTTCCTTCTCGACCTGAAAACTGCCGGAGTTTGGGATAGCCTTGATGTGCTTTATGTCTTTGCAGGAGATGGCGATGTTGGTTTTAGGCTGATTAACTGGAAGAACCCCGGCACAAATGATCTAACATCGAACGGCTTAAATACTACCAATGATGCAGGTATTTCAGGGGGCCTAAATCAATATGGCAATACGAATTATAACTTGTCAACGGATGCGGTCAACTACCGTACTGATTACGGCCAAATTATGTTCCATTTATGGAACAGCGGCAGTTCTTGGTTATCAGCAACATCTATGTGCGGGGCAAGAGAAACCTCTGCGGTAACTAACAGCCAGCTGATGATACACAGTACAGCCACAGATGATATTCTCGTCAGGATGCAAAGTTATGGCAATACAATAGGGTCATATACTTATCCAGATGCAACAGCAGCTCCTGGCTATACTGGAACCTTTTACTTTAGCCGGGATAACGGGACCAGTATTTCTGCTTACCGAAATAACTCACCGTTCATTTCAAGTACAGGACACCAGTTTTTCCCAACTTCTATCAATCGAGATGTGTATTTATTTGCTACCAACACAGGAGGCGCAGCAACAAGTACAGGGGGAGGCGAAACGATGTCTTTCTGGACAATTGGCGGTTTTGGTTCATTGAGAAATCAAATCCATACGGCTTGGAATACTTACATGACAGCTTTAGGAGGGCTATAATAATTTTGACAATGAAAAAAATATTGACAATCCTTTTAATGCTGTCAAGCATCAACCTTATGGCTCAGAATAAGCCTAATATCATCTACATCATGGCAGATGACATGGGCAATTCAGATATGAGCCGGAATGGTACAAAGTACGATACGCCTACACTGGACAGCCTTGCAAATGAAGGCGCATACTTTGACCGGTTTTACAGCTACCCTGGGTGTACGCCTACAAGAGCTGCGCTAATGACCGGGCGTTACCCCCTACGGATGGGTTTATGGCAGGTAGTCATTGGCAGATATGACAACTACTGTCTTCCAGCTAGTGAAAACAGGTATATGCTGCCCAGGTTGATGAAGGAAGCAGGCTACCAAACGGCATTAATCGGAAAATGGCACTTGGGGCATATGTACCCCGAATGCTTGCCGCACACCAAAGGGTTTGACTACTATTTTGGCACATCCTATGGCTTGATCAATTATTACGATTGGGATTTTGAAGGTGCTGATGATGTCCGTGAAAATGGTATTTACCAAGCTCCTGATGGTACTTACTTTACGGACAAGATTGCGGAAAAATGCGAAGATTACCTTGATAACTGGTCAAATTGCAGCAGTTCTCCTTTCTTCATGTTTGTGCCGATGCTGGCACCGCACGTTGCACCTAATGGTGTTGGTTGTGACCGTTTGGACATCCCTGCTGATAGTTTGGTGAACGCACCTGCCAACCTTACCGTTTGCCAAAAAAGGTATTGGGTGATGATGCGCCAAATGGATTATGCAATAAGCCGGATTGTAAATAAAGTCCGGGATTTAGGCATAGAGAATAACACCATAATCATATTCACAAGCGATAATGGGGGCGATGTAGACTATGCGGGTGACAACGCGCCTTACAAGGGCGAGAAAGGCGATTTGACAGAAGGCGGGATCAATGTACCGGCGATCTGGTATCACAAAGGCACTGTAAGCCCCAGGGTGATTTCAACACCGGTCCAGGTAGAGGATTTTCACCCAACGCTGTTGAAGATCGCCGGGCGTGACATTTCTGATATTGAAGCAAACCTCGATGGGGAAGATATTTATCCGCTTGTGCAAGGCGGCTCAATCCCCCAACGAATGTTCCTGAAACAGTATCAGCCAACTAATAACGCAACGACAAAAACGTATGCAGTTATAGATGGAGATTACAAGTTGTGCAACCTGTGCTATTCTGGCACGGCACTGTATAATATTGCCACTAACCCTGCTGAAAGCATTGATTATTCAGGTAGTGACCCAAGCCGGGTGGCTGCAATGCAAAACTTTGCCAATAGCTTCAACGGGGTGACAATAAGCCGGAGCAATAACAACGCAACATCACCCCCATCAGGCTGGAACCCCATAAATATCTGGGCGGACCCGAGGACATTTTACGACCCGGATTACTATTACTACCGCAACCCTAAAGACTAGATCTTAGGGCGCATTTAGACGGAAAATCAGGAAAAGACTTAACCAAACCACTGAAGTTATGCAACGCAAACTTACACTCGTGGTTGGTCTTGCCCTGATTGTTATGGGCGTTACCGACTGCACTATGAAGCAGAACCAGGAACCGCAAACCATGCCGGTTTCCTATTCCACCAACATCGGCGTAGCTGAAGGCCGCGAGCTCTATGTAGCTGACGTGCTGTGGAGCTACGAAACCAGCCACCCCGTCTCATTCGGGAATTTCGAGGAAAAGACCATCACCGTCACGCACTACCTGGAGGATGCTTTCGTCTACCTCGTACTCGACCGCGTACCAAAAACGGAAGATTTCACACTTATGCTGGAGCCCCCGGTTCCCGGCGCTAAGGTCGAGGATATTCTAACCCGTCGGCGATGGCCCGTGCCAGACCCGGAGCTGCCGAATGATACCATCACCGAATAACTTATCAATCTGAAGCTATGAAACACATTCAACGCTTGCTGGAAAAGCAAGCCCAGGAGCACTACAAACGGCAACTGGAAGAAGGCTTCGACGTGGTACTACCACCTGAGCCCACCATGCCGGTAACTGCCGCCTACGCAAGCAGCACAACGAACTACCCGATTGAGAAAGCGCAGATCGGCGTATTTGTACAAAACGTTTTGCAAAAGTATGGCATCCGCCGCAAGGTTCACATCATCGTCCTGGACACCGGCGCAAAATCCCGGAACAAGTACATCGCGAAGAACTTCCGCGACCTCGGGCGCGACCACACCACTGACAACAACCCGTGGGACGAGCATGGGCATTTCTCCTTTTGCGCCAGCCAGGTACTTGGGTTCAATGAAAACCCCATTGGCCCACTGCGGTACCCAGGCGTACCAGACGACTGGTGGAGCTGGTCAGGCGAGAAACTACTCAACCGTGGCGGTTCCGGAATGTACTCTTGGATTGCCAATGGCTTGGAATACGCTTGGGAAATCGCCAACAACCTGCAAAACCAAGGACATGCCGTCATCATCAGCAACAGCTACGGCGGAGGCGGTTTCAACCAGGAGATTGCCAACATCTTTAAGGACTTCCGGGCGCAAGGGCATTTTGCATTTGCTGCAGCTGGCAACTCGGGCAACAACGGCGTGAACTTCCCCGGCAACATCAGCCCCGACGACCTGGGCGAAATCCTGTTCGCTATCGGCGCGGTAGACCGCAACGACCGGGTTGCTCCCTTCAGCAGCCGTGGCGCTGGCGTAGACTACATGAGCTACGGCGTGTCCAACCTCGGCTGCGGGCCAGGAGAGGAAGAAATGCGCACCGGCAGCGGCACCAGCTACTCCACACCGTTTGCGGTAGGCTGTGCGGCGCTTCTGCTCGGCGTATTCCCGGAAATCAAGAACATGGCCGACCTGGAGCACGTCCTGACCTCCGGCGCAACCGACCTTGGTACCCCCGGCAAAGACAACGACTACGGGCGCGGGCTCTTCCGCATGGACAAATACGCAGAAGACGACCTGCCCGGTGAAAATCCGGACGAACCAGATGAGCCGGACGAGCCAGGAGACGAACCAGACGACCCGCCACCGGAACCGGAAATGCCCCTGCGCAATCTGAGTCTGCAGACGCAGCCCGGCGAAATCTTCCACGTCAAGTGGGCAGCAATGACCCCGGTGCAAGCCGCAGCCCTTGGCACCCTGGCCATAGAGCCGCAGCTGATCGACCTGGAAGCCCCCCAGACAGCCGCCTACGAATGGAAAAGCCTCTACCTGCGCGATGTCCAGGTGTATCTCGAGACTGATAAAACTGCGGCACAGGTGGAGCAGGAGCTTACTGCATTCCTGCGCAGCCACTGGCCCGATGGCCGGCGCGGTGTGCTCCTGGCCCCACCTGCCGACCATCAGGAAGGCGGATGGGCGTGTATGCACTTTGCGAAGATGTTTGCGAAGCGGGAAGGTTACAGCGTGTACGGCATCGAAGCAAAGTGCTTCCTGAAAGACAGCCCGATGTTCGTCCAAGTGGAGAGCATCGACTAAAGAGAGTGTTGTTTAATCCGCTGCCGGGAAGCCCCCTGGCCGAACGGCAGCTATTTTTTCAATTTTCAATCAATATGAAGCTATGAATCCACAAAATCAGTACGGCATTGAAGCCTTCACAGCAGGCGCAGAAACCGCCGAAGATGTCTGGAAACTGTACGACGCCATCTACCTCGATGACCGAAAGGTCAACGGGGAAGACCTGGCAGACCTGGTACGCTTTGGCCCTGCGGCCGGAGCCAGCCTTGTGCAGTTCATCAACAAAGCCGGGCAGCTCGGCAAAGAGTGGGACGACCTGACGGACGAAGAACTCGCCCAGCTCGATCAAATCCTGATCGAGAAAGTCGGCAACGCCGATCTGCGGGATGCCATCAAGCACCTGCTCAACTTCAGCGTGGCCATCGACCGCCTGGTTGAGCAGCGCAAACCCAACACCCCGGACACCGAACAGCCCGACCGAGAAGGCCAGGTACAGTAATCAAGCGCTCACACTGCTGATTGCAGGAGTGTGAGCGTAGCTTCAACAAGTGGGCAGGGCTTTGGCTCTGCCTGCCTAAAAGCATTGCAAAATGGACTATGTAAAACTATACCTGGCTACCTCTTTAGGTTTCGTCGTTGTAGGGTTCCTCCTTTACCGGCGTGGGAATAAGGTAGCCGGTGGCATTATGATGGGGTTGATTGCACTTATGTGGGCGTACAACTTTGTCAACGCTTAAATTGAAAGCAAAACAGTGTAGAGCATGACCAACCGCCAGGCATACGAACTTAATAAGCAGATAGAAGCCCTGATTGAACAGAAAGGCACTAATCCAGACGCATATACAGCAGATGAAAAGGCTATGCTTAGCCAATACTCTGGATATGGTGGGTTAGACAGGTTCATGGAAGAATCGAATCCAGGGATCCTGTATGAGTTTTTTACGCCCACCCCTATTGTCAAAAAAATGTGGGGATTGGCATTGAAGCTCGGCTTCAAAGGGGGCGAAGTCCTGGAGCCCGCAGCTGGCAATGGGGCGTTCATTGCCCAGGTGCCTGGCAAGAACTATCTGGAACGGGACGCAGTAGTGACAGCTATTGAGCCTCAGCAATACAGCTATGCTATTCTTAAAATCCTCTACCCTGAAGCAAGGGTAGTACAGGGTTTATTTGAAGAGCAATTCATAGACAAGAACATCAATGTGTCAATCAAAAACAAGGTGGCAGAAGTCTTTGATCTGATCATAGGGAATCCGCCTTATGGGACCATAAAAGGCGGCGCAGGTGGGAAGTATATGGAGATGGGGGAAAGGGGCTATACCAAGGCTCAGGCTTACGACGAATATTTTATCCTCCGTGGGCTGGACCTATTGAAGCCTGGAGGCATATTGATTTACATCATTGGTGCAGAGGTGGCGAATGGCGGTGTGCCTTTCCTTCAAAAAGGAACGACTATAACAAAAGAAGCAATTTCTGAACGCGCTGACCTGGTCGATGCCTACCGCCTGCCCAACGGTGTATTTGACCGCACCGACGTACTGAGCGACATCGTTTGTTTCACCAAAAACGCAGCATAATGGACGCACAAGACCTACTCAATGACCTGAAAACCGCCATCAACGAGCAGCTGGACCAGTGCGAGGAAGACGAGACCGGCACCTTCACGCCCAAGGTGTGCAGCTTCATCAACAAGCCCGGCGGGCGGGATAAAATCGTGCAGCTCGTGGTCAACTACGTGGCAGAAGAAGGCATGACCATTGCCGAGGCGATCGACCACATCGAGCGCGACTTTAACGATAATCTAATGGAACATTAATCAGTTGCCAATGCGCTACCTATATAAAGACTATCACCTTCTGAAAGAAGGGGAAATCACTGGCTTTGACTTTGTTATACAGCAGGGTGCAGACGAGGGAACCTATGTCTCAGGTTTCAGCCAGGGCGGCGCATTCCCTGATTGGAAGGGAAAGGAAGATATAACGGGCCACCTGTTTTCTGTTGGTGTTGCGAAAGACAAACAGGGCCAGGGCGTTGGCACTGTCTTGATAACACTCGCGCTAAGATATATTTACTCGAAAGGGGTTGACTTATTCGTTACAGCGCCCAACGAGGCATCCTCCGCTATTTTAGCAAAGCTTGAATCAGAAGGGGTTATTTCCTATAAACTAGGAAGTAAAAAGCTAAGGGAAACGCGGCTATACCGCTTACTGCCTGCCATCCAAAATAAATTGCCGGAAGCGAAGCTGAAGAGCAGAGCAACAGCAGCTCAGGCCTTAGGCAAAACCATTGTGCTTTCCATGCCCAACGGCGAGAAGCGCGATGCCCGGTTCGCTATTGTGGAGCTGGACAGCGTGCTGGCTTCCCACAATGAGCAGACCTTTGCGCCTACTCCCGGCTACCCGGTAAACGAGCAGGGGCAGAACGTGAACGACCGCAACTACGAGGACGACGCAGCTGCCCAAGAGCGGGTGCGGGACAATGCCCGAAGGCTGGACCCTTACCGCCTGCTGACCACGAGCCGGACACCATCGGGCAGCCCCATCGTCGCCGGGCAGCAGATTGATGGGAAGTGGATTGTCGTCTCTGGCAACAACCGCACCATGAGCACCAAGCTTGCGGCAAGCCAGCACCCGGAGAACTACAAAGCCTACGTGGATGCGCTGTGCGAAGAACTGGAAGCCTTTGGTTTTTCAACTACGGGCAAAACCGAAAGGATAGATTGCCAGAACGGCAAACTGATTTACCTGCCCACGGGCGACGATTTCAGCATCAACAACGATGCCTATCAATTCCGGCAGCCTTTGCTCGTGCGGATCGACTACGGCTTCCCGGCTTTTCAGACCCGGGAGCTGGCCAAGTACAACCAAAGCACCATGAAGGGCAAGCGGGCGGTGGACAAAACCATTGAGCGCAGCAACAGCCTTAGGGAAAACCCGCTGTGCCAAACCCGCATCCCGGCTATGCTCGACCAGCACGAGCGCATGAGCGATTTCTACGCCGACCGGACGGCCCAAAAGCAGATGCTCGAAGCCCTGCTACAGTGCAACATCATCACGGAGCAGTCCGTCCCCGAATATTATGACGAGGGCTACTTCACAAATGCCGGAAAAGAACTCGTAGAGTCAGTCCTGGCGGGCGTAGTGCTGGAAAAGGCGGCCCTGAAAGCCGCCGAGCGGGACGGCATCAAGCAAGCCCGGCGGGTGGTGGTGTACGCCATGCCCGTACTGGTCAGCAACAGCACTTTGCCCGGCAGCGCTAACCTCATCCCCCACATCAACGATGCCATCCTGTACCTGAACGAGATGAAAGCCAGCGGGCTCCCTTTCGACCAGTTTATCAATCAGGGCGCCTTGTTTTCTGAAAAGAAGTGGCACCCACGGGCGGTCTACCTGAGCCGCCTGATGTCCCAGGGGCAGCGCAAATTCAAAAGGGCAATTAAGGCATTTAACGAGAGCGTGCGGCGCAACACCGGGGCAGCGCTGTTTTCTGATGAGAATGTCACTCCGGAGGAAGCATTTCAGGCTTATGTGATAGGCCACATACCGGCAGAGGAAGCCCGGCTGATCGAAGCGTATGCCAACGCCCCCAACCCGCCCAAAAGCCGCTACCCCGACTGGCTTTTCGTCGGCAACATGGGCGGCAGCACGGTCTATACTGACCGCCGAAAACGCAAAAACGGCGACTACCTGAGCATCGCCCACCTCAACCCGTACAACGGCGAAGTCACCCGGCTGATCAAGCCAACCGACAAAGATTACAGCCAAGACTATGAACTCGTTTACCAGCTCGCGGAAGAGGATGGGGTTAAGCAAATGCCTGAAGCGGAAAAAGAGCTTGACCCCCGCCCCGGAGATTACTTTGTCTCCGTGCATGACCAGGGGCAAAAACCGGTGCTTGCCCTTGGGCCGTTCCCCAATCATCAGGAGGCACTTGACAACGTGGGCGCGGTACGCGAGTATGTCACGGCCAATGACCCACAGGGTCATTTTTACGCTTATGGTACTGCCCGGCAGGAAAAGGGCACCGGCAATACGGGCAAGCTCAACTCGAAACTGGTCTATGCGCCCGGGCGGCCAATGTTAGCGCAACGTGGCGTACCGGTCAAAACCGATACCTTCTTCGCCCATGGCATACAGGTAAAAGTGACAGACCACGGTGGAAAGGACGGCAACTGCCGGATGCCCCATGGAGGGCCCCGCCTGCTCAGCCTGCAGGCAAAGCCCGGCAGCCAGCCTTTTATGCAAGATTACTACAAGGCCGTATGCGAAGCCGCCCGGCGGTACGATGGCATTTACTACGAAGTCGGCGGCCCGGCAGAAGAGCTTGTCAATAAGCTGCTCAAAGGGGCACTGGAGAGCGGGGAGCCTTCTGTTAAGATCATCTTTGGCTCCCGCCAGGAAGTGTGCGGTAAGGTCTATCACAAAATCCGCTACATCGGCAAAGACCTGCCGCCTCCGGTTTTATCGCCCTACGAACAGATTTTCATGGAGTCGTTCGGCATCTCCCAGGCAGATGCCCACGAGATCTGGATGCGGGCCATGGACGAGTACGGCCGCCCACTTGACGATGTCAGCCGGGCAGAGCTGGTCCGGCGTGGGAAGGGCCAGCTTGATGCGCTAAAGTGGGAGCGCACTGAAGAAGGCTATCAATACCTGATTGGTCTGAACCAGGAAATACTTGGGGCCCCTCGTGAGGGAGCAAAAAACAGGCCGGCAAAAAACAGCTCCAGGAAAAAACCCAAAGCAGTGAAACCTTCGCCCAAAGAGGCCTCCACCAAAC
>ENA-UENT01000839-UENT01000839.1-marine-metagenome-genome-assembly--contig:-NODE-839-length-11406-cov-10.707993_pt1 | contig 11406 bp, 4 predicted proteins | sample MGYA00237879_ERZ529330 | MGnify/ENA primary metagenome ERZ529330 (study PRJEB26372, sample SAMN05368345) | marine metagenome | biome: cultured habitat; feature: ocean water; material: water; isolation... | reverse complement strand
GTTTGGTCCCAAACTACTTCGTCGTCGGTATAACCAGCGTGAAGTCCCGGGAGTACGGCTTTCAGTGGTTGCGAAATGCTGGCTGCCATTTTGATCAGGAAAAAAACGGATCATTCCTCTTGAAAATGAAAGCATTTTAATATGCTGTAAATCAGGAGGCTTCATGGTGTCCCACTTTTTTTTCAGGTATTGGGACACCCGTTTTCAGGTATTGAGATACTTTGTTTCTGTATTTCAAATACGTTCGTTCACAACGTTATCCACCCCACCCCCCCCGATAACCAAATACAACAAACAACACCAACTCAGACACGACCGGACAACACTAAGTTTTTATCACTAATCTCATTAAGATAAGACATGAAACGAATATGCACAATTCTGCTCAGTTTTGGGCTGGGCATAGCCCTGCTGGCGCAGGAAGGGCCGCTGCTGAATATTCAGGGCACCCTGAAGACGATGCAGGGCGCTTCCGTTCCTGATGGCCTTCAGACGATCACCTTTGCCCTGTTCGATCAGGCTGAAGCTGGCAACCAACTCTGGTCAGAAACGACCGAGGTCAACATAGTACGCGGCCTGTACAACCATAATTTGGGGAGCGCTTCTCCGCTTGACCCCGCCATCTTCAACCAACAACTCTATCTGGCTACGATTTCCAATGGGATGGAACTCTCCAACCGTACTCCCATGACAGCTGCACCTTATGTACTTGAAATCCTGGGCTGCAAAGGGACCGTAGGCGATGTCAAAATGTCCATCCTGGAGCCGGATGATTTTATCGCAGAAAATGGAGATTGCTGGGTGTTGATGGATGGGCGGGGCATAAACAGCAGCGACCGCCTCGCAGAGATCAAGGGCTGGCAAAACATACCCGATGCCCGGGGCAGCTTCATCCGGGGTTACGACCCCACCGGGGCCAACGACCCGGACCGGGGGCCGAATCCGCCCGTTGGCTCCTTTCAGGGGGATAGCTTTGGGGCGCATACGCATGAAGTAGGGCCTTCCGATCGAGAGAGTATACCAACTTATAACTATGAAGATAACAACCCTTTTCCTGTTCAAATGCAACGTTTAAAAGCGCAACGCAGAGATCTGGATTGTCAAAATTGCTGGTCTAATATTTGGGTATTTGAAAATGTTACGCCTAGCCTAGAAGAATTTTCGCATCCATTTTTGCATCAACATGTGGTTAGCGAAACGGGAGAAAGTGAGGAGACCCGCCCCAAAAATACCAGCTATTATACCTATATCCGTATCCGATGAAGAACCCTATCCTTGCACGAGCCAAACTCAATTGTACCATGAAGTTGACTTTTCTAATCCTAAGCATGAGCAGTGTGCTGATGCTCTCCGCTCAGTCTCCGTATCTGCTGAATATACAGGGGGCATTAAAAACATCGAACGGTACCGTCCTCCCGGATGGGCCACAGGTGATGGCCTTCCGGCTGTACGAGCAGGCGCAGGGAGGCAGCTCAATATGGGCGGAGACCGTAGAGCTGAACCTGACCGGCGGCATTTACAATCACTATCTGGGCAGTGAAAACCCCATCAATGCCGGTATCTTTTCCAAACCGCTTTACCTGGGCATTGCGGTGGGCGGCGTAGAACTGACGCCCCGCAGCGTACTGACGGCTGCGCCTTACGGGCTGACGCAGGTCGGCTGCAAAGGCGCTCTGGGCGATATCAAGATGTCTGCCCTGCCGCCTGCCCAGTTCATAGCCGAAAACGGGGATTGCTGGGTGGAATTGGATGGGCGGGAACTGAGCCAAAGCGACCGCTTGCTGATCACAACGGGCCGGCAGGAAATACCGGATGCAAGAGGCACCTTCCTACGATCGATAGATGAAAGAGGTAGCAACGGGTTGGACCCGGAGCGGGGAGCAAACCCCATTGCCGGCTCCTATCAAGGAGACACGTTCAAAAGACATAGACATGGAACATCTAGGGTTCCTAATATCCTTAATCCTCCACCATACTACACATCACCAAACAGGAATTTGCTGGATGGCTCTTATGGAATGCCATTAAAATATGGGCAGGAAAATGGGTCCGTTTACCTTAATGCCTACAAGGCAAATGTGGCCTGTACTGATTGCTATACTGGTATGACGATGATTTGGCCATTTAGTCCGGTAGATGATCCTACAGATAATATTTTGAACCACAGCCACGAAGTTTTCGAAACAGGCGGTAGCGAGACCCGTCCTGATAACATCAACCTATACACCTATATCCGTATTCGTTAATGTGATCACCGTCATCGCGATTAGCTGGTGTTTTTCCAGGCGCTTGCAGCAAGTGTCTGTGAATCTGCACACAAACCGGCAAATTGTTGTCAGTCCTCTAACTCATACAGCCCGTTGCGGGCTCCAAAAATAACAGAACATGAAGGAAATATTGACCTTGTTTTTTGTAACCCTTACCCTGAGCCTTTCCGCTCAGTTTCATCCCATGCTGGATGCGCAGGGCGTACTGAAAGATGCCGATGGTTTCCCGGTGGAGGATGGCCCACAGGAACTGACGTTCCGGCTGTACCCGGATGCGGTCAGCAATGACGCCCTATGGTCAGAAACCGTCACCCTTCAGATATCTGGTGGCGCTTACCAACACTACCTGGGGAGCCTCACGCCTATTGATCAGCGGATTTTTGAAAATACGGTCTATTTAGGCGTGAGTGTGGAAGGCGTAGAGCTCACCCCCCGCAGTACATTCACGGTCACGCCCTATGCCATTGCGCTCACGGGCTGTACTGGTGCGGTGGGCGATGTGAAAATGTCGGTGCTCAATCCCGAAGAGTTTACTGCCGAAAACGGCGCATGCTGGGAACTGATGAGCGGGCAGGCGCTACCGGCGGAAAGCAAACTGGCCGGGCTGACCAACTGGCAAAACCTACCGGATGTCCGGGGCCGCTTTTTGAGGAGTTTTGATAGCCGGGGAAGTAACGGTAATGACCCCGAACGCGGAAATACGCCAATTCCAGGTTCTTTTCAAAATGATGGCTTTGCTGCACATAAGCATGAGCTTTCAGAGCCGACTCGTACCGAAGTTCCTGGCGAGTCGGGCATACTGGCCGCTGTACGAGGTAAGTATGGCTGCAGTGGATGCTATGCAAACAGCGTTGTTTTTCTGCCCATGGCAGAGAATGAGCCCAATACTTATAACGTTCTGGCGCACACGCACGATATGCCTCAGTCCGGCGGCACCGAGACCCGCCCCAAAAACATCAACCTGTACATCTACATGCGCACCCGCTAAACGATTAAAGCACAAAAACGATGAAAAAAATAACCATAGTATTGCTGTGCCTATGGGGCATAGCCATTCAGGCAGCCTACGGGCAGCAGCAAGAGACGGAGTGCAACCCACTCGGTGATACGGCTCCCGCATCGGGGGAAGTCTTCCTTTCCTACGGCGGCATGGTCAACGCGGTCAGCAGTTCCCGCCGCATGGATTTCACCTTTGGGCAGCTGCTCACCGGGCAGGCTTTTTCTCCCAACCGCTCCACAGAGGGTGGCTTCTGGGCCCGCTACCTGCTGCCGCCTTTGCCCACTTTAGTGCGGGCTTCAGAGGGCGACTTCGCAGACCGCATCGAATTATCCTGGGCGCTCGACCCCCTGAGCTCAGGGGTGACCGAGGGCTTCAATATCTATCGCAATGGCTCCCTGTTGGCGGTTATCGGCCCCAATGCCCGAAACTACATTGACTTTAATGTACAGGCTGGTGAGTTTTACGAGTATGAAATCGCCGGGATTAATGCTTTTGGAGAGGGGCGCCCGGGTGAGAACGTCGGTTTTGTCAACCCTAACGGAGTGGTCACCGGTTCAATTCGCACCACAAGCAACAATCCGGTAGCTGGAGTGGAAGTCGCCCTGCAGCCCACCAAGGGCTATTCCCTGAGCTTCGATGGGGAGGAGGACTACCTCTGCGTATCCTATCAGGATACCTTGCCTCAGTCAGACTTTACCGTCATGGCCTGGGTGAAGATAGGCAATCAATACGACCGCAGCGGCATCATTGACCTGGGGAGCGATCTCAATCACAACTGGTGGATAGAAACCACAGCGGCCGGGCAAAACAAAGGCGTTATCGTAGGCTTGGGTAACGGGACCAGTCGTGCTGAACTCGCCTATGAATATCCGACCGGGCCCGATATCTGGCACCAAATCACCTTCACCTACGGTAGTGGCAGGGGCGTACTTTACGTTGACGGGCAATTCGCCGGCACGCTAAATGGTGCAATGGCGCATCAGCCTGCCCTGTTTAACATCGGCAGCGACCGCACGCAGTCGAGACGCTTCAAAGGGCAGCTCGATGACATCCGCATCTTCAACCGGGTGTTGAAGCAGTCCGAAATCATCGCCTACCAAAAAATTACGTTGTCTTCCAATACAGAGGGGCTGATTGCCTACTGGAAGTTTGATGAAGGCATGGGGGGAAAAACATTTGACGTAACCGCTAATGATTTTGACACGCCGGTTGGAGGTGCCACGTTCACCACCGACAACCCCGGCATCTTAAATGCGGGCATTACGGATGCCGGCGGGTTCTACACCATTGAGAGTATCAACTACAGTTCGGGGCAATCCTTTACGGCGGTCCCGACCAAAAAGTTCTACAGCAACTATGCGCTGGAGTTCAACCCGGTATTCAACAGCCGGGCGAAGCTGACAAAATTCAATCTGCCGGATACGGCCACGATTGAAATCATTGCTCAACCTTTTGATGCACAAACCCGGCAGACGCTCTTGTACCACGAAAGCGGCGCTATGGAGTGGTATGTACACAACGGACAGTATCATATACAGGCGAACGGGCAAACCCACGCCCTGGGAACTGTGGGGCAGGGCTATCATGGGCTGGCGCTGCACCTCAACCGGGCCACCGGCGCTGCTGCGTTTTTTATTGATGGGGTGGAGTCTGCCACCTTCAACATCGGCACCTTTACGGATGACCTCGCTCAGCAGTTTTGGCACGTAGGCGCTCAGCCCAATCCGAACGAACCCTACACCTTGTTGGGGCTGGTAGACGAAGTGGCTGTTTTTGATGAATTACTGACGGTCAATGAGCTGCAGGTACATGCTTCTCCGGCCAGTGCCGGCATTGACCCCGGCACGCCCTCCCTGCTGCACTACTTCAGTTTCAACGAAGGTGGCGGAGTAGAAGTCCGGGATGCCGGTATTGCCATGACCGGTTTTGGGGCAGTTGAGGGCGCTATGTTCACCCCCCTGGGAATCCGGCAGGAAGAAGACAACCGTCTTTTTACACCGGAAACCCGTATTGTCAATTTGAACAACAGCAATACCGCAGTCAGTCAAATCGACTTTACCGACAACTCCGCTGTCCCGGTATCCGGAGTTGTCCGTTTTGCAGATACCGATTGCTTTGAAGCAGGAGCGGAGATCCTGGTCAATGGGGCCGGGGCAACCCCACCTATTTATACGGATGAAAACGGACGCTTCCTGGGGGATTTTGAGCCAGGCTCCAACATCCGACTTTCCGTGACCAACCTGGGGGGGACGACCTTCGACCCCCTGCAATTTGAAGCTTACAGCTTACAAACCCCTCTGGCTGGCGTACAGTTTTTGAATAAGACCAAACGCACCATCCGGGGGCAGGTAGCCGGTGGACTGTGCAAGAAGTCTGTCATTCCGGAGACTGGAGCGGTGGAAGTGACGGTGGAGACTCTGAATGGCTGTTATAAAGAAAAAGTCGTAATTGATAACGAAGCGGGGTGGTTTGAATTCGATAATGTGCCCCCCGATTCTGTGACAATTGCTGTGACCAAGCACCCAATCGGTGATATACTGCAGTATTTTGGCAATCAGGGTGGATTGACCCTCGATATGCGGTCAACCGAGCTGGACTCCGTGGAATTTATTTACAGGTCTGATCCTCAGGTAGTCATACAGGACTACTTCGGTACGAATGCGCTGGGTGATAAGTTTACTAATTTTGGAGAGCCTACCTTTGTGGACATCCGGGTACAAGAGGCGTACCTGGAACCTACCGAAGTCTGTTACCTGGACTCTGCTGAGCTAACCATCAAAAACGGTATTGCTGATTTGGGCGATATTGATACCGTGATGACCAACGGCGTACTGCGGCATCATTTCACGACTTCTTATCCTAACGTCGTAGCGCCCTACAAGAAAACCCTGGAAGTGCTGGCCTTGTCGAATGGAGCGAACTCCAATACCTCATTTGATATGGTGGTTTTGGGGAGGAAACCCCGGGCATCTACCTCCGTGGCTACTTCTCCCAGTATTCCCTTCATGATTTTAAGGGACCCACCGGGCGATGGCAGCTACTCCTATATAGAATCAGGTACGACTGCTTGCCTGGGGCTGTCGGTTGCAGGTTATGCTGGGGTAGATAGAACGGATGCTGTTACGGCACATTTAGGGCCTGATTTTGAAGTGGGGGTAGCTTTTGCAGGCAATGCTACAGCAGAGGTTGATATCGTTCAAGACATAGGGTTTTCTCTTTCTGCTCAGCTTAATGCTTACACCGAAACTTCACTAAACACTTGCCTGACAACAAACACTACCATTTCGACGGATGACAGTGACCTGATTGTGGGCAGCGAAATGGGAGGAGATGTGTATGTAGGTGCAGCCTTAGCTATCACCTATGGGACTACCGACGAACTCCAATACCTGGAGGACGAGCAGGGGCCAAGGTATCAACTCGATAACGGGATCTGGGCCAACCCCTTTGGCATCGCATCTACTTTCCTGTACACGGAAAACCACATCAAAAACAACGTCATTCCACAGCTGGAAACCCTGGGCGATGAGATCAGTATTGCGATGTGGGAGAGCATAATCACTTATAATGAAGTTCTAAAAGCAGCGGCGGTACTGCCAGTGGGCTCTTTCCTTTACGGCAATGGCGTCACTTATGAAGAATCCACTACTATTGAGGCTAGCGCAGAGGTCACAACCGGCTTAGAGTTTGAAGTCAGAGCTGGTATAAACATGGCTAACGGTGGCACAGTAGCCGGTCTGGGCGCTGTCACTGAAATGGATCTTGGTTTTACAATTGGAGGGCGTACTGAAACATCTGTCGCATTATCCACTTCCAACACCGTTGGCTATGTTCTGGCAGATGATGATGCCTTTGACAACATAAATGTTTTGGTGACAAGGGATCTGCTCTATATGACGCCAGTCTTCAAACTGCTCAGCGGGCAGACTTCCTGCCCGCACGAACCGAATACGCAGCACCGGGAAGAGGTGCAGCTACAGGCCAACACAACGATTGCCACCAATGTGGAGGCTGATGAGGGCGCTTCCTTCAACCTACTGCTTGGCAATGCGGCCCCCTCCGGCGATATTGGATTTTACACTCTGGCACTCGTACCGGAGAGCAATCCCAACGGTGCTGCCCTGTTGCTGAACGGAGATGGCTTGGCAGGCGATGGCGAAGTCTATACCATCCCTGCCGGGGAAAGCATCCCGGTGACCCTGACCATTGAGCGGGGGCCGGAGGCTTATACTTATGAAGGGATCAGAGTAGCCCTGTTTTCGCAGTGCGAATACGAAAGAGCAGTATCCCTGGGCATGTCCCGGGAGCAGATAGACCCCAAATTCTACCGGGAGCTGGAGTTTAATGTCTATTTCCGGGAGCCCTGTAGTGAGGTCCAGATCACTGACCCGGGGGAAGGATGGGTCATCACACCCAATGATAACAACGAGTTGAAACTCATCCTTGAAGGCTACGATGCAGATGAAGAAAGCCTTGAGCTCATCCGCGTACAATACCGCCTGAGCATGGGCGATGGCAACTGGATAAATATCACCGAAATTCCCCGACAGCAGTTGGGCAATTTGTTCCAGGAAGTCACCTGGAATATGTCTCAGCTGGCTGATGGCGAATACGAAGTCCGCGCCCTGACTGTATGCACAGATCCGACCCTGGCATCCGGGTATTCTAAAATCATCAAGGGGCGGAAAGAAACAGAGCCTCCTAAGGTATTTGGTACGCCTCAACCTGCCGATGGCGTGCTGAGCCCCGGAGATGAAATCTCGGTCATGTTTACCAAACGGATTAACTGTAATGGTATCATTCAGGCGGCAGGCACCGGAACAGGGATGATTGACAATAATAACCTGGGGCTGTACGATGCCACTACTGGTGCGCTGATTGACGCCATCGTAACCTGTGTGGATGATGAAATCCGGATTGTCCCTAACGTCGCCAATCAGTTTATCGAAAACCGCGTACTGCGGGTAAGGCTGGAGGAGATCGAAGACCTGGTCGGCAATCAGATTGAGGCGCCCATCGTCTGGGAGTTCCTCGTCAACCGTTCCACCCTCTTTTGGGAAGGCGGGGACATCAACACCGTTGCCATGGAAGGAGAGTCGGTCACAGTCACCCGCAATATCCGCAATCAGGGGGGCTTCTCGGCAAGTTTCAACCTGGAGGATATCCCGGACTGGGTGGATGTATTCCCCACTGCCGGGCTGATTGCGCCGGGGGCCTTTGAAACCATTACCTTTGAGTTCCCGGCTGACCTGGTCGGAGGGCTGTTTAATGGTACGCTGCGCATGGAAACGAGTGAGGGCAACGAGCCCCTGAACATTGACCTGAGGGTAGCCTGCCCGCCGCCGGCCTGGAATATTAACCCGGCAGATTATTCCTACTCCATGAACCTTGCCTTACAGCTTAATATTGAAGGGGTGCTTTCTACCGACAAGCTGGATATTGTCGGAGCATTTATCGACGGGCAACTGCGCGGCTACGCTAAAGTAGAAGCTGTGCCGGAGCTAAATACCCACATGGCGTTCCTTACGGTTTACAGCAATGCACCAAACGGACAGACGGTCGAGTTCAGGGTCTGGGATGCCTCTGCCTGTCTGGTTTACGGGCCGGTAGCACAGTCCTTCCCGTTTGTAGCCGACAGTTTTGTAGGCTCCCTGCAAAACCCGGAAGTCCTCACGACCAATAATCTGGTCTTGCGGCAAATCCCAATTTACCCGGGCTGGAACTGGATTTCTTATAATGTCAACCTGCCCGACCCATCTATAAATGCTGCCCTGGGCAGCTTGAGCAATCCGGCAGGGGCTACGATCAAAGGGCAAACGGCATTCAGCCAGTATTTTGCCGAAGCTACAACCTGGGCGGGCTCATTGAACACGCTGTCTCACGAGACCATGTATCAATATCAGTCTACTGTCTTTGATTCCATCCTGCTTGCCGGCCAGCCGATTGACCCTTCTGCCAGCCCCCTGGCCCTGCAAGCGGGCTGGAACTGGATCGGTTATTTGCCGCAGCAAGGCATGGGTGTTAATGAGGCACTGGCTTCTCTCAGCCCACTCAACGGTGACCTGATCAAAGGGCAAACCGGCTTTGCACTCTACGATGCCGGGGCCGGCTGGCTGGGAAGCCTCGATTTTATGAGCTTCCCACGTGGCTACCTCTTATACCTGAGCAACCCCGGGACACTGACTTACCCTGCTAATTTCACGGGCGGAGGTACAGCGCAGTATCGGGGGCCGGCCATCGCTGAACGTAGTGGTGCCTTAGGCCATTACTGGGAAGTGGACCCCTTCGCTTTTGAGTACACCATGAACCTTGTGGCCGTGGTGGCCAGTGAGGAGGTGGACAATTGTTTGTCTGCTGACCACGAAATCGCCGCCTTTGTTGGCGAAGAGGTTCGGGGCAGTGGCAAGCCAGTCTATATTGAAGCCCTTGATGCTTACCTGCTGTTCCTGACGATTTATTCCAACGAGCAGGGCGGAGAACCTATCACTTTCAAAATGTATGATGCTGTTGCTGAGACTGAAACGGGGCTGAATGAGAGCTATGTATTCATTGCCAACCGGCTGGAAGGCAGTATTGAAGCGCCGGAAGTCCTGACATTCAGCACACCGGTATCTGCCAGGGAAGAGAGGCGCAGACTGGACGGGTTTAAGGTATTCCCTAATCCGGCAAAAGAAGAGGTGTTCTTTGAATTTGTATTGTCTGAGCCTGGGCCAGTACAACTGTTGATAACCGATGCGCTCGGCCGTCAGATAGGGCGTGTGGAGGCAGAAGCCGAAGCCGGGGCTAACCTGCTGAACTGGCAGGCCGGGCAATGGCCACGAGGGTTATACACTGTAACCCTGCTCCATGGGCAGAAGGCCGTGTCAAAGTTGCTGGAACTGCGCTAACCCATCAGTCTCATTGCTCCTTGCGGCTAAAATGCCGCAAGGAGCACTAAAAAAATACCAATGCGATATTTTCTACTCTTATTGTTGAGTATACCGCTCTGGGTCAGGGCACAGGCCCCTCAGTGGTCTGCCCCCAATGGCAGTGCATTCAGCTACTCTGCTAACCTCACCGCCGTCTTAGAGCTTGATGGGCAGGTGAGCCTCAGTGCCAATGATCAGCTGGCTGCTTTTGTGGGGGACGAGATCCGTGGTAAAGCCATGGCCGTTGACCTAAATGGGAAGGTCCTTCATTTCATGACGATTTTTTCAAATGTGCCAACCGGTGAGGAAATAGAGCTCCGGGCTTACATCGCCGCTGATGACGAAGTCTATACTTCGATTTCCTCTTTTGTTTTTGATCAGTCATCGGTTACCGGCAGCGCCAGTACGCCCTACAGCGTGCAGCTGAGTTCAGACGGGGACCTGCTGATCAGTTTGGACAGTCTCCCCACTCAGGCCCGCTTGCAGGGATTGAGCTTTTTTCCTGTTCCGCTCCGGGATTACCTGAATCAGGCAGACGCAGACCCGGTTAGCTGGTCAGTCAGTAATAGCCTTTATTTCCAGCATTTGATTGCTGGAGATACGCTTTTCCTTTCGGTTGCGGACCCTGACTGGACCGGTACAGATACACTAACCATAACGGCCACTGAACAAACAGTCAATGCTTACAGTGCATCACAAAACCTGGTATTGACCGTGGAGCCGGGGTTGAACGGGCCCGCTTTCGATTCGATTCCTGTTCAAAGCGTGGTGACCGGTCAGCCTTTTCCTTCCCTGATGCTTGGGGACTACGAAAGCAGCTATACCGGTAATTGCCTCAGCTACAGCTACAAGCCAGTGCCGGCTATTGGTATGCCGGAACAGCAGGCTTCATGGGTCATTGGAGGCGGCGGCTGGCCTTTTACGATGAGTGTATTGGCTACAACAACGTACAGCCCATCTTTCCTGTTCCAGTCAGATGAAGATAAGCTTGGCGCATTCATCGGTGGAGAATTAAGGGGGGCGGCCTCCGCGCAGATAATCAATGGGCAGCGCCTCTTTACCATGCAGGTCTACCATACGGCCATTGATGGTGAGATTGAGTTCCGTTACTTCAGCGATTCTCTGAAACGGATTTTTGTCTTGCCTGATACTTTTGATTTTGTCAGTGGTGGCCAATTGGGCACCCCCTCTCAACCTCAGATTCTGGACTTTTCCCCTCTGTCCTACACCC